>Ga0190275_10000157_pt1 | contig 73206 bp, 43 predicted proteins | sample Popmic550T_FD_133745 | JGI IMG/M metagenome (GOLD analysis project Ga0190275, IMG submission 133745) | Populus adjacent soil microbial communities from riparian zone of Yellowstone River, Montana, USA - 550 T | ecosystem: Environmental > Terrestrial > Soil > Riparian zone > Trees stand | place...
TCCGAACCGACTTCACGGGCAACGCGGGTGACTTCCGAGGCGAACGAGCGGAGCTGGTCGACCATGACGTTGATCGTGTTCTTCAGCTCGAGGATCTCGCCCCGCACTTCGACGGTGATCTTCTTGGAGAGGTCGCCGTTGGCGACGGCCGTGGTGACTTCGGCGATGTTGCGCACCTGGCCGGTGAGGTTCGAGGCCATCATGTTGACCGACTCGGTGAGGTCCTTCCACGTGCCGCTGACGCCCTTGACGTCGGCCTGGCCGCCCAGCTTCCCTTCCGTACCGACCTCGCGGGCCACGCGGGTGACCTCCGAGGCGAACGAAGCGAGCTGCGCGACCATCGTGTTGACCGTCTTCGCCGTCCGCAGAAACTCGCCCTTGAGCGGCCGGCCGTCGAACTCGATGGCCATCGTGCGGGTGAGGTCGCCCTTCGCGACGGCGCCGATGACGCGTGCGATCTCGTTGGTCGGCTGGACCAGGTCGGTGATCAGATTGTTCACCGACTCCGCCATCACTCCCCACGACCCGCTGGCCGCCGGGACCTGGGCGCGCTGATTCAGCTTGCCCTCTTTGCCGACGACGTTCGAGATCCGTTCGATCTCCGAGGCCGTGCGCTCGTTGAGGTCGAGGATGTCGTTCAACGTATCGGCAATTTTTCCCTGCACGCCGGTGAACTCCACCGGCATGCGCACGGAAAAATCACCCTTCTTCATGGAACTGAGCGCTCGCAAGAGCAGGCGCTCGAAATCCTTTGGCCCATACTCCGTGGCCTTATCGACGCCGATGGTCGTCATAACCCGCGGTTCTCCCTCTCCTGGGAATGTATTTGATTGTGCAGAAGCGATTTAAGGCGGACGGCCCGGCCCGGTTGGGGCGGACGAATCAGTCTTAATGGAAGCGCCCATGCAACACCGGAGCCATGGACGGATGAGGGCGGTTGGGGCTCGGAGTCAGGGTGATTGGCGGCCGTATTCAGCGGGCGACGCCGCAGATCTGGCCGGAGGCGGATTTACAGGCCCTTCTACTGTTTCGGGCGTGGCCCGGCTCTCGTCTCCGCTCGAAAGTCGCGAAGGGTCACTCGCCATGTCCTGCGAAGCGATCCATCCTCCTCGCCGTCTGCTGCCGCGAGCACGCCGCCGAGGAACGTCCGCTCGACGTTCGGCGACTCCGTGTGGAGTCACCATCGCGGCTCATTCCATTTCTGCGGGTAAGGAAATGCTAGGCTGCCGCACTCCTTAAGTATGGTGGCCAAGTGAAAGAGGCCCGCGGCAGAATCGCAGTGGCGCTGCTGACCTCGTTCGTGCTTGGAGCACCGGTGGCCGCGGCCTCGTCGTACGAGCTCAAAGTCCTGATCGACGTCGATGCCCTCGCCCGGACCGGATGCACGGTCCCCCTGCCGAGCGGCGCCATCTTCGACGGTGTCGAGGCCATCCTGACCACGACTGTCACCGCCGACGATGTCACCGGAATCGGTAAGGTCACCCGCGTTGCCGGGGCACGCTGCAGCAACCCGGCGCTCGACACGTTCGACCCTCCGCGGCAGCTCGGCGCCCGGCAGTGGAGCGCCGCCGGTCCGAATCTCGTCGTGGAGACTCCCCTCTCGAGCTCACAGCTCCGCCAGGTTCTCGGCGCGAGCGTCTCCCTCTCCACGATGCGGCTGGCTTACGTAGCAGTCCCCTCCGCCGGCCCGGGCGGCGATGCGATCGTCGCCAACGGCACGAGCTCGATCCTGCTCCGCTCCGACGCCGACGGGACCAAGCGCCGTTCTGCAGGGCCCATTCGAAACATCCTGTTCGACGGCAAGACGAGCGATTGGAACGGTCTCGACCCCGTTCCGGGTGACGAGGCGGCCTATCGCGGCGAGATCCGGCTCGTGCGCGCCTTCGCCATCCGCCTCGGCGACATGTTCTATTTCCGCCTCGACGCCGGCATCGGCGGCGCGTCGTTCGAAGCGCTCCCCGACGCGCTGCCGAAAGAGGGACCGATCCCGCTCACCGTGACCTTCCTGACCAAGGCCAGCTCCACGGGCGGCCAGTTGCTGCGCTACCGCTGGGACTTCGAAGGCGACGGCATCTTCGATACCAACGATCCGGGGGCGAGGAACCACACCCGGACCTTCTTCACGCCGGGGGTTTACGACGCCGTCCTCGAGGTGACGAACGACAAGCAGCAGACGACCACCGGAACCGTGCGGATCCGCGTCACAGGAGCGCCGCCGGTCGCCGTCGCGACCGTTACGCCGTCCAACGGAGCGGTGCCGCTGAAGGTGACGTTCACCGGCTCGGCGATTCGCGGGACGGCACCGATCGCACGGTACGAGTGGGACCTCAACGGCGACGGGACGTTCGAGTTCAGCTCGGCGACCACCGGCAACACGACGCATACGTACACGGCCGCGCGCACGTACACGGCCAGGTTCCGCGTGGTCGACACCGCCGGCCTGAGCGCGATAGCACCGGAAGGCGCAACGACGGTCCGCGGGGCTCGGGCCGGCTCGCCCACCGCGACGATCACCTCGCCGACCGGTGCGTTGACCCGGAACACCGGCGACAACGTCTCGTTCAACGGTACTGGCACCACGCCTTCCGGCACGATCACGAAGTACGAGTGGGACTTCAACGGCGACGGCACCTACGACTACGCCGCCCCCACGGCCGCCGCTTCCTATACCTACGAGTCGCCGGGGACGTTCACAGTCTCGTTGCGAATCACGAATTCGGCCGGCCTGCGCAGCGTCGACACGGTGGATGTCGCCGTGAGCATGCAGGTGACGCTCAAGCTCTCCCCCGACACGCTCCGCCCGCCAGGCACCGTGAGCATCAACACCAACGTCAAGGGCAAGGCCCCGGTCAGCCTCTTCATCCGCAACAAGAGCGGGGACACGATCCGCACGCTCGTTGCCAGCCAGACCCGCGCCGCCGGCAACTACAGCGACAAATGGGACGGCACCACCGACGCCGGCGTGCTGGTCCCCGAAGGGGAGTACTACGCGGTCCTCAAGTACATCGCGAACGGCGTTCCCGTGCTCTACGACCTCACCACGACCACCGGCAACGATTCATACAACCCGTCGTGGAATCTGGCGACCACGAAGGACGGCAGTTGCTTCACCTGCATCTTCGATCCTTATGAGGATGACTTTCTTCAGGGCACGTTCACCCTGTCGCGCGCCTCGGCGGTCACGGTCTCGATCCGCGGCTACGACACCGTCTACGAAGCCGCCCCCCTCTTCGACCACCGGCTCTTTGGGAGCGGCGTGAAGTACACGGTCTACTGGGACGGGGCGAACGCCACCGGACAGCTCGTCCATCCGTCGCAGTCCAACGACTCGCAGTTCATCTTCGGCATGACCGCCGTCACCCTGCCGGACAATGCCATCTTCGTCGAGCGGGCCCCGGAGCTGACCGACGTCACCGTGACGCCGAATTACTTCGACCCCTTCACCGGCGACTTCCTCTCGCCGCAGAAGACGCCCGCGCGCGTCGCCTACAAACTGTCGAAGCCGGCCACGGTCCGCCTGCAGGTCCACCGCGCCGGAACGAACGCCGTGCTGCGCACCATCGAGAAGAACGCGCCCGCCGGCGCAGGTGAGATCGTCTGGGACGGCCGCAACGACCAGGGAATGCTCGCCGACGCCGGCGACTACCGCATCGCCCTCAAGGCGACCGACTCCGCCGGGCACCAGTCGCTGGTCCGGTACGCATTGATGAAGGTGTTCTATTGAGGCCGTCCATGCCGATGCTCCGCCGCGCCGTGCTGCTCCTGCTTGCGTCGTTGCTGCAGGTGCAGGCAGCACTCGGATACCACACGCCACCCTGGGACACCGGACACAACCCGGTCGATTCGCAGCCGGGAGTCGAGCAGACGACGCCGGGCCAGTGCCGGCCGAATGGCCAGGGGTCGCCGGTGGAGGTTTCCACCGGAAACTTCATCCATGCCGTGCCTCTGCTGGCGATGACCGGCATCGGTCCCGATGTCAACCTGACGCTGGTCTACAACAGTCTCGATCTGCGCAAGGGTCCGTTCGGCACCGGGTGGACCCACCGATACGAAGAGCGGCTGGTCGTCACGACCGACGGCTCGCAGGTCTTCGCCATCTGCTGCCAGGGACGCGGTAAACGCGATCGTTTGGTCCGCGGAGGCGACGGCCGCCGGTATACCGCCCTGCCGCCGAACGCCATCGACCTGACCCGCAACGACGACGAGACCCACACCATGCGCGACGAGCATGGGAATGTGAAGGAATTCGATGCCGACGGGAAGATGGTGCGGCTGGTCGACCGCAACGGCAACGCGCTCACCCTCGGCTACGACAACTCCGGATTCCTGACCACACTCACCGACGCGGCCGGCCGTGTGACCCGCTTCGCCAAGGGGGCGAGCGGCCGCGTCGCCAGTGTCACCGATCCGGCCAACCGGGTCTTCTCCTACAGCTACGACCCCGCCGGCCACCTCACCAAGATCACCGATCCGATGGGGCAGGCCTGGAGCTTCGACTACGACACGCGCGGGTTGCTCTCGGAGATCGTCGACCCGCGCAACAACGAGCAGGTGACCATCGAGTACGACAGCAAACGCCGCGTCAGCGAACTTACGGAACGCGCCGAGCGGTGGACCTTCACGTATGGCAATCGCGAGACCACCAAGCGCGATTCGGACGGCGACGAATGGGTCTTCCAATACAACGCCGCCGGGAGCATCACGAAGCGGACCGATCCCCAGGACAAGTCGATCGCCTTCACCTACGACGCCGATCTCAACATGACCTCGGTGACGGACGAGAACGGAAAAAAGACCAACTATACCTACGACTCGCAACACAACCTGCTCTCGATGACCGATGCCCTCGGCAACGTGTATCGCATGGCGTACGAGGCGACATTCAACCTCCCCACCAGCATTATCGACCCACTCGGCAACCCGACCCAGTTCCGCTACGACGCAAAAGGAAATCTCATTCGGCTCACCGATCCGAGCGGCGCCGTGACGCGGTTCGAATACGACGCGAAGGGGCAGATGACGCGAGCGACCGACGCCGCCGCTGCGGTCACGTCGTTCGCCTATGACGCCCACGGCAACATGGTTAGCTTCACCGCGCCCGGCAAGGCTGCGGAAGCCGCTACGTTCGACGTCATCGGCAATCTCCTCACCGCGACCGACGGCCGCGGCTCGGTTTCCAGGTTCGTCTACGACAACGCGCGCCGCGTGACCAGCAGCACCAACCCGGCGAACGGTGTGACCGCACGCCAGTACGACGCGACCGGCAATCTGACCTCGCTCACACTGCCGAATGGAGCGATCTACAAATTCGAGTACGACGCGTTTAGCCGCATGACCCGGATCGTCAATCCGCTGAACCAGTCTTCCTCCTACACCTACGACCGCCACGACAACGTCACCTCTGCCACCGACGCGACCGGCCGGGCCATCAACTTCGACTACGACCCGCTCGACCGGCCGACCCAGAAGAGGACCTCGGAGGAGACCGTCCGCTATACCTACGACCCGGCCGGCAACCTCCTCTCCGCGACGAACAGCCACAGCGACGTCACCTTCACCGTCGACGCGCTGAACCGCGTCCTGACCACAGCTGCGACACCGCAAAACGTCACCATCACCTACACCTACGACAAGGCCGGCCGGATTGCGTCGATCAATGACGGCTCGGGCGGCACGATCACCTACGGCTACGACAGCCGCTCGCTGGTCACGAGCATCGCCGACTTCGACGGCTTTACCGCCAACTTCATCTACGATGAGGTTGGCCGCCGCACTCGCATGGACCGTACCGGCGGCTACTCCGCCGCCTATGAATACGATCCCGCCAGCCACCTGCTCTCCCTCACCCACTCCGGCCCAGCAGGCCGGATGAAGTTCACCTACACCCACGATCAGGCCGATAACCGCATCACCATGACCGGCCCCGGCGGCGCACACAAATACAGCTACGACCACCGCAACTACCTCATCGGCGCCACGCACCCGGCGGCGGCCAAGCCGGACGAGAGCTATATCTACGACCCCCTCGGCAACCGCGTCAGCTCGCACCTCTCCGCCACCTACACCCACGACGCCGCGAACCGGCTGACCGCGGATGTCCGCTTCGACTACACCTACGACGCCGACGGAAACCTGGTCCAGCGCAAGGAACGCTCGAACGGCGAAGTGCGCGCATACACCTACGACACCGAGAACCGCCTAACCAGGATCACCTTCCCCGATGGCTCCACGGCAACGTACCGGTACGACCCCTTCGGCCGGCGGTATGAGAAGGTCGTCGGCACTCAGAGCACCCGCTACGTCTACCTCGGTGCGAGCGTCCTCAAAGAGCTCGACGGCAGCGGTGCCACCATCGCCCGCTATACGCCGGGGCTGGAATGGGACGAGATGATGGCAGTGCGGCGGGGCGGTAGCACGAGCGTATTCGAAGTGGATGGCCTGGGCTCCATCATTCGCGCTGTGAGTGGCAGTATGATGAAGGCCAGCTACGTATACGATTCCTTTGGCCGCATCGTCGCCCAAACAGGCACGCCGTCAGCGTCTTACGCATTCCAAGGGCGGGAGTTGGATACTGAATCGGGGCTGTATTATTACCGAGCGCGGTATTACGATTCGCTTACCGGGAGGTTCCTGTCCCAAGATCCTATCGGCCTGGTCGGTGGGCTGAATCTCTACACCTTCGTCAACAACAATCCGGTTAACTATGTCGATCCGTCCGGCACTGACTGGGCTGACACAGCAGTCAACATCTCGGCAGGAATTGGGGACGCGTTTCTCCTCGGGTTCGGTGACGAGCTGAGAGGGTGGGCAGATCGAACTTTCGGCTCTAATCTGAGTGACAGCGTCGATCGTTGTTCTGACGCCTATAGAAATGCGTCGATTGCTGCGACCTCGGCTATGACATTGGCCGGAGGCGGCCGGCTGGCGTATGCCGCAGGAGCGAAGTTAATCAGCTGGACCGCTCGTACTGCGGAACAGGCCGTTAATGCGCGAAATACACTAAAGATCGTTTTCAGAGGAGGATTCTTCAGAGATGCCAGAATCTATCCTCCAGAACAGATCATTGCTAAATACGGCCCTCAAGGCGCTATCGAGGCAGCCGGGCGTACGAATCGCGCTCTGAATGTAGGCGGGGCGGCAGCGCTTGCCGGAGCGATTAACGATTTTTTCAATTTGCCGGAATGCGGGTGTGAACACTGAAATGACAGAGGTAATCCGGCTTCGGAACATCAGAGATGAGGAAACAACAGGATTTGAGCTCGACCCACTTACGGGGCTTTACCGAATCTTTGCCCTGCCTCGACTAAGCTCGGCTGGTATTCGGGGTTTTGCCGATATCCGCCGAATCGGGCTGCGAAAACCGGATACGGTGTTCGCTGCAATCTACGCCGCCGACAATCAACTACACGTTGCGATCCCTCCTCAACATTTTACGTGGCCGGGGACCTATGCGGCGCGACGCACGACGCTCTTAATGAGCATCAAAGCATTCTCCATCAAATCAGGCTCACGGACGTTCCTCAATTTCCTGTATACCTTCAGCGACTCGCGTCACGAGTTCCCCGGTCCGGAGGCCGTTGACATTTTTGCGATGATCGCATGGAAGACTTCGTCACTGGAAGAAGTGCGCACGACGATTTGCCTGTGGGAGGGACTGGCGAACGGCGAGGATATCGCGAGCTCTGAGTTTCAGCTGCGGCTTGAATCTGTGAAGGCGTCGCGATGACGAGTTACCGTCCACGATCTGGCGGCGCGAACGCCAAAATCCAAGATCAGCGCCTACCCCCATCAGTTCGACTCGTTCCTTGCATAGCCCTCCTCCACTTTCTTCTTGCTAATGCCCAGACTGCGGCCACACCTCCGGCGAATGTCCTCGTCAATGCAGCCGCCCTCTCCACCTCCTCCTTCAATCCCGCCTCCGCCGAAACCGTCGACCTCCGCTACCGCCTCCCCCGCGACGCCACCGTCACCGTCTCCATCTACGACCCCGACCGCCGCCTGATCCGCATCCTCGCCGCCAACGCCAAGCGCAAGCAGGGCGACAACAAAGAGCGCTGGGACGGAAAAGACCTGGACGGCCGCATCGTCCCCGACGAAGCCTACTTCTTCGTCATCGAAGCAAAGGACGAAGACGGCAACACCGCCGTTTACGACCCCATCACCTTCAGCGGCGGGGAGTTCGGGGACGTCACCGTAGGGCAGGTGGACAAGGGCTCGGGGACGGTCACGTACGAGCTGTCGCGGCCTTCGCGGGTGTTGCTGCGGGCGGGGATCGCCGGGAGCGTGATGCTGAAGACGGTGGTCGACTGGGAACCTCGCGCGGCGGGGACGGTCACGGAGTACTGGAACGGAAAGGACGAGGATGGAGTGATCGACCTCTTCGCCAGGAAACACACCCTCGTCCTCAGCTACACCACCCTGCCGGAGACGAACGTCATCACCTACGGCAACAGCCAGTACAACTATCGCCAGTACCGCGCTTCGCTGAAAGCGGAGCGGCCGATGAAGGCGGACCGGCCGATGGCCAACCACCGGCGGATCTCGCCGCACTTTCTGCAGTCGCGCCTCACCGACCGCGCGTTCAAGGTGAAGATCGACTTTCCGCAGCTTCGGAAAGGAGAGGCGGTGAAGGACCGCGTCCTGGTCCGGCTGGACATCGACCCGAAGGACCGGGCGATCCTCGGCGACCAGCAACTGGAGGTCATGCTGTTCGTCGACACCGAGTTCCACACCGAGGAAGAGCGGGGGTACCTGCCGATGAACATCCCCCTCGAATTGCAGCAGCTGCCGCCGGGGGAGCACGTCATCACCGTCAACGTCGTCACTCTCGGCGACCAGATCGGCGTCGGAAGCCGGAAGATCCAAGTCGGCCGGTGACGCGCAACGGATACCTGCCGTTTCGCCTGCTGGCGTTCCTCCTGGCGTCGCTGTCCGTCTGCAGCCTCCTGCTCTACTTCTTCGGCATCGGCCGCTTCGGCCTCATCGCCCCGCTGCTGCTGGCGATCGAGACCGCCGGGCTCCTCGGACTCGCACTCGCGGCGCGGACCCGCGGCCGGCGCGACCTCACGGGACTCCTCGCCGCCGGGCTCTGGGCCGGCTGCATCGCCACCTTGGCCTACGACCTGGTCCGCGTGCCGCTCGTCCACAGCCGGATGCCGGTGTTCAAGGCCATCTCCTACTTCGGTACGCTGCTGCTCGGGATCGAATCCGAGTCGGTCGCCTCGGCGGCGCTCGGATGGGGCTATCACCTGACCAACGGCGTCAGCTTCGGACTGATGTATGCGGCGCTGGTGCGGCGCCCGGGCGCGGTCACGGCCGTCCTGTGGGGGATCGCTCTCGAGGGCGTGATGCTGCTGACGCCGTACGCCGAGGTGTTCGGCTACGCCCGCGACAGCCGCTTCGTCGCCGTGACCCTCGGCTCGCACGCCGTGTATGGACTCGTGCTCTGGCTTGCCCTGAAATGGTACGCGGCCCTGTGCGAGCGCTGGCCGCGGGGCAGCCTCGTGGCCGGGTTCATCGGTGTCCCGGTCGCGCTCGCGCTCCTCGCCGCCGACTTTCACGCCATTCACGGCCGGAGCCTGCCCGCCTCGCCGCCGCCGTACATCGGCCCGCACCTTTACACGACCTGGAACACGCCGGAGCCCGACCGGCTGGCGCTCCTCTGGCTGCTGAAGCGGCGTGTCGACCCGGCCGCCGAGTTTCATTTCATCGAGCCGTTCGAGAAGATCCGCTTCGGCCGGCCGCTCGACCTGCCGGAAGCGGACGTCCGCCGGAAAGGACGACAATCGGCGACCGAGGTGCTGGTGAGCCGCTTCGGCATCCGGCAGGACCCGCGGACGGCGCTGCTCGTGCGCACCACCCACCTCGCGGAGGTCTCGAAATGGATGCTGATCGGCGACTCGGAGGCCACCCGCGAGGTCGATGCCCTGCGGGCGATCGCGGCGCGTCACTGCGGCGAGAAGCTCACCACCGCCTGCCTGAGCCCAATCTTCGGCGAGCTGGATCGCCGTTATGGGGAGAGACCGGAATGACCCGTCGGATCGCGCTGGCCTGTACCCTCGCCGCATCGTTGTTCGCCGGATCCGCGCTCGCCGAGGGGCTGGAAAAGGGAACGCTGGTCTTCGTCGCGACCGTGGCCGGCAACTGGGACCTCTTCGTCCTGCGCGCCGGCGAGAGCGCGCCGGTGCGGCTCACCGAAACGCCGCTCGACGAGCGCGCGCCGGCGCTCTCGGCGGACGGCCGCCGCGTCGCCTACGCCACCAGCGACGGCGCACTCTGGGTGCGAGATCTCGCCGACGCTGCCTCGGTACGGCTCGAGCTCCCGCCGGGGATCTACGGCTCTCCCTCCTGGATGCCCGACGGAAGCGGCATCGTCTACACCTCCTACGAATACCGCCCGCCGCACGAAGACGCCGACTTCTTCTCTTACAGCTTCGCCACCGGGAAGACGACGCCGTTCCTGCGCCAGACCGGCCCGCAGGACTTCGCCTCGCTCTCCCCCGCCGCGGACCGCGTCGCCTACATGTCCTCGCTCGCCACCACCGTCCACGGCTTCGGCTCGACCGTGAACCAGCAGCTTTGGCTCCTCTCCCTGCGCAGCGGCGAGCCGCAACAGCTCTTCCTCGGCACCTCGCGCCTCACCCGACCCGCCTGGTCTCCCGACGGCAAGGCCCTCGCCGTCGCATCCGACCGCTCCGGCTCCACGGAAATCTGGATCGTCGATCCCGACGCGCGCAAGGAGCCCGTCCGTCTCACCGGCGGCCCCGGAGGCAAGTTCACTCCCACCTGGTCGCCCGACGGAAGCGAGATCGCCTGCATCTCCACCGCCTCCGGCCGCTCCGAGCTCACGATCATCAACGTCAAAACGAAAGCCGCCCGCCGCCTGCAGCTCTTCAAGTCCGAAGAGGTCGAGATCCGCGAACCGCACTGGCGGTGAACGGCGGGACTCTCCTACGGCAACTCATACTCAAACCCGTAAAAGTGCTTTCCCTCGCGGATGGCGATCGTCATCTTGCCGGTCAGCCCTTCCAGCCCACCCGTCCCGGAGTCAGGCACCACGGTGATGGTCAGCCCCGGCTCGCCGCGGTTCATGGTGCCGCTGTGCTGGAGGACGAACGTGCCGCTGCGGCCGGCGAGGGTTCCGGTGACGCGTTCCATCGCCACGTAGCCGGCGGAGCCCTGGACGCCCGATTGGACGGCGAGCATCTCTCCTTTGCTCGTTCCTTCGAGGTCGCCGTGGAACTGTTTGTCGAGCGACATCCGGCCGATCGCGGCCTCGGCGTCGGCAGGGGGTCTGGGGGGCGAGCTTCACGTCGAATGTTCCGGCCGCACAGCGCGTGATCCCCAGGGTCAGAGCTTCGCTTTTCTCGGAAGAACGAAGATCTGATACGCGCATATAGCAGGCTTGGACCGCTGCCGATGGAAACGTGCCGCCCACTGCGTATCCATCACGCGAGCCTAAGGGGACGGAGAGAGCGGGTTACTCCTCGTCCTGCTCCTCCCCCTTCCTCTTCCTCTTCGTCCCGGCCTTCTTTTTCGTGCTTCCGTTCTTGCGGCCGAGGTGTTGGCGGAGAATTTCGAGGTGGGGGCCAAGGGCGGCGTTTTCGGGGAATTCGGCGAGGGCGCCAGCCAGCCGGTAGGTGTGCATCGCGGATGCGACGACCTCCGCCCACTCCGCCTCGATGGTGTAGCTCAGGCAGGTCTGGAAGATCTTCATGCGCTCGCCGACGATGCGGAGAGCGTCTTTCGCCTGCAGCACTTCACGTGCTCTTTGGCTGTCGAACGGGGCGAACTTCGGCATCCGCGGCTCGGATTCCACCGAGGCGGCCAGAGAGAGGACGAACTCACGAGAGACGGTCCGCGCCCCGCGCACCCGCTTTGCCGTCGCCGGCTGCGGTGCCTGGAGGCCGAGGTATTCGGTCAGCACGTCCATCGCCTCGAGAACCTTCGGTACCAGCTCTTCCGGGGGCCGGCGGGGGGAAGCCGGCCTCTCGGCCTCGGCGGGCATGCCACTCTCCGACGGGACAGCCAGGCGGGTCTCTTCGTCCTCGGATTTGCTCATCGTCGTTCCGACCTGCGTGTTTCTGGAAAAAGGATACACCTCGGTCCGCCGGTTCGAGAATCGATCGAGTGTCGTGTCCAGCTTGTTTTCGGGGGTGATTTGCGAGCGCCGGCAGGCCGGATGCGAGTCGCCGCGACGAGGGCGATGCTGGGACATCGTCGAGGAGCGGCGACGAAGCAGACGGTCTGCCGCCGCCGCAAAGCACTCCCGAAAAACAAGCTGGACACGACACTCGATCACTGCACTCCGGCTCTGGCTTTCAGGCCCGGACGGTGATTGGAAATCGGGATTCTCCTGAAATCGATGGTTTCGGCTCTGAGATTCAGAGCCGCGACCTCAGAATTCAGCGATCAACCTCGACGATGTCGCGAAACAACTCGAATTTTCTGCTCCGCGGCTCTGACTTTCAGAGCTGGACGCCAAGTGGAGACGGCCATTCTCCGCAGGACGGAGCCTTCGGCTCTGACTTTCAGAGCCGCGACCTCAGAATTCAGCGATGAAACCCGACAATGCCGGGAAGCAACTCGAACTTGCTGCCTCGCGGCTCTGACTTTCAGACCTGGATGCCGAGTGGAGATGGCCATTCCCCGCAGGACGGAGCCTTTCGGCTCTGACTTTCAGAGCCGCGACCTCAGAATGCAGCGATGAAAGACGACAATGCGGCGAAGCAACTCGAACTTGCTGCCTCGCGGCTCTGACTTTCAGACCTGGATGCTGGTCAGAGCCGGGGTCAGAGCTTCGCGTTTCTCAGCAGAACGAAGATCTAATCCCCGCCCTTCACAACGCCCGCGCCAAGCCGCCGAAGGCGGCGAAAGATCTGTAGGCCCGCCCTTCAGGGCGGGTTACTGGCGCGTAAAACCCGGCGAGCCCGCGAAGCGGGCGGCAGAACAGGCACTCGCACCAACCTACCCTGTCGCCCGCTTCGCGGGCTCCACTCGGGGGTGCGCCGCTTTCCCCGGCCTTAAGGCCGGGGCTACAGATCTTTTGCTGCCTACGGCAGCAACGCACTCCTACGGCAACCCATACTCCAACGCGTAGAAGTGCTTCCCATCCCGGATGTCGATGGTCATCCATCCAGTCAACCCTTCGAGCCCGCCCGTCCCGGAGTCGGGGACGACGGTGATGGTGAGCCCAGGCTCGCCGCGGTTCATGGTGCCGCTGTGTTGGAGGACGAAGGTTCCGGTGCGGCCGGCGAGGGTGCCGGTGACGCGCTCCATGGCCACGTAGCCGGCGGAGCCTTTGACGCCCGACTGGACGGCGAGCATTTCTCCTTTGCTCGTTCCTTCGAGGTCGCCGTGGAACTGTTTGTCGATCGACATGCGGCCGATCGCCGCCTCGGCGTCGGCGGGGGTCTGGGGAACGAGCTTCACTTCGAATGTTCCGGCCGCACGGGTGGTCATGCGCGCCTCCTTCTTTACAGGTTGCGTCGAGGCCGTGCAGGCGGCGGCGAGGAGGCTGAGGGCGGCCGCGGCGAGGGCGAAGCGCAAGCGCTGGTTCATGGCGGGGAGGATATCCGCTTCTCCCTCCCTGTGACCGCGAGACCGGCCGGGATTGCGCTATCTTGCGGTCATGCTCCACGAACAGCTCCGCGAAGCGCGCATCCGGGCCGGTCTGACGCAGGTGAAACTGGCGAAGCTGGCCAACGTTCCGCGCAGCCAGCTCCGGAAGTTCGAGGAAGGGGGCAACATCACCCTCACCACGCTCCGGAAGCTCGTCACCCAGCTTCCCGACCTCCAGCGCCTCAATCTCGGCGCGGTGGAGATCCTGCCGGGCAATGTCGACCCGGTCGCGATCCGCTCCGCCGCGGCCGACATGATCGCGCTCGGCCATCGCCTCCTGGCCGCCGTCGGAGGTCCCGCCGAGCCGGATGACGAAACGCCGTTACCCTAACCGCGCTTCGAACGAGCTCCGCGCAATGGTCGCCAACTCCTCCTCCGTCAGGCCAAGGGCCTCGGCGGCGGCGACGTAGTTCTCCTCGATGTAGCCGCCGAAGTAGGCGGGGTCGTCGGAGTTGATCGTGACCTTGAGCCCGCGGTCGAGCATCGTCTTCAGGTTGTGGTCGCGCATGGTGTCGAAGACGCGGAGCTTGATGTTGGAGAGTGGGCAGACGGTGAGCGGGATCTGCTCGGCGACCAGGCGGTCGACGAGTCTGGGGTCTTCGAGACAGCGGACGCCGTGGTCGATGCGGCGGACGTGCAGGAGGTCGAGCGCTTCCCAGATGTACTCCGGCGGTCCCTCTTCCCCTGCATGCGCGACGGCCAGCAACCCGGCCTCCCGCGCGGCGCGGAAGACGCGCTCGAACTTGCGCGGCGGATGCCCCTTCTCCGAGGAATCGAGACCGACGGCGAGGATCCAGTCGCCGTATGGCAGTGCAGCCTCGAGCGTCCGCATTGCGTCGTCTTCATCGAGATGACGCAGGAAGCAGAGGATCAGCTTCGACGTGACGCCGAGGTCGCGCTCCGCGTCGACCTGCGCATCGCGAAGGCCGCGGATGACCGTGTCGAAGGCGATCCCGCGGTGGGTGTGGGTCTGCGGGTCGAAGAAGATCTCCGCATGCCGGACGTTCTGCGACGCCGCCTTGCGAAAGTACGCTGCGGCCATGTCCCGAAAGTCCTCCCGCATCTGCAGCACGGCCGCTCCCTGGTAGTAGATGTCGAGGAAGGACTGCAGGTCCTGAAAGTCGTACGCGCGGCGAAGCCCCCCGACCGACGCAAACGGCAGCGCTACCTTGTTCCGCGCCGCCAGCTCGAACATCAGCTCCGGCTCGAGCGTCCCCTCGATGTGCAGGTGCAGTTCGGCTTTCGGGAGGGAGGCGATGAAGTCGCGCATGGAGGGGAGAGTGTAGAAGGCGAAGGGTGGGAGGCGGAAGGTGTTATACGCAGTGTTTTGGAACTCTGCGTATAAGAGGTCACAGGTGGGCCAGCCTCACCCCTCACGACCCATTCAGAAGACCAACGTAAATCTGCCCCTTTGCTGCCGTAGGCAGCTAAAGATCTGTAGGCCCGGCCTTCAGGCCGGGTACAGCCGGACCCCACCAGGCGAGCCCGCGGAGCGGGCGACAGAAAGACGGTCGGCATGTTTCTCGTCTGTCGCCCGCTACGCGGGCTCGAAATCCATGCACGCTTTTACCCGGCCTAAAGGCCGGGCCTACAGATCTTTAGCTGCCTACGGCAGCAAACGACATGGTGCTACACATTGCGTCCCGGATTTCCATTCCTGGGTGCCTCACCCATCACTCCAGCAACTTCGCAATCCTCGGCAGCATCACCCGCGCCGCCTCGACCGCCACCGCACTCCCCGGGCCGATGTCGAAGTAGAAGACGGCGGTGACGACGCGTGCGTCGGGGTGGGCGAGCTCGGTGGCGGTGGGAACGCCCGGGTTCCCGCGCCATTTTGCGACGGACATCATGTAGACGGCGCTGGAGTCGGTCTGCTGGCCGGGGTCGAAGATGGTGTGGTTGCGGTTGAGGACGAGCTGGCCGCCGACCATGTGGATCGGGGAGGAGACGTTTTCGTTGAGGCGGACGCGGTCCTGCGAGGGGAAGGAGAGCTGGAGGCGGTGGGTCTCGAAGCGGTCGGTGAGGGCGGCCAGGCGGTTGAGGGTGCGCTGGCTCGCCGATTGGCCGATGGCGCCTGCGACGTTGCGGCTGGCCTGGTCGAGTGCGGTCAGGTAGGCGCGGCGGCCGGTGGCTCCGGGGCGGGCGTAGCGGACGACACGCCGGCCGTCGGGCGAGACGGCGACGTGGCCGGAGTCGGTGAAGAGGCGGCCGCGGGTGACGAGGGCGGCGAGGATCGTTCCCACCGGCCGCGCTTCGGGACGCGTCACGGTCGGGGAGCCGGTCTTGGAGAAGACGGCGACGTTGAAGCCGGGGAAGCGGCTTTCGAGCTGGCGGACCTGCGCGGCGAGCGGCTTGGCGGTGCCCTGGCCGCCGAGGATCACCCGGGTCATGCCGGAGAGGACGGCGGTGCGTGCTTCGTCGGTGACGGCGAGCTCGCCGAAGAGGGGCGGCGGCGGCTCGGCCAGCACTTTGTCGTCGCGGTCGCGGATGGCGTGCAGCATGGTCGCTTCGACCTGACGTTTGGTGACGAGGCGCGACAACGCCTCGGCGAGCTGCACGTTCGTCCATTGCGACGTCGACCCGCCGAGGAGAAGGCTGACCAGCTCCGTGCGGAACTGATTCACCTGGTTGAACGAGAGATTCACCCGCTCCGGCGACACCGCCTGGAATGCCGCGCGAACCTTCCACGCCGTCTCGCTGTTCTCGTTCGCGGTGAAGCGCTCGACCAGCGCGCGCCAGGGACGCAGGTCGTAGTGCATCGTCACCATGGCGGAGCGGCCGATCGCGCTCGCCTCCCCCGCCGGCACGTCGGGAGCGGCGACGCCGGCGTACTTGCGGACGCCGGTGATCTCCGCGAAGGCCTCGACGAACGGAGCCTCGTCGATCCGGTCGAGGGTGCCGGGAGTGATGGCGGCGGAGGTCTCTTCGGTCGGTCGAACGGGCTTCCAGTCCTCCTTCATGTGCACGCCGAGGCTGGGAGGAAAATCCAGAACCTGCGCGCCGATGCGGATGCCGGAGCTCGCGCCGGGACGCGGCCACTCGACGTCGGGCTGGCGGGTGAAGACCTGGTTTAGCGGCACGTTCAGCGTGCGGTCGCGGAGATCGCGCGGCGCGGCGAGGGCAAGGGTCGCCAGCTCGACCGTGTACTTGTTGCAGGAGCGCTCGATCGCGAGACCGAGGTCCGTCCAGGCGTCGGCATGCGGCCAGAGCTTGTAGTCCTGGCCGGTGAAGAACTGCAGCACCTCGCGCTCCCCGACCCCGCCGTCCTTGCGAGGGATGGGCTCGGGGCCGTGCGGCTCGACGGCGACGTCGAGGAGGAACGGATGGCGGCTGACGGCGCTGGCGTAGAAGAACGGCTTGCCGGCGGAGCCGATCGGGTGGCGCTTGAAGTTGTGGTTGACGACGAGGCGCCGCCGCTCGTCTTCGCTCACACGCAGCGAAGCGAGGTCGCTCTGCGACGGGAAGCTGGCCGCGGCGAGGATCTCGCCGGTCTTGCCGTTCATCACCGTGACGGAGGCGGGGAACGGATCGCCTGCGGCGGCGCTGCGGACCAGGCCTCCGGCGTACGCGCGGAGCGTCTCGTCGAGCGACGCCTGCAGCGAGCGGTCGACGCTGAGCTGGATGTCGAACTTCTCGGCGAGCTCGCGGGCGCGGCGTTCGTCGAGTTGCTGGAGCGCGTGCGTGACGCTGCGGGCCAGCGCCTCGCCGAACGTCAGCATCTCTTCCCCTTCCTCACCACCAACCCAGCGCAGCAGCGGCTCGTCCTCGCTGTAGGTCCGCTCCCGCCGGGCGTTGCGCGTACGCATGGTGCTGAGGCGCTCGAAGCGGCGCTCGGCGGCGTAGAGGAAGGTCTCGCCGGCCGCCTTCGGCTCGGTCGCGGAGAGGTAGAGCCAGTCGCCGGCGGCGAGGCGGGCGATGCGTCCCTCGGTGACGGTGTTGCCGAGCAGGCGCACTTCGCCGGCGGTGTTCCCCTTCATCCGCTGTTCGAGGATGGCGATGCCGCCGCTGCTGTGGATCTCCACCGCGGGCAACGACGAGCCGCCGGGAAAGTCGAGATGGACCGCATGTGCGGCGACGTCGCTCGTGTTGCCGACCGGCGTGCGGACCTCGCGCTGCGGCATGCCGGTCACGTAGCGCATCAGGTCGATGGTGCGGCCGTTGGACGACACCAGCGTCGCGTCCGAGCCGGGGCCGGCGTAGGCGATGTTGCCGCGCCACTCGGTCGACGTCGCGAAGGGGAGGCGGACCGTGCGCAGGTACGGGTTCAGCTCGCGGAGGCGGCAGTCCTGGACGACGAAGAAGTGGCCGAAGAGCTCACGGTTACCGTTGAACAGCTCCACGTCGCGCTCGAGGTAGCTCTCCTGGAACCACTTCCGCTCGGCGGCGGTGGCCTTTGGCGTGAGGACGATGCGGTTGTCGCGGCAGCTGTATTGAAGGGCGCTCTTGCGAATGAGCGCGTTGGCGCGCTGCACGTAGCTGCGCGACGAGTAGTACGACAGCGGCTCGTACCGCTGCCGCGACCAGAGCAGCAGCACCAGCGCCGCGAAGACGACCAGCCATCCGATCCCGCGCCGCGTCAACGGAAGCCTCCCGGCAGCGTCTCGGACGTGTCGCGCATGAAGGCGAAGCAGTACGCGATCACGAGCAGCAGGGCCACGGTCTCCAGCACGTCGCCGGCGGAGTCGAGGCCGAGGAGATAGGCGTTCTTGCCGGTGAGCAGCACCAGCTCGTGGTTCGCCAGGATCATGTAGACGCTGGCCACGGTGATGGTGAGCGCGGCCATGGCGGCGATCACGGAGAGCGCGCTGCCGCGGCCGGCGAAGAAACCGGCCCCCCGCCGCGCGCTCCCCCACGGCGTCAGCCGCCAGGCGACATACCCGAACAGCAGGTAGAGCGTCAGCATCGCCACCGTCCCGGCCAGCCCCCACTCCGCGGCGACGAACACCGCCGGCGCGAAGTCGCGCAGCGCGGTATCACCGAGATGCGGGCTGACCTCGGTGTGTCCATACCCGACGCCGAACAGCCCCGTGCCGATGTAGCGCTGCAGGATGGCCGAGGTGATGGCGAGACTCTCGCCGCGCTTCGTGGCGAGCTGCTGCAACTGCTCCGGTGCGGCGGAGTGGAAGAAGCGGGCGTAGTTGGAGTCGGAGGCGAGCGAGAGCAGCGTCTCCTCGCTTCCGATCATCGGCAGAAAGACGCGCAGCACCGGCGCACCGGCGACGACGATGAGGGTAAAGGCGATGATGAGGCGCGTGACGATGCTCTTGCGGTCGACCGCATAGAGCAGGAGGAGGAACACCGGGACGTTGAGCAGCGCCAGGCCGATGTCGCTGGTGAGGACGGCGGGAAGGGCCCAGACCAGCGTCATCATGACGATGGCCGCGGTGATGTCCGGGAGTTGAAGCTTGCCTGCCTGTTGCACGCGCTGCCAGACGCGCCAGAGGAAGATGCCCTGCAGGACTGCCGCCGCCGGAACGTACGCCGCGCTGAGGGAGATGCGCCCGCCGGGAAGCATCGCGCTTTCCTTGAAGCCGAAGAGGAGCAGGAGAAAGCGGGCCGCGAAGAAGGCGAAGGACCACCAGAGGAGCGGGGTGAGCTCGGGGGTAAGGAACGGGGCCACGAGCCGCCGGACACGGTGCATCTTCGTCCCATTCGTCCCATCGGTCCCATCTGTCCCATTAGTCCCATGGGACCTATGGGACCTATGGGACCAATGGGACCAATGGGACAAATAGTCGCGCGCTTCGCGCGAACGCAGCAGCACGGCCCCTACTGCCAGCAAGTGGCACCCGATCCACACCAGCTTCTTGGGCCCTTCCACGAGCCTCGCGCAGAAGATCGTGGAGAACAAGAGCCCAATCAGCGGCAATACCCAGGTCCGGCTGCGCCGCAGTTCCGCAACGCTGACCACCGGGATGCTGGCGACGATGAAGATCCACGGCAATGCCATCCACGCCACCGCGCCGAGCTCCGCGGCTTCGAGCCGGTACGGCGGCATGGCCCAGACGCGATGGCCGAAGAGGAGGCGGACGCCGACGAGCAGCTCGACCGCGCCGGCGAGCAGCGCCTGTGCGTAGGTGAAGCGGACGGCGGAGGCGCTGACGATCTTGAGCAGTTGCAGGACGAGCGCGGCGAGCAGGAGCAGCAGCGGCGGACGGACCACGCTCATCCGCACCGCGGCGAGATCCGACGCGCCGATCCAGGTGGTGCGGCCGAGGGTCGCGTCGGCGGGACCGCGCGGGGAGACGATCCGGAAGCCGGAGCCGATGTTGTGGGGGAAGAAGCGCGGCAGCTCGATGAGGGCGCTCGACTGGAGCGCGACCGACTCGCTGGTGCCGGCGAAGTAGAGGCTGCGGTCGACGAGCTGCGCGTCGCCCATGGCCAGCGCGACCGCCTTTCCGCTCTCCTCCTGCTGGACGTGCAGCGCGGCGAATTCGCTCTCGCTGAGCGAGTGGATCTCCGGCGTGTCGAAGTCGAGGGCGAAGCTGCGCGCGCCGCCGCGGTAGACGACGCTGCGGCGCTCGGCGAGCCCGCCGCCGTCGAAGGTCTCGCTGACCGGCGGGAGGGTGTAGAGATGGATGCGCGTTCCCTCGGCGATCGCAAACGACGACGGCGGCGGCGTTGCGGCATTCGCCTTTCGCAGCGTCACCGACGCGTCGAGCGAGACCAGCCGCAGATCCGGTCCCGGACGCGAATAGCAGAGGAAGGAGCGCAGCGACTCGGCGGGGGCAGTGGAGTTGCCATGGCGCGCCAGAAAGTCGATCGAATACGTCCGCGCACCCGAAGTCACCGGCGTCGCGAACGGGAGGACGATGATCCAGTCGAGACCCGGGATCTTCGCCTGGCGCGGCGGGATCGCATGGACGTGGGTCCCCGAGGTGAACGAATCGTCGCCCTCGTCGTAGGTCCAGCATTCCGCGCCGATGCAGATGCGATCCCCGTCCTCGATCTCCTGCGCACCGAGGATGCCGTGCGCGGAGGTGGCGATCACGCCGGCGCGGCGGTCCGCCGCCGGCAACTCGATCGCCAGTGCGCCTTTCTGGTCGCCGGACGCGGGCCGGAAGACAAATGTCCCGAACAGCGTCTGCGGGATGCGTCGGCGGCGGGCCGGCACGTCGCCGATCAGCACGCGGCTGCCGCCCGGTGTCCGCTCGCGTACGTCCTTGCGCAGCACCGCGCCGTTCTCGCTGCGGAACGCGATGCCGTGCAGCTCGATCATGATCCGCATGGCGTCGCGCCACCAGAGCGCGCTCATGATCAGCGCGGGAGCGAAGCCGACGAGGTAGATCAGCAGCAGCGCCCGGCCGGTGGCGCGGCGCTGCAGGTCGGCGGTGCGCCATGCGATGACCGCCAGGACCAGCACCGCCGCCAGGACGACGGCCCCCGTGGCGACGCTGAAGAGCTGCACGATCATCAGGCGAGGTCCTTGTCCGTGGGAGGGCGGTCGGACGAGCGGAGGTACTCGAGCTCGACGTTGTAGAACGAGGTGCGCAGCGCCCGCGCATCGCGCACGGTCACGAGCACCCACACAAACACGAGTGCCATCACGACGGCCGAAAGCGCCGCGAGGAAGCCCCACCACCACTTCGACGCCGCGAGACGGATGCGCAGGCGGTCGGTGGCACTCCGCTTCGCCTCCAGATCCGTCACCGCCTTCGGCGGCGCCGACGCGCCGAGCAACTGCCGGATCGCGACGAGCACCGCCCGCTGCTCGCCCGGCGACCGCCTGGCCCCCACGTCGCGGCGGCGGCGGCGAAGTCGCGGTCGGCAGCCTTGCGCCATGCAGCGGCGCGCGTGCCGAGCGGCGCTTCCGGCGGCTGCGCGTCCTCGGCGGCGAGGCCGGTGATCCAGCGCGGCAGCTCGCTCCGCGCCCCATCGGCGGCAGAGAGATCCGCGAGCGACGACGACTGCGACTGCGGCAGCCACTCACGCACGGCGGTCGCGGCGTCGGCAATGCGCGTGCGCGGGATGTTGGAGCCGGCCAGCATCCGCGTGACCGCCTGCGCGAACGGCCGCTGCTGGTCCGGCGCGACGTTGCGGCGCAGGAAGGCCTGTTCGAGCAGCTCGTCTTTGGTCGCCGCCAGTCCTTTCCGCAGCTCCGGCGTGCAAACCTCGGCGGGACAGCGGTCGCCGGCCAGCCACCAGTCGAGCACCTGGATGGCGTTGAGGTTCAGCCGCGCGTCGTCGGGACGGCGCCAGTCGAGCAGTTGCTCGACGTTCGACAGCGCCCAGAGCTGCGACTCGTTCTGCCAGCCGTTCGCCTTCGCCCGCTCGACCTGCGCGTCGAGGAGCTGGCGCACCGGGCTCGGATACGTCCGCGGCGGGCGGCTGAACTCCCGCTGCCGCATCGCGTCGTCCCCTTCGAACCGCCCGCCGCGCATGTAGCCGGCGATGAGGTTGTTGTAGAGGTCATACGAGGAAAGGCTGGCCGTCCCTGTGGCGGTGCAGCCCGGCGCCGCGATCAGCAGCTTGCTCCACGACGGCGCGCCGCGCGACGTGCCGATGAGGCGCAGGTTGCTGAGCGGCTTGACCGAGCCGATGACGTTCTTCAGCGACTTCCACGGCGGCGCCGCGCCCGACTGCCCGAGCCGCGCCACGCCGAGGGCGTGATGGAGATGGATGACCGTGGAGACGTTCTGGTCGCTCAGGTCGAGCCTCGTCCGCGGCGCACGCGCGGCGGCGATCACCCGTTCGTCGTCCTGGGTCCGGTCGAGCGTCTGCGAGATCACCCGGTCCGCTTCCGCGGCGCGCCCTGCGTCGATCAGCTCCGTGGCAAAGACCAGCGCGACGATGAGGTTGTCCGGTTCGGTGTCGGCGATCGTCGAGAGGCGCTCGATGCGCGTTTCGGCGTCGCCGTCACCATGCAGGGCGATCGCCTCGCGCGCGGCGGCCCGGTCGCGCGGGGGCAGCGCATCGGCGGCGCCGGCGCACGGCAGCGGCCCGACCGGCGCGGTCAGGTACTCCTCGCCGCCGAAGCCTTCCTTCACCCACTCGCGCTCCACTTCCGCCGAAGCCTCGGCGACGACCGTCAATTCGGCCAGCTCCTCGCGCGTCGCCTCCGGCAGCGAGGCAAAGCTGCGGTCCTTGGTCTGCTCGACGTAATAGATGGAGGCGTAGCCGAGAGCCATCAGCAGCGCCAGCGCCACGGCAGGCCAGAACCAGCGATCGTCGGGATGTCGCGGTCCGGCCATTACTTTCCTCCGCCGAGCCAGGTGGCCGGAACGCGCGGCAGCCAGCGGAAGCGGTCGTCGAGCAGCCACTCCATCGACAGCAGCACGCCGCAGGGGCGCTCGGCCGTCGCGTCGCCGTCCCCCTTGCGGATCATGGTGTGGCAGAAGTCGAAGCGGAACCGCTTCGCGTGTGTCACCAGGGCGCCGTGCAGCGTCGGCAGGCTGCGCCGCGCAAACGCGAGCGGCTGCTGATTGGTGAGTGTGTCCAGGCGATCGGCCTTCGAGAAGAGGACGAGCACCGGCACGTCGAGCTTCGGCAGTTTCTGTACCCGCGCGGCGATGTTGATGCTCACCCCGACCTCGGGGGGCCTTGCTTCTTTGTCGAACCGCAGCCAGCGCAGCGCGGGAAGGACGAAGGTGAAGTCGTTCTCCTGCGGCCGCCAGCCGGAGCGGTCGATCCGATTGCCGCCACCGAAGAGATCGACGACCAGCACGATCCCGGCGAGTTGCTTCACGGCGTCGCGGACGAAGTCGAAATACTCCTCGCTGATGTCGGGGAGCCGTAGGCGCTGCCGTTCTTCAAGCGAAAGGTCGCGAAAGAATTCGCCGGAGGGATCCAGAAAGACGTGCTTGTCACTCGCGACCTGATACCAGACTTCGCCTTTCAGAGTTCCGCCGAGCGCGTCCCCGGTGCGCAACGTCGCACGCTGCATGTCGAACTGCGAACGCCCGCGGTAGATGGTGTTGGCCTTCGTGAACGCGTTCACGATCTGCGACTTCCCCGTTTGCGGTAAGCCGCAAATCACCACGGCCTGAAATCCCTGTCCGAGGATCGATCGAAACTCCGCCAAACCGCCAATCTCGCGTTGTTGGACAGGCGGCACATCCACCACAGGAGCCACCCGCCGCGGCGCAGCGTCCTCTGTCCTATAGGTCCCGTGAGTCCCATCGGTCCTATTCGTCCCATCGGTCCCATGGGACTCATGGGACGAATGGGACGGGGTTTCGGGCGGCGTAGCTGCATCGCCACCCGCCAACCCCGCACTCTGCCTTTCGATCGCGGCCGCAACCTGGTCCACCGGCGCCGCCACCGTTTTCTTCAACTCCCGCTGATCCTTGTCGCACCACGGCTCGGCGTAGAGACCGCCGCAGATCTCACATTGATAAGTCATCGTTTCGGGCTTCCCATGCCGAGGGCGCGCTGGAAACGGCGCCAGGGCTTGCGATCGTGGCGGCCGAGGAGCAGGCAGTCCGACGCGTCGGTGCGGCGCTGCCGGCGGCAGGCGCTCTCGAACACCAGCGCCGCCTCCTCCGCGCCACTCGCGCCGAGCTGCCGCGCCAGCAGGAGGGCAGCCATCGGACGGGCGAAGAGCGTCTCCGGCGGCACCCGCATGAGCGCGGTCCATTCCGGCGGAGTGAGCGCGGCGAGGAGGTCGGCGAGCGTTCCTTCGCAGACGAACTTCACCGATGGCAGGACGTGCGGCGATGCGAGCAGGTGAAGAAGGCTCGTTGCGCGAGCGAGCGCGCCGTCGCCCTCACGGCCGCTCCAGAGTTTCAGCGCCTCGGACATGTCGCTTTCGTATCGCTGCCGATCGCGCGCCCAGAGGTCTTCATCGAGCTCGTTCAGGGTCTCCTCGGTGGCGATGCGCAGCTCCAGCTCGCGCCATGCCAGCGGAATGCGCATGCCTCGCGACACGCCGCCCGCGGCCTGCGCCAGCGCGTCGAGGAAGCGCTCGCAGCGCGCTCCGGCGGGAACGCGGCGGATGCGCGTGAGCCAGAGCTCGAGCAACTGGTCGCGCTCGCGGCCGTCGATCACGGTGGTGGCGTCGATGACCGCCTCGCTGACGTTCGGGATCTCGCTGGAATCGACACGCTCCCAGAAGCGGCGCAGCACCGGACTCGCTCCCCCGCCGTACTCCTCGGCGAGCGCGGCGACGACGCCGTCCCATTCGGCCGTGCGGCTCGTATACGCGAGCACGCCGGCGACGGCGCTCGCCAATCGTGGCGTCCACACCGGCCGCGTCATCAGGATCAGTGCCCGGACGCAGCGTCCCACGCGCGCCTGCGCCTCGGCGCCGGCATTCAGGTGATCGATCAGCGGCTCGACGACGGACGTACCGCGCGAGCTGACGGAACGGATCGCACTCACCTCGGCGACAAACTGGCTGACGGCCGCCGGGTCGCTGCCGGCATCGAGCTTCTTTGCAGTCCGTAGGAGCACCCGGAACCAGACGTCCGCCGCCTCGGCAATCTCGGCGAGGGCCATGGCCAGCGTGGCCGTCGCCGCGACCGCCGGGTAGCGATTCTCCGAGGCGAGGCCCACGATCTCGCGAGCCAGCGGCAGCGTCCGCGCCCGGTCCTGCTCGAGCCACGTCACGACGAACGCGGTCAGCCGCGCGGCCGTCCGCTCGCCGAGGCGCGAAGCGAAGCGAACGAACGCCTGCGGCTCATCGCGCAGCATCCCGGCGACGGCATCGGCGATGACGTCGTTGACGCGGCCTCGCGTCTCCTCCGACTTTTCCACCTGCGGCAGCAGCGCGTTGTGCACGTACGCCGCGGTCTGCGGATGCTGCTTGCGCAGGGCGATGACGGTGGCGAGAAGGACGAAGTTCCCATAGCCGGGGAGTTGCCGGACGCGCGCCTCCAGGGAGGCGAGCCCGTTCGGATCGTCGAGCAGCCAGTCGAGCAGCGGCTCCACGACGCCCGATTCGTCGCTCATCACCGAACCGGCGAGCCGTGCGAGAACGTCGCCGCCCACCGTGACGCGGCGCGACCGGCGCGCGGCGAGCAGCCAGCGCGCGATGGCGGCGCGGGTGGCCACGCCGCCGGCCTCGTCGTGCGTGCCGAAGAGAAAGAACTCGACGAGCAGGGGAGCGCCGATCTCGTTCGCGGTGGCGTCGAGCCACGCCGCCGCCGGCGGGACGCGGAAGATCACCCGATCGAGCCCGGTATCGTGGAGCCGCGATCCCCAGCGCCGGACGGCGGTCTCCGCAGGCTCCCCCGCCGCGATGGCGCGGCGGATGTTGGTCCAGAGGAGCTGCAGGACCTCGACGCCGTCGACCCACGGCTCCTGCACTTTCGGATCGACGCTCGCGGAGCGGGCGAGCGCGGTGAGCTTGCTCTCGATCTCCACGTCGACGGCATTGACTTTCTCGACGACGCCGAGCAGCGCCGCGCGCCACTTCCGCCACGCGCCGATGTCGCCGCCGCGCACGGTGAGGTGGCAGCGGGCGGTCTTGTCATGGAACTCGCGCCAGCTCTCGACCGACTCGGTGTTCATCGACACGATCCAGCGCGCGTCGCCGGTGGCGCCGCGCGCGAGGTCGACGGTGGCCGGCTGGGTGGCGTTGGCGACGGCGAACGGAACGACGGTGTTCCCCGAGTCGTGCTGCGTCCAGGCCAGCGTCTCGCGGTCGCCGAGCGGCAGCATCGACCAGGCGAGCAGCGTCAGTTGCTCGTAGAGCGTTCCCTGCGGCAGCACCACCCGCGGCGCGGTCCGCAACCCGGCGAGGATCGCCGCGACCGCGTCGACGGCGGTGACGTTGCCGAGCCCCGCCTGCGCCAGCCACCCCTCCACCCGCTTCATCCGGCCCGCGAAGCGCTGCACCGGCGGCGCGGTGAGCTCCGCTTCCTCGTTCCACTCCAGCGGCGGAAACTCAGGATCGCTGAGCAAAGGGCCGCGGTCGCGCGTCAGCGAGTGCAGTTTGCCGCCGGGCAGGCGGAAGCTCGCGTCGGCGAGCAGCCAGGGCAGCCCGTGGACCGCGTCGTCGACGGCGTCGTCGAGGAAGAGGGTGTGGACGAAGACCCGGTTCTGCGTGCCGTTGCGGCGCGTGCCGTTGCCGAAGCGGCGCACCAGCGCGCGCCGGCCGCCGGGAACGCGGAAGACGCTGAAAAGCTGGCGGTCGTTCTTCGGGTCGTGCAGGTAGTCGCTGATGCCGAAGTTCTCGGCGACGAAGAGCCGCTCCGCCGGGGTCACGCCGGGCGAGAGGCCGACCACGCCATAGCCTCCGCGGCCCGGCATGTCGTCGGTGTCCATCACCAGGGCGTGGTCCATTCGATGGACAGGCCTGTGGATCACGAAGGATGGCTCTCCAGCCAGCGCAGAATGATCTCGCTCTGCAGCACCGGCTCCGACGGCTCGGCCAACTTGCCGGTCGCTCCTGTCGCGCCGATCACGCGCTGCATCACGGCCGGTTTGAGGTCGTTCATTTTGTCGTCGACGATCACCTCGGGCTGCCCCGCCGTGACCTCGGCGGCGATGTACTGCAACAGGTAATTACGCAGCGCGGAGCGATCGGTTCTGTCGAGCTTCTTTCCGGTGCCGTTCAGGCGGTCGCGGAGGGCGGCCAGCGCCTTGCGGGTGTTCGGGCCGGTGGTCTGATGGCCGATGGTGTCGTCGACCAGCGCGGCCACCGTTCGGGGCTCCGTCTCCGTCAGAGCCTGAAAGGCCTCCGGCCACTTTCCCGTCGTCTCGGTCTGGGTCACGAGCGTCCGCAGATATTCGGTCGCCTGCGGCGGCTGCGGCACGGGAACGGGCCCGGCATCCTCCGGCTCGTCCTCGGCCGTCACCGTCCCGGCAACTTCCTGCTGCTGCTCCGGCCGGGCGGCGGCCGTACCGCGGCCCCACTTCAGCACTCCGGTCAGGGCCAATACCCCGAGCGTCAACAGGATGCCGGCGGCGAGCGCCGCCGCGGCGATCCCGTAGCGGTCGAGCGCCGCTTTCCAGCCCGGCACCGTCCGCGCGCCGCCGCTCGTCTTCAGCGGAACGTCGGACCCGCGCGGCGCCACCTTCGCTGCGGCGCGGCCGGCCTCGTAGCCTTCCAGCCGCAGGTCGACGTACTCCTTGAGCGACTCGAACATCGTCTCGTACTGCCGATTCAGCTCGGCGGCGTCGAGCGGCTCGGAGTCGCTTCTCCCCCGCGAGCGCGGCTCCGGCCGGTTGTTCTTCTTCGTCATTTCGGTCTTCTCCGGCAGCAAGGCGGCGGTCGTTGTCATGGCTGTTGCCGACGCGCGTTGCACGAGTTGCGTGAATGCGGCGAGGTCGAGCTCTTCGTCGAGGACGAGCTGCCGCAGGTCGTAATTCGAGTCGAGGAGCAGGCCGAGGTACTGGTCGACGCAGCGGATCGCGGCGTCGGACGGCCGCTCCTGGTTCGTCCGCTCCGGATCGTCGGACCAGATGAGCTGCACCGGCACCCCGTCGTTCGCGCCGTGCGCCCAGGCGCTGCGGCGCTGCAGGCCGACCGGCAACGCCGCCCAGGCGCGCGCAAGCTGCGTCAGCGGAAGCTTCGGCGCGCGCACCCGCCGCTTGCCGCGCTTGTCGCCGATCGCGCTGATCGTGGTCAGCAGCACCTCGCGCAAGGCTTCGCGCGGCACCGGCTTCAACTCCTGCCGCGACAGCGCGCGGACGGTGACGACGTTCTCGTCCGCCAGCTTGCCGAGGTATGCCTGCAGGCGGTCGAGCGGGTCGGCCCGCTGCACCTCGTCGATCGGAAATTCCTCCGCGAGCGCGACGAGCGGCAGCGGGTCGAACCAGACCGCGTCCGGCTCGAGCCGCACCACTCGCGCGTGGTTGAGCAAACCATTCCGTCCCGCGGCATCCTTGAAGCCGCCGTACGACGCGATGAAGCAGGCGTACCGATCGCTGCCGGCGGAGAAGCGGCGCATCGCCCACGCAGGGCCCTTGCTCTCCGGGATCAGTTTGCCGAGGAACGACTGCAGCTCGATCAGCGCCTCGGCGGGAAGCAGTTCCGCGGCATTCGGCTCGACCGGCTCGAACCGCCCTCCGGACCCGCTCCACCCGTCGGTCGCGTGCGTGAACACGCAGTGGTAAATCTCGCTGTTCATCTCAGGCCACGACGCGGTCCGCCCCCAGCACCGCCAGCAGCGGCTCCTCCACGCGCGACGGCTGCAGCGCGGAGAGCTGCAACGGCACCCCCGGCGCGTGGCCGAATGCGGAGACGGCGAAGAAATGCAGCGGCGCGAACGACTTGGTGAGCGCGGCGAGCAGCGCCTGCCGGCCGCAGCGCGCCAGCAGCTCGCGCACGGCCGCGTCGATCTCCTCCGGCTTCGCGCCGCTGTCGCGGCGGAAGAGCTCCCACTCCACGCGATCCCACAGGATGTCGGCCTTCGTGACCGTCACCCCGACCGGCACCGGATAGCCGCGCGCGCGGATCTTCCGCGCGAGCTGGTCGATGATCGTGATCTCGTGCGCCTCCGCCGCCAGCAGGTCGGGCGAAGCGACTCCCCGCCCGTTCCCCCGCGTGTCGAGCGCCTCGGCCACCCGCTCGCCGTCGATCGCCAGGACGATCGCGCCGACCAGGCCGAGGTAGCGGTGGAGCATCTCGTACTCGCGAGCCGTCTTCCCGAGATCGCGCCACACCTCGCCGGCTGCATCGTGAAACGCGATCACCCAGCCGTCGCGTGCGCCGTCCGGCGTCATCAGCTCCCACGCGTAGTTGCGCACGTCGGCGTCGGTCTTCATCGTCGGCCGTGGCCCGCCGTGCTCGACGATCTCGCGCATGGCGCGCGTGAGCTGCTCGTCGGAGTCGCCGAACGACTGCCGGATCACGACGCCCGAACTGGCGGCCTGCCGCAGCCGCTCGGTGAGGATCCACAGCAGCGAGGTCTTGCCCGAGGCCGTGTCGCCGACGAGCGCCACCACGCTCTGCGGCCCCATGACCGCGCGCGGCGGCACCTGGGCCCTGCATTCGCCGCAGTAGATCTCCAGCGGCTCTTCCGGGTGGAGGCGGCAAACGAGCTCGCCGCCGTCGCCGGCCGAGCCGGCCATCTTCGTCTTCAGAGGATCGAGGCGCCGGACCTGCGTCCGCGCGTCGCACTCGTTGCAGAGGGCCAGCAGGGTCGACGGCTCGTGGGCGAGCCAGCATTCTTTGCAGAGGAATTTCATGGTGTCTTCGCGGAGCGGGAGGCCGTGGTGCCGGGAACGTCCTCGGCCCCCGGCGTCAGGCGGATGCGGAAGGTCGTGCCGGCCGGGATCGGCGTGTTCGGCGCGGAACTGCCGAGCTGCGCGGCGATCTGCCGCACCTGCGTGTCTTTATTGAGGCGGTTGCGGTCGAGGAACTGCCGCAGCGTCGTCGCCTCGGCCACGCGGATCTCGATCTGGTCGCGCTTCTCGAGGAACGGCAGCGGATCGTCCTTCGCGGCCGCCGGAAGGTCGTCCGGCGCGCTCAGCACCGGCTCGGGAGCGATGCCGGTGAGGTTTTCGATCGCGTTCGGCCACACGAGCAGCGCCACCGCGCCGGCGAGAAGCAGCACCACCGCGACAGGAACGAACTTCTGAAAGCGACCGGGCAAGTCTGTTCGGATGGTGTGCATCGCTGACCGTCTCATTGTGCCTCTGTTGCGCCCTCAGGTCGCAGCAAACTTCAGGGCCGAGTCACCATGCCGGACGGCTCCCTCGTAGCCGCCGTAGGCGGCGAAAGATCTGTAGACCCGGCCTTCAGGCCGGGGAAAGCGTTCCGTCACGATTTCGAGCCTGCGAAGCGGGCGACAGGATAGGCGCAGTACCCTGCTCTGTCGCCGGCTTCGCGGGCTTACCATGTGGTGACCCTTGATACCCGCCCTGAAGGGCGGGGCCTACAGGTCTTTTGCCGCCTTCGGCGGCTTGACGGCGAGTTACTTTCGGAATCGACAGATCCCTCCGATCGGTGCGAGACATGAATGGTCGTGATTCAAACCTATGAAAGCTCGAAAGAAGATTCCGACGTTCAAGGATGAGGACGCGGAGCGCGAGTTCTGGGCGAAGGAAGATTCGACGGAATACATCGATTGGTCGAAAGCCGAGCGCCTGACTATTCGCAATCTGACTCGTCCGCGTCGACGAAAGGAACCCCTCTCGAAACGCCCCGGCTAAAAACCGCATCTCGTCCACGATCACAGCGGGACACCTCCCCCGTCACCGTTCGTTCAACCCTTTCACCGATCGTTCACCGCACGCGTTCAGTTTTCCGTTCGCCGGAAACCACCGAGCCGTACGCGGGGCGTGCGTCCGCACGGCTCCGCTCTCGCGGGAGGCCATGGCACCGCCACTGAAGATGTACGAGCGGCATGAGAAAGGTTGCGATGCTGCTCGTTCTGATCTTCGCCGCGGTGAATCTGTCGGCGGCGAAGATGCCGATGCTGACCGCGAATGGCGATGACGGGAGCGTCGCTCTGGCAGTCGAGGCGCTGAAGGTGGACGTGCTGATCCGCGGGCATCTGGCGCGGACGACGTACGAGCTGACCTATCGCAACGACCTCGATCGCGACGTCGACGGGCAGTTCAAGTTCCCGCTGCCGCCCGACGCGGAGGTCAGTGAGCTGGGCCTCTATTTCAACGGCAGGCTGCGCCGGGCGGTGGCGGTGGAGCGGGTGGCGGCGAGGAGGGCGTACGAGCGGACGATCCAGCGGCGCGTCGATCCGGCGCTCGCGGAGTGGAGCGCGTCGACGCGCGCGTTCAGCTTCCGCGTCTACCCGATCCCGGCGAAGGGGACGAAGGTCGTGCACATCGCGTACGACCAGGAGCTGACGTCGGCGCCGTACGTGCTCGACCTCCGCTACGGCACGACGCTGGCGAGCGTCGACCTGCGGATCGACAGCGACGTACCGGTGGAGAGCGACGGGCTGCGGCTCCGGCAGTGGGGCGACATCTGGACGCTGCAGGAGCGGCGGATCGCGCTCGACGGCGTCGTGCGCGCCACGCGGCGGGAGCGCGAGCCGGCGCTGATGGCCTGGTCGGCCGAGGACAAGAACTGGTACTACTCGGCGGCGGCGCAGATCCGCTCGCACGTCGCCCCGGCCGCGGCGGCGGCGCAGGTGCTGCTGCTCTACGACGTCTCTTCCAGCGCCGTGCAGCGCGATGAGACGAAGCTGCGGGCGTTCCTCTCCGCCTTCCTGGCGAAGCAGCGGAACGGCGTGCGCGTGAACGTCGTGCCGTTTCACGTGACGGCCGATGCGGCGGTGCAGACCGACGCGGCGGGGCTGGAGAGCACGCTCGCGTCGCTGCCGCTCGCCGGCGCGACGAACCTGGTGGCGATGCTGGAACGAGCCGCGGCCGTGAACGACGGCTCGCGCGTGGTGATCGTCACCGACGGCATGAACACGCTCGGCAATGCGGCACGCGTGGATGCGGCCCTGGCGAAGCTGCAACAGCGCGTCACGGTGGTGAGTGCGTCGGAATCGACGGACGACCGCGTGCTCGGCAACCTGGCGACGAAGAACGGCGGCTGGCAGATCGACCTGACGCGCGCCGGGCCGGAGCAGGCGGCGGAGACGGCGATGCGCGTAGCCACGCTGACGGCGATCCGCACCGGCAACCCGGCGGTGCGCGACGTGCTGCCGGCGGTGGTCTCGGTGACCGGCGAGCTCTGGACGACCATCAGCGCGCGCTCGGCCGTGCGACACTACTCCCTCCCGCTCATTTTCGAGAACACCCGGCAGGACATCACCATCCGCGAGGTGACCACGGAGGCGGAGCGCGACATGGTGCGCCGCGCCTGGGCCCGGGCCCGGCTGCGCGAGCTGCTCGACCGCTCCGCGCCGCAATCGGCGGTGATCGAACATGGGCGGCGGTTCCGCCAGCTCACGCCGCAGACGTCGCTGATCGTGCTCGATACGTGGCGCGACTATGAGATGCACGGCTTCCCGCTTCCGGAGGACCTGCGCGAGGAGCGCGAGAGGGATCGGGAAGCGGAGCACCAGGAGGCGCGCGCACGGGCACACCAGCATCGGACGCAGCAACAGACTTGGCTCGCGAGCACGCGCGGCGCCGCCTGGTTCATTCGCGGCCTCATCACCGCGGACGACTCCCCGCTTCCGGGCGCAACCGTGAGGATGCTCATCCCCGGCAAGGCGGACACCCTGACGGTGACCGATGCAAACGGACGGTTCTGGATCACCGCGCCGCGTGCGCCGGCTTCGTTCACGCTGCGCGCGGAGCTTCAGGGATTGAACACGGAGACGCGGGAGTATCCGCAGGGCGCGCCGAAGGGCGCGCTGGTCGAGATCGATATGCGTGTCTCCGCCGTGACGGAGACGATTACCGTCACCGCGGAGGCGCCGCTGCTCGACGTGAGCGAGACGGCCGTCGCCGCTTCGGTGTCCCTCGTGCGCCCCTCCCCCGGAGCGCTCGCGGACGCGCTCCTCGGCCAGCTCGCCGGCGGAGAGGCCGTCACCGAGGAAGATGTGGACGACGCCTCGATCGAAGAGCGCGTGGCCCGCATCCGGGCGGTGGTGGAGAAGCTCCGCACGATGCGCTCACTCGACGAGCGCTTCCGTTACTACGTCGCCGCGCGCTCCGTCGTCGGGGGCGAGAAGTTGTTCCAGGCCGAATCCGCACTGGCGATGTTCGCCGAAGCGCCGGAGCTCGCAGTCCGTGCGCTGACCGACCTCGCCGAGGCGTATCCGGACGACGCACCAACACTCCGCCTGCTCGGCAGAGTCCTCGACGGCTGGGGCCGCGGCGATCTGGCGCGCCTGATGTTCGAGCGCGCGCTGGAGCTCGCGCCCGACGAGACCCAGACCCGGCGCGAGCTCCAGCTTCTCGAAACGAAGGAGAGGGAACGCCGCGACCCGCGGGTCTTCGCGAACAGCGAGCTGCAGGTGGAAGTGATGTGGGACTCGAATTACACCGACGTCGACCTGCACGTGCTCGAGCCGGGCGGCGAGGAGGTGTCGTTCCAGAACATGAAGAGCAAACGCGGCGGGATGCTGCACGAGGACATCACCGGCGGCTTCGGGCCGGAGACGTACACCATCCCGGCCATGGACCGGGGGGAGTACGAGATCGTGCTCGATTACTTCTCGGACGACGAGACGCAGGTCGGCGCGAACACGCTGGTCCACGTGATCGTCTACGTCCGCGGCGAGCGCCGCGACCTGTTCATCCCGCTGGTGAAGCAGGAGGAGCGGGTGGTGGTGGCGAAGGTGGGCAGGTAAACGGATTGAGGATTGAGGATTGAGGATTGAGGATTGGTTAGCCGGCGGGGATGCCGGCGTTCCATCCGGCCGCCGGGTCGCCAGCGGTGTGGCCCGGACGCCTCGTCCGGGCGGGCGCGGACGAAAGTCGGCGCCGCATGGTGCGCACCGTGATGGAACGCTGGTGTTCTCGCCGGCTGAGTTGGGATTGGGAATCCTCAATCCTCAATCCTCAATCCTCAATCCTCAATCCTCAATTCTCAATCCTCAATTCTCAATCCCGCTACTCGAACCTTAGCGCTTCGATCGGGTCCAACGCCGAGGCTTTCCAGGCCGGGTACCAGCCGAAGCCGGTGCCGATGACCGAGCAGACGATCAGGCCGGTCAACGCCCATCCCCACGGGAAGACCATGGCGATGTCGAGCCAGAGCGCGATGCCGTTGCCGCCGGCGATGCCGAGGAGGATCCCCAGAAGGCCCCCCAGCTCGGAGAGGACGATCGCTTCGAGGAGGAACTGCTTGACGATGTCGTCCTTCCGCGCGCCGATGGCTTTCCGCACGCCTATCTCGCGGGTGCGCTCGGTGACGCTCACCAGCATGATGTTCATGATCCCGATGCCGGCCGCCAGCAGGGCGATCACGCTCACCACGAACGCGCCGATGCGGATCGTCCCCGCGATCGACGCGAAGGCGGAGACGAGGGTGTCGTTCGAGTAGATCTCGAAGTCGTTGTCCTCCCCCAGCTTCAGTCCGCGCGCATTGCGCATCGCGCCGATGGCCTTGTCGAGGGTCTGGTTGTACGTCGCCTGCGAGGACGACTGGATGGCGATGTTGATGGTCCGGTTCGCCCGCCCGAAATCGGAGAGGAAGCGGGTGATCGGGACGATCATCAGGTTGTCCTGGCTCTGCCCGAACGACGAGCCCTTGGCCTCGAAGACGCCGATGATCTGGTACGGCCTCTCGTTGACCTTGATCACCTTCCCAATCGGCGTCTCGTTCGGGAAAAGCTTCTTCTGGATGTCCGGGCCGACCACGATGACGCTGCGCCCGAGGTCGATGTCTTCTCCGGACAGATTGCGGCCGTAGCCGAGGGTGTAGCTGTTGGCGACCAGGAAATGCTCGTTCGTGCCGACCAGCGTCAGCCCCTGGATCTTCGTCCGCCCGTAGCTGGCCGGCTTGTCGCCGTCGAAGATCTTGAAGCAGATCACGTCGGCCTGGCCGTCCATCAGCCGCTCGAACTCGCGCGCCTCGGCGAGGTTGATGTTGCGGCGGTTCGCGTACGTTTCCTCCGGATCGTTCGAGTTCATGACCGGGTACTTCGCGATCTGAAAGAGATTGCTGCCGAGGAAGCTGAGCCCCCCCTCGATCGAGGTCTGGATCACGCTCAGCGCCGTCATCACGCCGATCACGGAGAACACGCCGATGGTCACGCCGAGGATCGTCAACCCCGAGCGCAGCTTGTTGACGCGCAGGGCGTTGAGGGACATGCGGATGATTTCGGAGAAAGGCATGGGATTGGTTTATGGAGCGCCGACGTTCCGTCGGCCGGTCCGCCGGCCTTCGGCCGGCAGTCTCGGGTGGCTTGCTTGTCGCGAGACTGCCGACCGAAGGTCGGCGGACCGGCCGGTCGAAGACCGGCGCTCCGTAGGTTTACTCATAACGTAGTGCTTCGATGGGATCCAGCCTCGACGCAGTGAGCGCCGGTGCGAATCCCGAAAAGATGCCGGTCATCGTCGAGACGATCAGGCCGGTGACGACCAGGCTGACCGAGAACTGGAGCGGGAACGACGGGAAGGCTGCGGCCACGGCGGCGCAGAGGAGCCAGGAGACGGTGAGGCCGATGACGCCCCCGACGAGGCAGATGCAGATGGCCTCGACGAGGAACTGCATCAGGATCGTCCGCCGCCGCGCGCCGACGGCCTTGCGCGTGCCGATCTCGCGGGTCCGCTCTTTCACGCTGACGTAGGTGATGTTCATGATGCCGATGGCGCCGACGAAGAGCGCCAGGCCGGTCACGAACAAGCCCGCGCCGGCGATGCCGGCCTTGATCGGGCCGAGGGTGGTGCGCAGCCCCTCCTGTTCGTTGATGGAAAAGTCGTCCTTCTGCTCCGGCTGCAGGCCGCGCACGCGGCGCATGGCGCCCGTGAGCTCGTCGCGCGCGGCCGCCATATGGGTCTTGTCGCGCACCTTCACCCGGATGGAGGTGTCATGCCGCGCGCTGAAGGCTTTCACGAACGCCGGGAGCGGCACGACGGCGTAGGTGTCGAAGCTGAACAGACCGAGGAACGTCCCCTGCTTCGCGTAGACGCCGATGACTCGGAACGGCGTGCCGCTGATCATGACGGTCTTGTCCAGCGGAGTCTCGTTCGGGAAGAGCGCCTCGGCGACGTCCGAGCCGAGGACCACCACGTTCCGGCCGCCGCGCGACTCCATCTCGTTGAAGAACCGCCCCTCGCGGAAGCTGGTCGTCGACGTCACCAGGAACTCGTCGGTCGTCCCCTGCGTGAAGACGCCCCGCACGTCGATGTCCCGATACTTCACGTTGCGGACGGTGTTCAAGGTCGGGACGGCGGTGACGAGCTGCGTGTTCGGCGTGGCGTCGATGATGCGCTTGAGGTGCTCCGCGTAGCGCACCTGCATGAACCGCCGGTTGCGGTAGTTCCACCAGTCGTCGACGTGATGCCACGGCCACTTCTCGACGTAGAGGATGTCCTCGCCGATCACCGCCAGCGAACGCTCGAACCCGGTCTCGATCCCGCCGATGGCGGAGCCCATCAGCGTCACCGCGATGATGCCGATGATCACGCCGAGGGCCGTCAGCGTCGAGCGCATCTTGTGCGCCCGGATCACCGTGAAGGCGATCCGGAACGATTCGACGATCTCGATGATGAAGTCGCGCAGGAACATGGGCAGTTCTGTCTAGCCTTTGCCTTCCGTCTCGATCGCCACCTTCGCCCCCTCCTTCAGCCTCCGGGAGATGGCGGTGTACGACCCCGACACGACTTCGTCGCCCGGCTTCAGGCCGCTCTTGACCTCGATGAAGGTGTTGTCGGCGATGCCGGTCTCCACTTTCTGCATGCGCACGGTCTCGCCGTTCTTGACGAAGACCACGCGCTGGAGCTTGAGGCGCTGGGCGCGCTCTTTCTGCTTCTCGAGCTGTTCGTTGGTGACGTCGGCCGGGTTGTCCTCTTTGTCGCGAGCGGCTTCCTTCACGCGCTGCCGCTCCTGCTCCTCGGGGGAGAGGGTGCTTTCGGTGCTGCGGACGGTCACGCTCTGGATCGGCACGGCCACGACGTCCTTGACCGTGGCGGTCTCGATGTCGGCGGTCGCGCTCATACCCGGACGCAGTTGCACCGAGCGGTCCGAGATCCCGATCTTGACCTCGAAGTTCGTGACCTCTTCCTGCGAGCCGGCGTTGCGGGTGAGCGCGGTGCTGGCGATCTCGCGGACGACGCCGCGGATCTCGCGGTCGGGATAGGCGTCGACGGTGATGCGGGCCTGGTCGCCGATCTTCACGTTTACGACGTCGTTCTCGTTGACGTTCACCCGCGCTTCCATGTTGTCGAGGTCGGCGATGCGCATGACTTCCGTGCCCTCGAACTGACTGGTGCCGACCACCCGCTCGCCCACGCGGCTGGTGAGCGCGCTGATGGTTCCGGTGGTCGGTGAGTAGATGACGGTCTTGGAGAGCGCTTCGCCGATCTGCCGCAGCGCCCCCTCGGCGCGCTCGATCTCGAACATCGCCGAGCTCAGCGCCGCGTTGGCGCCGTCGTACGCGGTCTTGGCGCTATTGAGCTCGGAGGCGGAGATCAATCCGCTCTCGTACAGCTTCTGCACGCGCCGGTAATCGCTCTCCGCCTTCTGCAGCTCGGCGCGGTTGCGGGCGCTGGAGGAGCGGGCCGAGTTCAGCGCCGCCTGCTGCGACTCCACCTGCGCGCGGTAGCTGTCCGGCTTGATGCGCAGCAGGAGTTGCCCCTTCTGCACGATCTGCCCTTCCTTCAGCGGGATCTCGATGATCTCGCCCGACACCTCGGGGGCGATCTTGACCTCGATCTCCGGTTGGATCTTCCCCGTCGCCGTGACGAGCTGGGTGATGCTCGTCCGGAACGCCTTGTCGGTGGTGACGAGAATCGGCTTCTCTTTCCTCTTCGACGCCGCGACGGCCCCGCCGACGGCAAGCAACGCCACGACGACACCGATGATGATGTACAGCCTTTTCCTGGACCGCTTCGGGCCTTCAGCCATGCGTGACAACTCCCCCGTTGTTACAGCATACGAGTGTGGAGAAAAAAGTTCACCGTATCCCTCATGCGTACCTCACTGAGGCAAAGCCGCAACGAACGTGCTTCCCTTTCCGAGCTCGCTGGTGACGCTCACCATCCCGCCGTGCAGCTCGACGAACTTCTTGACCAGCGTCAGGCCGAGGCCGGTTCCGGACGGGCGTTTGGAGAGCGGCTCGTAGACCTGGCGGAACTCTTCGAAGATGACCGCCTGGTGCTCGGGAGCGATGCCGATGCCGTGGTCGATGACGGAGATGATCACGGCGTCGCGGCCGAGGGGCGACTCGGCGGCGTGGACGCGGCGGACTTCCACCCGCACCGTCGAGCCGTCGGGGGAGAACTTCACCGCGTTGGCCACGAGGTTGTAGACGATCTGCTTGAGCTTGATGGCGTCCGCGGTGATCATGCCGATGTCGTCCGGAAGGTCGACCTGCAGCTCGATGTTGCGCTGCATGGTGATGCCCTTGAGCACGCGCGCGACCCCTTCGAACGTCTCCCCCAGCGAGACCGGGTCGAGGTCGAGCGACATCTGTCCCGCCTCCACCTTCGCCAGGTCGAGAATGTCGTTGATCAGGGCCAGCAGGTGCTCGCCTGACACGGCGATGTTGTTGACGAAGCGGATCTGGCGCTCGGTGAAGGTCTTGTCGCCGTCGCGCTGCAGGATGCTGCTGAAGCCGATGATGGCGTTCAGCGGGGTCCGCAGCTCGTGGCTGACGTTCGCCATGAAGATGCTCTTGGCGCGGTTTGCGGCCTCGGCTTCGACGAGCGCCTGGGCGATGTCGCGGGTCCGCTCGGCGACCAGCTTCACCAGCTCCGCCTCGCGGCGCTTCATGGAGCGCACGCGCCGGTGCCACAGCAGCCAGGCGATGCCGGCCAGCAGCGCCACGACGAGGAAACGGAACCAGGGGGTCTGGAAGAATGCCGCCCGGATTCTGACGTCGAGGCTGGCGCCGGCCGGACTCCAGACGCCGTCGGCGTTCGCGGCGGTGACGTGGAAGCGGTACGTGCCGGGCGGCACGCCGGCGTAATAGGCGACCGGGCGCCCCTCCGCGGCCACCCAGCCGCTGTCGAAGCCTTCCAGGCGATAGCGGAACCGCACCTTGTCCGCGCCGGCATACGTGAGGGCGGCGTAGCGGATCTCGACCTGCTTCGCCCCGGCCGGGATGACGACGTCTCCCCGGGCCTCGACCGTGCGGCCGTCGATGCTCACCGACTCGATCTTCACCGGCGGCGGACGGAGTTTGCGCACCGCCACGTCGCGCGGCATCACCGTTGCCACGCCCTCCACCGTCGGGAACCAGAGACGGCCGTCGCGTGCGCGCATGGCCGTGGGATAGACGCTGCCGTTGCACTCCACGCTGCGGATGCCGTCGCCGGTGGTGAACACCAGCGGCGTCAGGCGCGCGCTGCGTCCTTCGGCGACGTCGGTCAGCTCGCGCACGCTCACGCTCCAGATGCCGCGGCCGGCACCGAACCAGAGGCGCCCCTGATGATCGTCCAGGATCTGCAGGACCTTTTCGCTGAACAGGCCGGTGTCGATCGTGTAGCGCGTGATGCGGCCGTCCTTCATCCGGATCAGTCCAGCGCTGTCGGTGCCGGCCCAGAGCGTCCCCTGCACGTCGACCAGCAGCGCCAGGATGTGCGTGTGCATCCCCTCGCGCTCCGTCCAGGTGGTGAACGCGCCGTTCCGATAGCGCGCGATGCCCATGCCGTCGGTGCCGATCCAGACACTGCCGTCCGGCCCCTCGGCGAAGGTCTGCACGAACGTCGTATCCCAGTCGGGTCCGGGCATGACCGGCTCGAATCTGCCGTTGCGATAGCGGGTAAGCCCGCGGTCGGTTCCGATCCAGAGGATGCCGCTCCGGTCGACGAGCAGCGCTCGCACCGAGCGGCTGGGCAGTCCGTCCGTGTCCGTGTACGTGACCGCGCGGCCGTTCTGCAGGCGGCTCAACCCGGTCGGCGTCCCGACCCAGATCGCGCCGTCCGCTCCCTCGGCGAGGCTGAAGATGTAGTCGTTCGCCAGCCCGTCCTTCTTCGTATAGATCGTCCGCTCCTTCCCCGCGAGCCGCGTCAGCCCGTTCGCCGTCCCGACCCACACCGCGTTGTCCCGCGTCTGCAGCACCGTGCGCGTGTACGGATTGGACAGCCCCTCGGAGGAGCCGAAGGGGATGAACTTCCCGCGCGTCAGGCACTCCACGCCGCCGTTCGAGCCGACCCAGAGGTTCTTCTCCGCATCCTCGAAGAGCGACCGGATGGAGTTGTTCAGCAGACCGGCCGCGGTCGTGAACTGGTCGACGTTGCCGCCGGCGATGCGAAAGAGTCCGTTGCTGTACGTGCCGGCCCAGAGCGTCGCGTCGGAGTCGCGGAGGACGGTCGTCACCTGCTCTCCGTCGAGCACGACCTCGGACGTCAGCGCGCCGTTGCGTACGTTGCGCAGCCCCTGGTTCGTCCCGAGCCACACCGTCCCGTCGCGGTCGACGTGCAGCGCGTACACCTGCGCGGCCGCCAGTTCCCCGGCGGCGGAGACGATCCGGCCGTTGCGCATCGCGGAGACCCCACCGCCGCGCGTCCCGATCCAGAGCGTGCCGTCCGGCGTCTCGGCCACCGCGAGGATCGACGCCACCCGCAGCCCGTCCTTCACCGACAGCACCTTCTCGATCCGGCCGTTGCGATAGGCGGCCAGCCCGGCCGAGGTGCCGATCCACATCGTCCCGTCGCGCCCCTCGGCCAGCGCCGCGACGATGTCGCTCGGCAGCCCGTCCTCGACGGTCAGTACCCGCATCGTCCCGCCGTGGAGGAACCCGACGCCGCCGCCGTTGGTCCCGACCCACAACGCCCCGTCGCGCGCCTGCACGAACGCCAGGACCGTGTCGCGCCGCAGCGCCGGGAGGTTCTTCTTGTCGAACCGCGTGAACGAGTGCCCGTTGAAGCGCGCCAGCCCCTCGTACGTCGCCAGCCAGATATACCCGTCCGGCGTCTGCAGAATCCCGCGCACGACGCTGTTCGGCAACCCGTCGTCCAGCCGCCACGCACGCCGGGCGTACTGACTGATCGCGCGGTCGGCCTCGAGCGCCGCCGCGGCCTGCGCGAAGACGCCGAGAGAAAGGGCGATGAGCCACGCGAGTGGACGCATTGATTGAGTTCCGCGGACCAGCGTGAGGGCGATTCTAAACCCACTACGGAGCGCCGGTCTTCGACCGGCCGGTCCGCCGACCTTCGGTCGGCAGTCTGCGGAAGGACCTCCCCAGAGGCGGCCGGCAGAATGCCGGCGGACCGGCCGGTCGAAGACCGGCGCTCCGTCAAGGCCGGCTGAAGCCGGCGCTCCGTACGCGCCAGCGGCCTCTGCCCCTTCCGATTTTCGTAGACTTCCCGGCTCCCGTACTGTTAAATAGTTATCTCCACTCTCGTAAAAACCAGACATGGACGCCTTTCTCGCCGCCGCGTTTGCGTTCCCCACGGTTGTGTTCACCGTGCTGCTCGTGCTTTTCGTGCTTTACGCGGCGGCGACGCTGATCGGGGCCGCGGACATCGAGTGGCTGGACCACCTTCTCGGAGTCGACCATGTCCACGACAGCGTCCTCGAGGGCGTGATGAGCGCGCTCGGGATCGCGGGGGTGCCGATCACGATCTTCGGCGGGATCGCGTCGATCTTCGCCTGGCTGACCAGCTTCACGGCCGCGAAGTTCCTTCCCGACTCGCTGCTGATCAACAGCGGGATCCTCGCCGCGTCGGCGGTGGCCGGGGTGCTGGTTTCTTCCGTGCTCGTCCGGCCGCTGCGGGTGGCGTTCGTCACCGCCGACGCGCCGCGGCGCAACGAGATGGTCGGGAAGATCTGCACCATCCGCTCGCTGCGCGTGAACGAAATGTCCGGGACCGCCGAGGTGGGACACCTGGTGGCCGAGGTGCGCTGCTTCCACGAGAACAGCCTCACCCTCGGCAGTGAAGCCATCGTCTACGACTACGACGCGGACGCCGGCGTGTACCACGTCGGCCCCATTCCCAAGACCGTCGATGAACTGGAGAGCTCGCGTCCTGAGCTCTCAGCTCGCGGCTCCCAGCTCTCAGGAGCTGGCAGCGCCGAGAGCTGAGGGCTGAGAGCCGAGAGCTTTCAAGGAGAAACCGGAGAAACCATGGACCTCATCATCGCTATTTTTGTCGGTTCCGTACTTCTGCTCGTCGCCATGTTCATCGTGGGCGTCATGATCGCCAAGTTCTACCGCAAGGTCGAACAGGGGAAGGCGCTCATCGTCAACAAGCTCAAGGCCGAGCCCGAGGTGACGTTCACCGGCGCGACCGTGCTGCCCGTGATCCACAAGGTCGAGATCATGGACATCTCCGTCAAGACCATCGAGATCGACCGCCGCGCCAAGGACGGCCTGATCTGCCGCGACAACATCCGCGCCGACATCAAGGTCACCTTCTTCGTCCGCGTCAACAAGACCGTCGAAGACGTGATCAAGGTCGCTCAGGCCATCGGCTGCGTGCGCGCCTCCGACCCGCAGACCCTCGAAGCGCTCTTCAGCGCGAAATTCTCCGAGGGCCTCAAGACCGTCGGCAAGCAGCTCGACTTCGTCGACCTCTACACCAAGCGCCACGAATTCCGCGACGCCATCATCAACCTCATCGGCCGCGACCTGAACGGCTACGTCCTCGAGGACGCCGCCATCGACTACCTCGAGCAGACGCCGATCCTCAGCCTCGACCCGATGAACATCCTCGACGCCCAGGGTATCCGGAAGATCACGGAGCTGACCTCGGCGGAGCACGTCCGGACGAACGAGTTCCAGAACACCGAGAGGAAGCTCACCAAGAAGCAGGACGTCGAGGCCGCGGAAGCGATCCTCGAGCTCGACCGCCAGCAGCAGGAAGCGATCGCCAAGCAGCAGCGCGAGGTCGAGTCGGTCCGCGCCCGCGAGGCCGCCGAGCTGCTGAAGATCCAGGCCGAGGAGCGCCTCCGCTCCGAGACCGCCCGCATCGCCACCGACGAGCAGGTCGCCGTCTCCGAGCAGAACAAGCAGCGCCAGATCCAGGTCGCCGAGAAGAACCGCGAGCGCGTCATCGGCATCGAGACCGAGCGCGTCGAGAAGGACCGCTCCCTCGAGGCAGTCATCCGCGAGCGCGCCGTCGAGCTCTCCCGCATCGAGAAAGAGAAGGCGCTGGAAGTCGAGCGCAAGGCCATCCAGGAAGTCATCCGCGAGCGCGTCGCCGTCGAGCGGGGCGTGGTCGAGGAGCAGGAGCGCATCAAGACCGTCCACGTCGTCGAAGACGCGAAGCGCAGCCGCGACGCGGTGATCATCGCCGCCGAAGCCGAGGCGCAGGAGAAGCTGGTCAAGGACATCAAGGCTGCGGAAGCGGCCGAGCAGGCCTCGACCCACCTCGCCAAGCAGCGCGTCACCGCCGCCGAGGCGGAGCTCGAAGCGTCCGACCGCGAGGCGCGCGCCAAGATCCGGATGGCCGAAGGCCACCAGGCCGAAGCCGCCGCGGAAGGTCTGGCGCACGCCAGGGTTAAGGAAGCCGATGCCATCGCCAGCGAGAAGCAGGGGCTGGCGCAGGTCCGCGTCCGCGAGGCGCAGGCCGTGGCGGCGCAGAAGTTCGGCGCGGCCGAGGCGTCGGTGCTGCGCGACAAGGCCCTCGCCGAAGCGGAAGGGATCCGCGAGAAGCTCGTCGGCGAGGCCGCCGGCATCTCCAAGAAGGCCGAGGCGATGAAAGAGCTCGACGTCGCATCGCGCGAGCATGAAGAGTTCCGCCTGCGCATCGAGACCGAGCGGATGCTCGGCACCGCCCAGATCCACGCCCGCCAGGCCGTCGAGGAAGCGAAAGCCTCGATCCTCGGCAAGGCCCTGGAGACCGCGAAGATCGACATCGTCGGCGGCGACGGCGAGTTCCTCGACCGCATCGTCAACTCCATCGGCATGGGCAAAGCCGTCGACCACTTCCTCAGCGAGAGCGAGACCGCACAGGCCGTGCTCGAGCGCCTCGGCGTGAAGAAGCCGGAGCACGAGCACGAGCACACCGTGGTGCCCGCGTCGCCGAAGGCGAAGGTGCCGGTAGTTCGGGCTGATTGATTTGTTGTCGGTTGTCAGTTGTCGGTTGTCTGCGCCTTGCGGCCTGGGCGACAGACGCTGACAACCGGCCCATGGGACTCATGGGACTCATGGGACAAATGGAGCAGCACGTAACCGGTTCGGACAACTGACAACCGACAACTGATAACCGACAGCAACGCGCCACAAGAACCTATGGAACAGGGCACCTACGAGCTACTCAGCGCGCGCCTCAAGGCGCACGGTCAATTGCTGTCGACCAAAGCCTCCGCGCTGAACAAGAAGCGCATCACCGTCTTCGGCGGCAGCGAGATGGCGCTCCTCGGCAGCGACCGCATCCGCACCGAGAACAACTGCGTGCCGCGCGACATCGTCGAGGCGGGCGGCGAGCTGCTGCTGTTCGGCTACAACGTCTTCATCGGGCTCAAGACCGAGACCCAGGTCAGCGACGTCTTCTCGCTGCACCGCGTCGGCGACTTCGCCCAGGTGCCGGCCGGCGCGCCGGAGAACTTCCTCCGCGACGAGCGCTTCCTGCGCGACTTCCGCGAGCTCTACCAGTACTACCGCGCCTCGCGCCTGCGGCAGTTGCGCCGCGTCGACTCCAAGATCCTGGCCGTCTTCCAGACCAGCGACAAAGTGACCGACATCCGCGTCTTCCGCTGGAACCTCGGCGTGGACGGCACCGTCACGTACCTCGACAACCGCGGCGAGCGCGATCACGTCTTCCCGCCGCGCTACGACTTCGAATGGATCGCCACCTCGCGCGAGAACTTCGTTCCCGGCGTATTTCCCCACGTCAGCATCAACGACGAGATCTTCGTCGAGACCATCCGCGGCGACCTCACCCTCAAGATCGAGAACAACACCGAGACCGGCCGCGGTATCTACAGCGAGCCCGTCGAAGATCCCGACCAGTCGCTCGACGACGGCCAGATCCACTACGCCGTCGTCGGCAGCATGATCCTGCTGAAGATCCTCCCCTACCGCGAGAAGACCTGGCGCTATCTCGTCTACAACCGGCGCACGAAGACCGTCCGGCGCATCGACGCCATCGGCCACGCCTGCATCCAGCTCCCCGAGGATCACGGCATCATCTTCCCGGGCGGCTACTACCTCCGCACCGGCGACGCGAAGCTGTTCGATCACGATCCGGAGGCGATGGAGCTCCTCCGCGCGATCCGCTCGCCGAACGGCGAGGACGTCCTCTACGTCTTCCACCGCCGCGACGAGGGACGCACCCTCCTCTTCCCCTACAACCTCATCCGCAAAGAGGTCGTCAACCCGCTGACCTGCCACGGCTACTCGCTCTTCGCCGACGGCAGGATGGTCATCTTCTCCGCCACCGGCACCGAGCCGACCCGCGTCCACTCGATGCAGATCTGGCAGACCCCGTTCGTCAGCGACGACTACGTGACGAAGAAACCGTCGTCCGGGTCGTACCTCGAGAAGATCGGCAACCGCGACCTCGTACGCGGGCTCTCTTCCTCCCTCTCCCTCTGCCGCCTCATCGACGAGCAGACGCCGACGCGGGCCACGTACGAAGACCTCATCGCCGCGGCCGCACGGGCCGTCGACTCGTATCACTGGCTCGGCCACGCCGAGGCCGAAGACCTGCTGTCGGCGGTCAAGGAAGTCCGCGCCACCGCGGAACTGATCATCGACGAGTTCGAGAAAGTCGAGTCGCTGCGCGCGCAGGCGGCCAAAGCTGTCGCCGAAGTCGAAGAGGCACTGACCGAGAAGCGCGGCGAGGCGACGTCCCCACGCGCAGCGACATCGATCGAAGAGTACGTCGCCCAGCTTTCCGCGCTGCGCTCGCGGCAGGGACACGTGATCTCCCTCCGCGAGCTGCGCTACGTCGACCGGGCGAAGCTCGACGCGCTCGAAGCGGAGATCGTCAAGCGCTTCGGCGACGTCTCGCAGCTCACCGTGCAGTTCCTCCTGAACGAGCGCGCCCTCGCGCCGTTCGCCGAAAAGACCGCAGCCATCGAATCGCGCATCGCCTCCGTGCAGAAGACCACCGACGCCGCCGCGCTGCTCGCCGATCTGGAGTCGGTGGTCGCGTCGCTCAATCTCCTCACCGAGATCATCGGCTCGCTGCAGATCGAAGACCCCACCGTGCGCATCCAGATCCTGGAGCGCATCGCCACGCTGATGTCGGGCTCGAACCGCGTCCGCGCCCTCGTCGCCCAGCGCCGCAAGGAGTTGCTGGGGAAAGAGCGCGTGGCGGAGTTCGCGGTGCAGTTCGCCCTCTTCGCCCAGACCGTCTCCGGCGCCCTCTCCATGGCCGACTCGCCGGAGCGCTGCGACACCGAGCTCTCCAAGCTGATGCTGCAGCTCGAGGAGCTGGAGTCGCGCTTCTCCGAGTTCGACGACTTCGTGGCGCAGCTCGGCGCCAAGCGCGAGGAAGTCTACGAGGCGCTCACGTCGCGCAAGCAATCGCTCCTCGAACAGCGGCAGCGCCGCGCCGAGCAGCTCGCCCAGGCCGCAACGCGGATCCTGCAGGGGATCACCCGCCGCGCGACCACGCTCAACGAGACCGATGCGCTGAACGCCTTCTTCGCCTCCGATCCGATGGTGGCGAAGCTGCGCGACACCTCTTCGAAGCTCCGCTCCCTCGGCGACATCGTCCGTTCGGACGAGATCGACGGGAAGCTGAAGACCGCCCGCGACGAGGCGGCCCGTTCTCTCCGCGACCGCAAGGACATCTTCGAGGACGGCTCCAACATCGTCCGCCTCGGCAATCACCGCTTCAGCGTCAACACGCAGACCATCGAGCTGACGATCGTCCCTCGTGAAGGGCGTCCGCACCTGCACGTCACCGGCACGAGCTTCTTCGAGCCGGTCGAGGATGCGGAGCTCGAGAAAGGCCGTGCCTTCTGGGAGCAGGAGCTCGTCTCCGAAACTGCCGATGTCTACCGCGCCGAGTACCTCGCCTACACGGCCCTCGACGGCGACGTCCGCGAGCTCGCCGCCGCGCGCTACGACGAAGGCTACGAGCGCGGCGTCCACGACCACGACGCGGTGCTGATCGCCGAGAAGGTCCGCGGGATGATCTCCACCGCCGGCCTGCTGCGCTATACCCCGGCCGCCCGCGCCGCGGCGACGCTCTTCTGGGCCTTCTTCCCCGACGACAAACTGAAGGGGCAGTGGGTGGCGCAGGCGCAGTCGATGAAACAGCTCGGCCGCGTGCACGAAATGGCGGCGGAGCTCCAGGCCGCGATCGGCCAGTGGCTTCCGCTCGCCTGCAGCAACATCTGCGGCGACACCACCGGCGCCGGCGAGTACCTCGCCCACGAGATCTCCGCGCAGCCGATCCGCTTCGTCCTCAGCGCCAACGCAGAAGCGCTCGCGCATGCATTCCGCGAAGACCTGCGGGAGCTCGACGTCCCCCGCCGCTTCCAGACCGTCTGCGCCTGGCTGCACGGCGCCGCGCAGGACGACGTCATCGAGGCCGCCGCGGCGATCGTCACCAACGGCACCCTCTCGCGCGAGCGCTCCTCCGCCCTCACCCAGGCCGCCATCACCGGCCTCCTCGGCCAGCACCCGCGCGTCGTCAACGGCACCCTGGAGCTACGCCTCGACGAGTTCCTGGCGCGCCTTTCCCGCTTCGCCAACGAACGCGTCCCGGCGTACCGCGCCTACCAGCAGGCGCGGCATGCCATCCTGGAGCGCGAGCGGAAACGCCTCCGCCTGCACGAGCTGCAGCCGAAGGTCATGTCGTCCTTCGTCCGCAACAAACTCATCTCCGAGGTCTACCTGCCGCTGATCGGCGCCAACCTCGCCAAACAGATCGGCGTCGCCGGCGAGAAGAAGCGCACCGACCTGATGGGCCTCCTGCTGCTCGTCTCCCCCCCGGGCTACGGCAAGACCACGCTCCTCGAATACATCGCCACCCGCCTCGGCCTGGTCTACGTAAAAATCAATGGCCCGGCCCTCGGCCATTCCGTCCGTTCGCTCGACCCGAACGAAGCGCCGAACGCCACCGCGAAGCAGGAGATCGTCAAGCTCAACCTCGCCCTGGAGATGAGCAACAACGTCCTCCTCGTCGTCGACGACATCCAGCACACCCACCCCGAATTCCTGCAGAAATTCATCTCCCTCTGCGACGCCCAGCGGAGGATCGAAGGCGTCTGGCGCGGCGAGACCAAAACCTACGACCTGCGCGGCAAGCGCTTCGCCGTCTGCATGGCCGGCAACCCGTACACCGAGTCGGGCGACAAATTCGAGATCCCCGACATGCTCGCCAACCGCGCCGACGTCTACAACCTCGGCGAGGTCCTCCAGGGCCGCGACGAGCTGTTCGAGCTGAGCTACATCGAGAACGCCCTCACCTCCAACACCGTCACCGCCCCGCTGCTCACCCGCGAGCCGGACGACGTGCACAAACTCGTGCGCATGGCCCGCGGCGAGAACATCCAGTCCGACCAGCTCGCCCACGACTACTCCGGCGTCGAGCTGAACGAGCTGCTCGGCATCATGCGCAAGCTCACCCGCGTCCAGGGACTGCTCTCCCTCGTCAACCGCAACTACGTCGCCTCCGCCGCCCAGCAGAGCGCCTACCGCGTCGAGCCGCCGTTCAAGCTCCAGGGCTCCTACCGCAACATGACCAAACTGGCCGAGAAAGTCCTGCCGGCGATGAACGACGACGAGCTCGATCGCCTCATCGACGACCACTACCTCGGCGAAGCCCAGACCCTCACCACCGGCGCCGAAGAAAACCTCCTCAAGCTCGCCGAGCTGCGCGGCCGGATGACCGAAATCCAGCGCGCCCGCTGGGACGACATCAAACGCGGCTTCACCCGCCTCCAGCGCCTCGGCGGCAGCGACGACCCGGCCGCCAAAGTCATGGCCGAACTGAGCGTCGTCTCCGACCGCATCGCCGAAGTCGCAAAAGCCATCCACCTCGGCGCCACCGCCGCCTCCGCCGCCGCAGCCAACGTCGCCCCGGAACCATCTCCCGAGCCCGCAGCCCCTGCCCCATCCATCGACCTCAGCCCGTACCTCGCCAAACTCGACGAAACCCTGCTCGCCCTGCGCGAGCTCCACGCCGTCCGCCTCCCCATCGCCGCCACCCCCGCCGCCGCCCCGGCCCCCGAGGCAACCCTCGTCACCCGCGAGCAATACCTCCTCAACGACACCCTGATCCCCCTCCTCCGCTTCATGGCCCACCGCTTCAAAGGCTACCGCGCCGTCACCGACCCGCGCGTAAAACAGGCCATCGCGAGACTGGAGTCGGTGGACAACCTGCCGGCTCTGGTGAGCGCCCTGGAGAACATCAGCGTCTCGGCACTGGCGACGTTGACGGAAGAGAAAAGGTAACGATCCACGTCCGAAGTCGTTGGAAAACACGCCGATTCGCCCACGGACGGCCCTTTGAGCCCATCACCGGTTGCTGCAAGTGAAGACCCTACGATCGGGGGTGACACTCGGCAGCGACAACGCTCAGCGCGAATCCGACGGGGCTCGAAGCCGCGACCTCCGGCGTGACAGGCCGGCGGTCGAGGGTTCGTCGCATGTTTGCGATGCGAGATAAAAAATCAATTCCCCATCTCCACGGTCTTTGCCTTCTCCGTCCACGACACGCATGAGCTCCATACGCCGCGCCGGATCTTGTAGCGATGCCCTGCCTGGAACGTGTAGCCGGGGAAGTTGTTTGAGGTTGGCAGCGTCCACCACATCGCGGGATTCGTCAGAACGGTGCCCGCTACCGTGTTGCCGGCGCAGTCGATCTCCTCGACCTGCCACCAGAAACTCGCACCCGCGGGAAGCGCCGGCATCGTCGCCTGCACTTGGAACGTTGTCGCATTGCCGGCGTTGAGCGTCGCCTGAAGGGTGAAGTCGGGATTGAGCGAGGTGAACGTCGGCGGCGGCACGATTCCCTTCAGCGGCAGTCGGAAGACCAGGTACTCTTTGTGATTGCATCCCGGTTTGAAGGGCGACTGCGTACCTGCGCACGGCGTGTTCCCGCTCTGATACCAAGTCCATTTGGCCGTCGTCGGAATGGCAGGAACCTGGGGCCAGATGCCGTTGCCGGTGATGTTCGAGACGCCGATCGCCGGAGCGACCCACAGGTTGTTCGTATTCGCGTTCGTAATCTGCGCATTGACCGCGCTGGCGAACGCCGCCGATGACGGCGTGCCGCTCGTCCCGAGGTTCGTGCCGGTGGCGAAAACCTGCCACGCGCCGACGGCACCGGTGTTCACCGTGCTCGCCGAGCCGCTGACGCTCGCCAGCAGGCCTTGCGCGCTCGCCTGGTCGCTCCACGCGACGATGTAGACGAAGCCGCAGGAGCCGACAGTGACTCCGGCATAGTTGCCAGCGTTGGCGAACTGGCTGGCCAAAGTCACGGTGCCCGTTCCGACGAAGGTTGCCTGCTGTCCCTGGTCGCCGACGAACAACGCGTATGAGTTGTCGGCGACGACTTTGACCGTCACCTGCGCCTGTGCGATGCCGCAGAGAGCGAGAGAAAGAAGAACGAGTGCGAACTGCCGTTTGAAATGCCACATGGGGATCTCCTCTGCGCTCCGTAGACGGACGTGGATTGGAGATTCCGGGAAAGCGGCGTTGGCGTAGATTTTTGGCGGGGCTGACGGCGCTCGAAACCCGCGACCTCCGGCGTGACAGGGCGGAGGTCGCGGGTACCTGGAGAGGAGTCGATCCCCTACACGGCGGCCAGCCCGCAAGCGTTGGATCTGCGGCTCCGGGGTTGCATACCTCACTCAACGTCGTTCAGTTGCACGCTGAGATTCGCGCCGTTTCCGTCCACATCGACAAAAAAGGAGTGACTCATGCTGAGCAAAGCTCTCCGGCGCATTGCCATCGCCATGCTTCTCGTCGTCTCTGCAACTCTCGTCGCGTCCGTCACCCAGGCCCAGACTCTCGACCAGACCCTGAGCGGTTGTAACGGCGCGGCCCCCCTGAGAACCGTCCAGGCCGACCGCTCCAATTACCAGACGAAGGTCAACGATGCGATCCCGGGCGACCGGATCCTGCTCGCCGCCGACACCTACGGTCAGTTCCTCACGCTCAACAACAAGCACGGAGAGCCTGGCAAGTGCATCGTCATCGAGGGTCCGGCCAGCGGCTCGGCCCTCTTCACTGGGAGCGAGACCCGGAACATCGTAAGCCTCACGAACGCCAGCTACATCGCCCTGCGCAACCTGACGCTCGACGGACAGGGCAAGTGGGGCGACGGCATCAAGGCCGAGGCGGAGTCGGTGTCCGTGCACCACATCCTGATCGACGGGTTGACCCTCCGGAACTTCAACCGGAGCCAGCAGGTCGTGGGCATCGGCACCAAGTGCCCGGCCTGGAACTGGGTCATCCGCAATACGACCATCACCAGCACCGGCACGGGGATCTACATCGGCGGCTCCGACGGCGAGTTCGAGTTCACGAACTTCCTGGTCGAGCACAACCTGATCTACGGCACGCTCGGCTACAACGCGCAGTTCAAGCACCAGCGGTTCCCCCGCAACACCTCGATCGGCATTCCGTCGAGCGGCACTGTGATCATCCGCCATAACACGTTCAGCAAGGAGACGGGCTCGAGCTCCGGTGCGGACTCGCGGCCGAACCTCCTCGTCGGACACTGGCCGCTCTCCGGCTACGGCTCCACGGATTCCTACCAGATCTACGGGAACCTCTTCTACCAGAACCCCGTCGAGGCGCTGTTCCAGGGCGAAGGGAACATCGCCTTCCACGACAACCTGCTGGTGAATCGCACGGGCTCCGCGGTGAACATCCAGGCGCACTACGACGTGCCGAAGCGGATCGACGTCTTCAACAACACCGTGATCGCCACCCGGACCCCCCCCACCTCCAACGCCAACGGCATTCGGATCTCGGGCGCCGCCTCCGGCTACACGCAGCGCGTCACCGGGAACGCCGTCTTCGCCGACATTCCCCTGACCGGTGGCCAGCAGAGCAACAACGTGCCCAGTACCAACGTCCAGGCTTCGAACTACGCCCAGGCCTCGACGTACCTCAACAACCCGGGGGCGGCCCTGGGAGCGGGCCTCAACCTCTACCCGAAGAGCGGCCAGCTCCAGGGCACGGCGATCGACTACTCGCCCTTCACCGCCTTGCTGGAGTACGACCGCGATTTCAATGGCACGTCACGAGTCACCACCTTTCGCGGTGCCTACTCAGGCAGCGGAGTGAACCCGGGATGGACGCCGGCGCTGGCGATCAAGCCGCCCGCGGGCACGAGCGGGGGCAACGTGCTGCAGAACGGCGTTCCGGTGACGGGACTCTCGGGAGCGCTCAACAGCCAGCAGATCTGGACGCTGACCGTACCCGCGGGAGCGTCGAACCTGGTGTTCCAGACCTCGGGCGGCACCGGCGACATGGACATGCACGTGCGTTTCGGATCGGCGCCGACCCTCTCCACGTACGACTGCCGGCCGTTCGAGAGCGGCAACAACGAGACCTGCACGTTCGCGTCGCCGGCGGCGGGCACCTGGTACGTGATGCTGCACGGCTACACCGCGTATTCGGGGATGACGCTGGTCGGCAGCTACCAGACCGGCCCAAGCTGCAATGCAATCTCGGACGTGGAGCCGAACGACAGCACCGCCGCGCCGCAGGTGATCTCGGGCAGCTGCAACCAGATCTCGGGCACGTTCATCGGCGAAACGGCGGCGAACGACTACTTCCGACTGAGTCTGCCCGCGGGCAAGACGGTCACGGCGCTGCTGAACGGCCTCACCGCGGACTACGACGTCTTCCTCTACAACGCCGCGGGCACCGAGGTGGCGAAGTCGGTCAACGGCGGCACGACCCCGGATCAGGCGTCATGGACGAACACGGGCTCCTCCGCCGTGAACGTCTACATCCGCATTAACCGCTACGTGACCACGAAAGCGACCTATCAACTGAAAATCAGCTACTGATCTGACCGCGGCGTGGGGACGGGCTTCAGCCCGTCCCCACGCCGTGGGAGCTCCGCCAGCTCGAGCGCCTCGGCAAGCCGGTGCCGCTGCCGCGGCTCGACGAGGAGGAAGGCCGGTAGAGCTCCCGTGGATCGAGTCTCAGGAAGCGCCGTCAGTCCATCAGGACTGAGGTCAGCGTCTGCCCCTGATCCCCGCCGTTCTGCACGGCGACCGCGAAAATGTACGTCCCCGCCTTCCACGTTTCCTTGCGGATCGGCAGGACGTCGACGTGATACGTGCCCGGCAGGCGTCCCGCGGCCACGCGCGTGATGTCGACGAGGGCGCCGCCCGGTCCGACGATCATCGGATCGACCTTGAAATTCTTGTCGGCGAGGCCGGTGACCGGCGCGCCGTTCTCTTTCGTGACCGAGACGGCGAGGTAGTTCGACTGGCGATTCCCCGGGTTGGCGATGGTGTCCTCGGACTGCGCGGCAATGATGAGTCGTGACATGAGGTGAGTCTCCTTTCACCTGGTAGTGACGGAGAGCGCCAAAACGTTTCATTAATTGCGCTACCATAGATACTCTCCCCAATGGACCTATTCGCGTTCGACGACCTCTACGTGCGGCGTCTGAAGGAGCACGACCGCGAAACAGAGGATCACTTCGACAAGTACTTCCGCTCGCTGCTTTTCGTGAAGCTGCGGAAGCGTCTCCCCGCGCAGGACATCGACGACATGACACAGGATGTCTTCGCGGGCGTCCTGGCCCGGCTCGAGGAACTGCGCGACAGCCGCAAGCTCGGCGCGTTCGTGCTGGGGTTCTGCAACAACCTTCTGCTGGAGCGGTATCGCAAGGAGTCGCGGACGGAGCCGTTGAACGAGGTGCACGAGGAGACGATCCCCGGCAAGTCGAATACCGAAGCGGAGCTCCTCAACGAAGAGACCGCCGCATCTGTACGACACGTCCTCAGCAGTATGCGCGATCGCCGCGAGGCGGACATTCTGCGGGCGATCTTTCTCGAAGACGAAGATCGGGATGAGATCTGCCGGCGGTTCGACGTCGACGCCCAGTATCTTCGCGTCCTTCTGCACCGGGCGAAGAAAGATTTCAAGGCCGCGTACCGGCGGAAGAGCAAACGTTAGTTTTTTGAAACGATCGACGTCGCTTTGTCACTACCCCTGTGAACGCACCGATGAAACACGAAGACGCAATTTCGAACCACTCTGTCGAACGCTACCTGCTGGGCGAGATGCTCGAAGACGAGCAGGGGATCTTTGAAGAACATTATTTCGACTGTCGCATCTGCGCAGCCGACGTGACGGACGGGACGCGGATGATGATGGCGGGACGGGTCGTCGCGGCGGAGGACGTACAGCCGTCGAACGTCATCCCGATGAGGGGCAGCCGGTTTCGGTGGTTTCCGTCCGCCGCCGCGGCCTCGCTGATCTTCGGCCTGCTCGGCGGCGGAGCCGGCTATCGCCTCGCACAGGTGCGGCACGAACATCCTACTGAGCTCGTGCGGGTCGTGCGGATCGACACGGGGGTGTTCCGGGCCGGAACGCCCGGCGACGTTCCGACCGTGCGGGCCGGGGACGAATTGCGGTTCGACGTCGAGCCGGACGACAACGCGTTGCAGTATGCCGCGCGCATCACCTGCGGCGGAAAGTTGCAGTCGAGACATGGCATCAGCCGGGAGATGGCGGCGGATGCGATTTCCCTGCGGCTCGGCGAGTTGCCTGCCGGCCGTTGTGAATTGGTGATCGAGGGCGTCCGCGAGGATGGCAATCGCTTCGCGATCACCAGCAGTCCATTCAACGTTGGAGAGAGATGAGGGGTCCGATCGAACGCGCCTGCGGGCGCACAAGGAGGCAACCATGCAAGCCCGAAGCTTTACCTATCACTACAACGCGAGCGCCCTCGGATTGGGCGGTGTCCTGAAGCAACCCAACGGCGCCGTCACGATGATTCCGAGTCTCGCGTCCGTCGCTCTCGCGCCCACGGGAGGAGAGGGCGTCAACGAGATCTCGAACTACGATAAGGACGGCATCTCGTTCTCGAATGCGCGCGGTTGCGTCATCGGCTCCGACTCGGAGTACCGGACGTTCACCACGAGATCCGACGTCAGCATCTCGGACCTGAGCCTGTTTGGCCGCCTCCAGGTAGCGCTCCTGCAGACGACCATCAGCTCCACGCGCGACGTCCTCGATGGCGGCGACATCGAGCGGGAGTCCGATCCGGACAACACCCGCTTCTCGATGCACGCGAAGATCCGCGGACTGACGATCGACGGCGTTGAAGTCGTCCCGGAATTCGACCTCGACCTGTTCGAATGCCGTACGTACGAGCAGTTCACGAGCAGGATCGGCGGGGACAGCGCCGGCACGTACGCGCAGCAGTTCGGCGTCGAGCGGACGGAGCTGGAGAGTGTGCTCGCGGCGAAGGCGCAGCCGATCCGGGCCTCGTTCGTCAGCGCTCTCCAGCACGAGCCGACCGACAGGTTCGGGCCGCGCCGGGGGTTCAAGCTCCCGGTAAAGAACTTCGGCAACGTGTATTTCGGCGAGCTCGTTTTGAAACCGGGACGCAGGCGTGTGAACCTGCTCCGCATCGATTTCGATTCGACGCTGGGTCTCCAGGAGAGCACGCGCGCAGCGATGGGCACGATGTTGGCCGGCGCCATGGCCTCGATGTCTCCGACGACGACCTCGACGTCTCCGGCGGGCGGCTCGATGACGCTGGGGAGCCAGGACAGCAATGGGTCCCCCAGCTGGCCGTAGAGCCCTGGCGCGATTCCGCTTCGGACTGCTGCCGTTCGTGCTGGTCTTCAGCACGGCGGCAGCAGTTCGTCCGTCTCCGTGGGAAGCGGAGTATCGGAAAGCGCGCGAGGCGAATCTTCGAGAAGGATCCAGGGCGGCGGCCGCGATCGTCGAGGCCGCGGTCGTGCGTGCCGGAACTTCGAACGAAGACTGGGTCTATGCGCTCCGGATTTACCGTGCGGAACTGCAGGCGCTGATGAAGAATCCCGGTGACGCGCTGCCGGTTCTTCAAACACCCTTGCCGCCGCATCTCCGCAAGACGGAGATCGAGATTCGCCGTCTCACCGCTCTGGCGATGGCTACGCACTTCAGTAACAACGCGGCGGAGGCTCTCAGGCTCGCCGACGATGCGGTCGCTCTCGCGACGAAGGACGTTCCGGCGCTCGCTGCCGACGCGTATTACCTGCGCGGCAACCTCCGGACGAATGAAGACGACATACGGCGGGCCATGCGGTTGTTCAAAGCGGCCGGGAACGACACCTGGGTCCTGATGAGCGAGGCCCTCCTCGTTCGCTCGTTCGAGTTACAGCAGCGGTACAGCGAGGCCGTCGAGATCGGCGAGCGCCTCGTTCCGCGCATGATGAAGGCCAGGCTGACCAACGCAGGCACGATCGCGGGAAATGTGGGGTCGTCTTATTACTGGCTGGGCGACTATGAGAGTGCGAAAGAATATTTTCGTCTTGCCGAGCAAAGTGCGCGAAAGCTGAATACGTCGTACAACCTCGCGTTGTGGCTCGATCGCCTCGGAGACGTCCATCTCGCTACGGGCGATCTCGACGGTGCGGCGAAGTGGTACGGCGAGGCCGCGACGTTCGCGCGCGAGCACGAACACCGTCAGCTCGCGCGGACCCTGTCGAACCTCGCCCAGGTGGCGATCCGCCGCGGCCAGTTCGCAGAGGCGCGCCGGTCGATCGAAGAGTCGATCCGTCTCGACACGGCCGTGAAAGAGCTCGAGGACGTCCAGCGCGCGCGCGTCATCCGGGCCTCGCTCAATATGGCGATGCGCGATTACAGCGCGGCAGAGAAAGAGCTCGAAGACGTCGTTGCCAGGACTACGACCCCTGTCTGGCGACTCCAGGCGGAGACCGGTCTGGGCCGCCTGTACGCGGCGCAGAAACGGAGCGACCTGGCGGAGCGCTACTTCGCACTGGCGGTGAAGACCGCCGTCGAGGACCGCGCCGAGATCGAGCCCAACCACCGCTTCTCCTACTTCAACAGCGTCGAGGACCTCTTCGACACCTATGTCGACTTTCTCGTCGAGAACAAACAGATCGTGAAGGCTCTGGAGATCACGGAAGAGAGTCGCGCCCGAACACTGACGGAAGGCCTCGGAGCTGCGGCGTCGAAGAAGAAGCTCGATGCGCCGGCAATCGCGAAGCGCGCGAACGCAACCATCCTTGCCTACTGGCTCGGCACACGCCGTTCGTATGTGTGGACGGTGACGGCGGCCGGTGTCGCGATTCACGAGCTCCCGCCGGCCGCTGTGATCGAGCGAGACGTCGACCAATACCAGAAGGTGCTCCAGCATGGCTCGCTGACCGACAGCGCCCCGCGCGGACAGCGTCTGTTTCAGACGCTCCTCGCGCCGGCGGTGCGCGGCGTCGCGCAGGGCTCCAAAGTCATCATCATCGCCGACGGCAACCTGCACACCATGAACTTCGAGACCCTGGTCGTTCCGGGCTCCCGGCCGCACTGGTGGATTGACGACGCGATCGTCACCAGCGCCAATTCACTGCACCTGCTCGGGCGTTCGACCGCGAAGCGCGGCGCGGAATCGGCTCTGCTGCTGGTCGGCAATACGCCGCGCGCCGATCCGGCATTCGGGCCGCTGCCGAACGCCGCTGGGGAGATGGAGAAGGTCGGCGCGCATTTTCCGCGCAAGAAGGTCCTGAGCGGGGCGGCCGCAACACCGAAGGCGTTCCTCCGCGCCGCGCCGGCGACGTTCGACGTCATCCACTTCGTCGCCCACGGCATCGCCACGCGCAGGCGACCGCTCGACTCGGCAGTGATCCTGGCGAAGGACGACGCGGATCGCTACAAGCTGTTCGCGCGCGACATCGTGGACCAAAACCTCACGGCCCGCCTGGTCACGATCTCGAGTTGCCACGGCGCCGGAACGCGCGCGTACGCCGGGGAGGGCCTGGTGGGCCTGGCCTGGGCGTTCCTCCGCGCCGGCGCCGAACAGGTCATCGCCGCCCTCTGGGAAGTGGATGACGCGGCGACGATGAAACTGATGGATCACATGTACGCCCGGATTCGCGCCGGCCGCGATCCCGCCGTCGCCCTCCGCGACGCGAAGCGCGCCTTGATCCACTCGCGGACGAGCCACCAGAAGCCGAGATACTGGGCTCCATTCGTGATTTACGCGGGGTCGTGACAAGATAACGAGTCTCGCCTCTGCGGATACATGTCACGGCCGCTCATGACCCTCCTCAATAACGGACTGGCAACTCGCACACCATGAAACGTTCGCTGGAATTCCGTCACTACATGATGAGTGACGCACTTCCTGTTATCCGTCGAAAGCTTCCGCATCGCGGAGTGGGTGCGCTGGCACCCGCCGCCGCAGGACAGTGGCCAGCATCGTTATTCCATAACTTTCCCACATGAAGCCAATATCTGGGCCCACTGCAGGTCCGATCTTCGTCGTATGCAGGACCCTGCGTCTTTTCGGAACCGGTTGCTATATCCATCAGGACCACCCCATGACCAATAATGAGGCAATCCCGCCAGTGACTCGTGGAATAAGAAACACTAGCTCCTAACGCGGGATCGGCCAGCGGTTCGATTCCTGCGCTCCAAGTCGCGGGAGATTTCTCCTGCCCTAACCGTCAACCTCTTACCAGCCAATCCGGAGGTGTCGCTTGGCTCGTCCTAACCTTGTCCGAAGTGTCTTTGTTGTTCTGTTGTCGTTTCTCGTCGCTGGTATCGCGGCGGCGGCTCCTCACCACACGGAGGAAGGCGCCAGCCCGCTGGGCGTTCGCATCGCCGCGGACGTCGAAAGCCGCCAGATTACCTTCGATGACGGCGTGATGCTGCGCGCTCTTGCCATCGCGCAGATCGCGAGCCTTCCCGTCGAATATCGCCAGGAAATGACCGCGGATTGCGGCACCCCGCTCATGCTCGAGCTGGCGGTGGATCTACCGAAGGCCGACCCGCGCGTCCGCGATTTCGTGAAGTACGTGCTGTCCGCGCCGTCGGTGCGCCGCAAAGTGACCGTGCCCGACCTGACCGGCGCGCCGGTGAAGTATGAGGCCCTCGGCCGCAAGGCATTGCACGACGCCCAGCTCGCGGCCACTGCGGCGAACATCCTCCTTACCACGCATTTCGAGATCGACTACCAGACCGCGGGTGCCGACGCGATCACGCTCGCCCAGGCCCAGACGATCGGAAGCATCCTCGAACAGTCGTACGCGACGTTCATGGGCACGCACGGCTTCACCGCTCCCGTCGCGCCGGCGGATGGGCTGATCAACGTCGTGCCGAAAGAGATCGTCCCCTGCCCCGTCGACCTGACCGGCACGATCCCGTGCGGACCGTCGCTCCTCGGCGCCGCGGTTCCTTTAGGGCTTACGTTCGAGTTGTTCGGCGATCCGGTGATCTACATCAAGAAGACGCTCGCCAGCGACCAACTCCAGGTCACACTCGCGCACGAACTCTTCCACCTGATTCAGTACGAGACCGCCGGCGTGTCGCAGATGATCGCCGACTTGTGGTGGTGCGAGGGCAGCGCGACAGCGATGGAAGACATCGCCTATCCGAGCATCAACAGATACTTCAGCCGCATCCCTGGGTTCTTCAACAGGACCGCGTATCCGATCAATACGAACACATACGAGAGTGTGCTGTTCCACAAGTTCATGATGGAAAAGTACGCTGGCGGAAGCCCGGTGGTGCTCCATGACATCATGGACACGTGGGGTTTCGACGGACTCCAAGCGATCCGAGCGGTGCTTGCCTCGAGCTACAGCACGGACCTCGATCACGCCATGCAGCACTTCGCGCTCTGGAACTTTCTTTCCGGCGCGCGCACCACTCCGCCGAACTCCTACGTCGACTCGGGCATTACCTCGCCTGTCCCGTTTCCGACGCACAACCACTTCCAGGACACCCACATGATGAGCAACGCCGTGCCCTCAGTGCCGGTGCGTAATGTGTTCATCCAGGGCACCGGCGCGAACTATTATCAGTTCCGCCCCGATCCATCGCTGACCGCTCCGCGCAAGCTCACGATCAAGGTGACTGGTAGCTTCCTCGAGTACGTGCGCGGCTGGATCGTGATCCGCCGCCAGAACAACACCACCGACGTCCGAGATCTCAGCATCGGCGCGGGGACTCCCAACGTCGCGCTCGAGTTCGTGAACGACTTCAGCTACTCGAACGTCGGCGAAGTCGTGCTGATCCTGTCCAGCGGTGATGGTTCAATCCTTCCGAGCCTTGCGACGTACGAGGCCAAGCTGGCCACGTCGATCGACATCGCCTTCGCGATGGACACGACCGGAAGCATGTCCGGCTCGATCAGCGCCATCAAGTCGACAGCCACGCAGGCGATGTCGACCCTCGGCGCGAACGGCGCCGACTTCCGCATTGCCGTCACCGAGTTCAAGGACCATCCGGTGTCGCCGTACGGCAGCCCCGGCGACTTCCCGTACCGCGCAAACTCACCGTTTTCGAATCAGGGAGCGGTGATTACCGGCGGTCTGAACATGCTTTTCGCCAGCGGTGGCAACGACTGGCCGGAGTCTCAGTACTCGGGGATCATGGGCGCGATCAACGCGCAGGGCATCGGCCCGTGGCGGGCGGATGCGAAGAAGTCGATCATCGTGATGACCGACGCTCCGCCGCACAACCCTGAGCCGTTCACCGGCTACACCGCGGCATCCGTCGCCGCAGCCGCGGCCGCGGGCGGAATCACCGTCGCGTCTTCGTCTCCGCGCGTTGCCACGATGTCGCTGCCGGGCGTCGAACCGCTGACGCAGCCGAGACCGGTCGCGCCCACGGCGGGCAATCCGATCCGCGTCTACGGAATCATCGTGGGCGGCGACTACGAAGCGTATGCATCGCTCTCGCAGCTGGCCGAGGCCACGGGCGGAAAGGTCTATACCGCGACGTACAACATCAACGACATCATCGAGGCGCTTATGGACGCGATCGGCGACATCGGCGATGAGGAACCGCCTTCGCCGCCCGCGAACAACGCCCCGAACGTGAGCGCGGCCATCGCGTCGCCTTCGCAGCTCTGGCCTGCGAACGGTAAGATGATGCCGATCGCGATCACGAACGTGAGCGACGCCGACGGCGACGCGTTCACGATCAACGTCACAGCAATCACGCAGGACGAGCCGGTCAATGCGAAGGCAGGCAAGGGCAACCCGGATGCGACCGGTGTTGGTACCTCCGGCGCGTCGATCCGCGCGGAGCGCTACGGCACAGGCAACGGCCGGAGGTACACCATCGTCTTCGCCGCGACCGATGCGCGCGGCGCGTCGAGCAGCGGCAGCGTCACTGTTTGCGTCCCGCACGATCAGGGCGGCAACACCGTTTGCACCGACGATGGGCAGCTCTACGACTCGACCAAACCGTAATCCACTTCAGCGAAGGGTGGCGTCTTTGGGCGCCACCCTTCTGCTGTTGTGCATTGCGGGATGCGATCGCTTTCTCCCCCGCGAGAAACGCGTCGTCGACCCCTCGGCGGTCGAGATTGAGATCTCGACTCCGTATTACCGCGGTTCCTATCCGTATCCAGAGCCGATTCCGATCCTTGTGACCATCCACAACGGCGGCGCGACCCGGCAGAACCTCGAGCTCGGCCGCCCTCGCCGCGGCGGATGCAACCCGGCCGCTCCGATTCCCGCGCAGCGCGAGCCGGTCGAACTCCTGTTCGCCGGCTCCGGCTCTCCAGAGTCGACCGGCAGGATCGAGCCGTACGTCTGGCGCTGGCGCGCGCCGTCTCCGGCCCCTCGCCGTCTCGTGCTGGAGCCCGGCCAGTCGCTCGTGCTCATCGACACGACCTTCAGTCCTCCGAGCGGCTATGTCCACCTCTCCGGCGATCTCTGCGTGCGCGTGTACGACTGGGAGATCCCTTCGGGAATCGGAGTACGGCTGCCCGATTTATAGACACCGATTCCATTGTTGTCATCTGAGGACGGAAATGATAATGCAGTCGATGCACCGATGAACTTTGTTGAAACGATCCTCATGGAATCGTCACTACCGATCACATGCGGATCTTCATTTCGTACACGACGCGAGACCACCGCGACCGCGCGCTCGCGCAGCGGATCACGGATGGGCTCAAGGGCCGGGCCGTGGACGTGTTCTACGCGCCGCGGTCGATCCGCGGCGGGGCGGAGTGGAAGGAAGTGCTGCGCGCGGAGCTCACCTCCCATTGCACGCATGTCCTGGTCATCCTCTCCGCGGCGTCGCTCGCGTCGAAGGAAGTTCGTGAAGAGATCGACCTTGCGCTGGCGCGATTCGACGGCGATCGAGCGTTCCGGATCCTGCCGCTCGTCACCGGCACCATCGCCGAGGATCCGCTCTCGCGGTTCCAGCAGGTCGCGTATGACAACGATCCCGACGAACAGGTCGAGAACATCGCCGCGGCGCTCCGGCTCCCGCCGCAGAGCGCGAGCGAGCGCGCGCTGAAGCCGAGCTCGCACAGGCCGGGCGAAAAGGGGGATCTCGTCCCCCGGCTGTGCGACCGCCGCGAGCAGGAGCACTCGTTCCGCTCCGCATTCAACCGGCACATGAAACGGCTCGCTCGCGCGCCGCAGGCCTACTTCATCTCCGGCGCCGAGGGAGACAAGCACGGGAGTCTCGTGGAGCGCTTCCAGTGGACGTTCATGAGAGACATCGCCATCCAGGCGCGCAACGACCGCGATGCCTCGGTGTCGAAGAACGACGTGCTGTGGCCACTCAGCACAAACCTGGACGAAGCGATGGACGAGCTGCTGGGCGAGCTCTTCGGCGTGTTCGAGAGCAGGTACGCAAACTCGCGGCTGCCGGTCACGCCGGCCGACTTCAGGCAACTCACCGCGAACCGTCCCGAGCCGGTGGTGCTGGTGCAGCACGAGATCCGCTCGAAAGGATGGAGCCGCATCACCGCACCGCTCATCGAGCGCTACCTGAAGTTCTGGAGCGACGTGGCGGCGCTGGGGCCGGGGCCGCAGTTCGTGGTCTTCTTCAACCTCGTTCTCTGCGACTCCGACGAGCGCAACGCCGAGGCCTTGAGCGACTTCGTGCAAAGCCTCACCGACGAGCCGGACGAGCGGAAGCCGTTCTGGAAGCGCCTCGGCTCGCTCCTCGGCGCGCCCGACGCGACGCGCGCGCCGCTGCCGACGAACATCGCCGTCACGCCGCTCCCGCCGCTCGAGGCCGTGCGGCGCGAGGACGTGGACGACTGGTTCGACCAGCGCGGGCAGAAGATCGGATTCGAGAAACGGCAGCGTGTCTGCGAGGAGCTGTTCCGCTCCGCCCCGGTCCGCCGTATGGCCGACGTCGAGCGGCGGCTCACCGCGATTTTTTTCGAGCAAAACCTGGCTGAAGGGAGAGCGTCATGACGACCGGCAATCTTTCCTATCACGGCAACGGCTCCGTCATCGAAGGGCCGGCGCCTTTCTTCGCGCGCGTGGAGTCGCTCGACGACCCACGCCACTACCTCGCCGAGCCCGGACTGCGCGACGCGGTCAACGTCGCCATCACCCTCGGCATCCCATTGCTCGTCACCGGCGAGCCGGGCACGGGCAAGACGCAGCTGGCCTGGAGCGTCGCGCACGAGCTGGGCCTCGGCCAGCCGCTGGTGTTCTCGGCCAAGACCACCTCGCTCGCCCAGGACCTCTTCTACCGTTACGACGCGCTCGGCCACTTCCGGCAGTCGCGTTTCGGCCGCGACGACCAGTCGCGCTTCGACGATGACGTGCCGGTGATGAGGTTCGTCGACTTCGAGGCGCTCGGCATCGCGTCGCTGCTGATGATGCAGCCGGCCGATGCGGATCCCTACCTGCCGCGGCAATACCGCGGACTCGGGCCGCGGCGCGCGGTGGTGCTGATCGACGAGATCGACAAGGCGCCGCGCGACCTGCCGAACGACATCCTCCGCGAGATTGAGACCATGACCTTTCGGGTGAAGGAGGCGGGGCTGGATTTCCCGCCGGACGGTCTTGCGGATTCGCGCTACCGGCCGATCGTGATCATCACCAGCAACTCGGAGAAGAACCTGCCGGACGCGTTCCTGCGGCGCTGCGCCTTCTACCACATCAGCTTTCCGGACAAGGCCCGGCTGGTGGAGATCGTCAACCGCAAATTCGGCAAGACCCGATGGTTCACGCCGCAACGGGTGGCCGAGGCGGTGGAGAAGTTCTCGCTCGTACGGAATCTCAACCTGCGGAAACCGCCCGCGACGGCGGAGTTCCTGGCCTGGATGCACATCCTCCGCGAGCACGACGTCGACCCGCGCGACATCGGCAGCGGCGCGCGCGAGGCCATCGCGTTCACGGCGGCAATCCTGTCGAAGAACCGGGAGGACGCGGAGCAGATCGCCGGCGCGTTCTGAATGATGAGCGCCCCACTCCTGTTCGATGAGCTCCTGGACGGCCTGCGCCGCGAGGGCTTCTCCGTCGGCACGGACCAGTACCTCCGGATGCACGCGCTGCTCGAGGGGCACGCCGGCGCATCGCCGGACCAGCTGAAATCGCTGCTCTGCCCGATTTTCGCGATGAGCGCGGCGGAACAGGAACGGTTTCACGTCGCGTACGACGAATTCTTCGCCACGCGGTCGGTGCCGAAGACGACGTTCTCGCGCCGGTTGACGGTGATCGGGCAGACGTTGCCGGGGATGGCGACGCCGCGGAAGGCGAGCCGGTGGAAGCGGCATCTTGCGATCGTGATGTCGATCATCGCGGTGATCGTCGCCGTGCTGTCGCTTTGGCCTCACTCTCCCGTACCCGCTCCCGTGCCGGCTCCGACCCCGATGTCCGATCCGCCGGTACCCGCTCCCGTACGCGATCCGCCGCTCGATCCATTTCGCAACCCCGCCCCCCGCTCGCAATGGCTGCTCATTGCCGGGAGCTTCGCCTTCGCGCTGTTCGCCGCCGAGGTCGCGCGCACGCTGCTGCGGTGGCTGCGGCAGCGCGAGCATGGCGCGCAGGGGCGGCCGTTCGACTGGCCGGTGCGCGATCTGCATCCGACCGCGCCGCGGCTCTTCGCCGATCAGCGTTTCTTCGCCATCGCACGATTGATGAAGGGCCGCGAGGTCGGCGAGGTGCGCCGTCTCGACGTGCCTCGTTCCATCCTCGCCACGATCCGGGCCCTCGGCGATCCGGTCTTCGAATACAAGCTCGACCGGCGCGTCACGGAGTATCTCTTCCTCGTCGAGCGCCGTTCCGAGCGCGACCATCTCGCGGCGTACGTGCACGCGATGGTCGAGGCGCTCGCGCGCGACGGCGCGCTCGTCGAGGTCTTCGAGCACGACGGCGATCCGCGGCATTGCTGGAAGCCGGGGACGAGCGTCCGTGTGGTGACAGCCGACCTCCATTCGCGCTTTCCGCAGCACAGGCTGGTCATCGTCGGCAACGTGGTCGCGCTGACGAATCCGGTCACGGGCGAAGCGCTCGACTCGATTCCGCGGCATTTCCCGTGGAACTACCGCGCGCTTCTGACGACCGAGGAAGAAACGCGCGGGGTCGGTCTTTTCGGCGCGTACTTCGACGTTTACGCGCTCGCGAACAAGGGACTGGCCCGGCTCGCGGAGCGATGGCAGCAAACCGACGGTCCGGCGGCGCGGCGCCGCCCGGAGGAACGGCGGCGCATCGTCACCGACCTGCCCTCCACTCCGGAGGAGCTGGAGCGCGAGCTCGATCCGCTGATCTTTCGCTGGCTGCTGCGCTGCGCGGTTCATCCGACTCTGCACTGGGACCTCACTCGCGAGCTCGCGCCGCCGCTGCCGGCGGCCGAGCACGAGGCGGCGCTGCTCGGTCTCGTCCGGCTGGAGTGGTTCCGCCGGGGACGGATCCCGGAGCGGGAGCGCCTCGCGCTCGTGTCGCGGCTTTCCGACGACGAGCCGGAGGAATCGGCGGCGCGGGCTTCGGCGATGCGCGTCCTCGCGGCCGCTCCGCCCCCGCCGCCCGGCAGCGTGGCCGCGCGCGTGTTCGAGATCCAGCAGCTCGCGCACAAGATCTGGACCGCGCGCGACCGGCCGGCGGAGCTGCGGCCGCTCCTGCGCAAGCTGCGGCATTACCCGCCGGCGCAGGTCGGACGCGACGGCGCGCTGATGATGCTGCTGCACGAGGCACCGGGGACGCTGGTCACGCATTCGCTGCCGCAGCCGCTGCGGCGGTTCCTCTTCCGCGATGGGATCCCGGCGTTCGGGATGAGGAACTTCGTCGCCCTGGCGGCGGTGCTGCCGGTGATGCTCTTCGCCGGAAATGCGATGCGGCCGGTGCCTCAAGCGTACCCACAGATTCATCCGAAGGAACAGATCACCGTTCCGCAGGCGGAACGTTCGAAGACTCCCGATCCACCGCTGACGAAAACCGACACTGGCACGACGATCGCGACGGAGACCGCGACCGCAACGGATCCTTCGTCCACCCTCGTCGCCGACCGCGCACAGGCTCCTGTCGTCACTCTCAAGCCGCGTCGCGACCCCGAGCCGCCGACGCCGGTCCCATTGCCCGACTTACCGAAGCTCATCGCGCCCGCCGCCGGCTCCGTCATTACCATCGATGACCGGAAGGACGTCGCCACCTTCACCTGGGAGCCCGCCGGGAGCTACACGCTGCAGGTGTTCGACTCGCAGGGCACGCTCGTTCATGTCGCGAAAGTCCGAGGCACCAGCGCCGCGTGGCGAGTGACCAGCGGGAGCAGCGGGAACACGTGGTCGCTCATGACATCCGACGGCCGCGTCACCGACAGGATTCCGTTTGACGTCGAAGCCGAGATCTTGATCCCGGAGGAGTCGGTTGCGCGCAACTACCGCACCGTCTCGATCACGCTGCCCGTCTCCTGTGGGACGACCGAAGGGAAGCGCGACGTCGACCTGCAGCTCAGTCCGCGCGAGATCTTCGAGAGTGCTGAATTGAAAGTGCTCAATTCCGAGGCATTCGAGGTCGCCGAGCTTTCGCCGCGTGACGGCGGGTCGTTCTCCTACCGTTTCGTCGCGGCGAAGCCGTGCCGGGAGAACACGCTCGAAGCGAAGATTCGCGTTACCGCCACGCTTCGTCTGACGCTGCCGACAGGTGTGAAGAACTAGGTGTCGCGAGACCTCGATGCCGGCCGTTTCTCACGTGGATGGCACTTGCGAAACTCAACCCGAAGCCAGGGACTGGCCAGACAACGGACGGGCCAACGAGGCTCGAACCCGCGACCTCCGGCGTGACAGGCCGGAGGTCTAATCTAATCATCACCAGTACGACGCCACACCGAGGCACTTCTTTACTTGGGCAGTCCTCGATCGTCTGGATCTGCCCGTCCGCTGGTCCGATGACGCGAAGCTACACCAGCCCGCGTAGCCCGAAGCAATGACTTTGTCGACCGCCACAGCGGCCACACCGCCGGCGTTTGCCGGCGGTGTTCTCTGCCTGGATCGTCCCGTTGGTGAGCGTCAGCGACTCTGGCGACCGATCATTGCGTCTTGTACATCACGACCACATTGTCGAGGATGAAATTATCCAGATCGCCGCCGTCGCCGCCCGCAGCATTGCGAGAGCGGACCAGCATCTGATTGCTGGCTCGGAGTACGCCCGGCGCAATCAGCATGACGTTTCCGTTCCATGTGTCCTTGCTTGGACTCAGCGGAATTCCACCTGCTATTTCGTTACCGTTGATTGAGAGTAAGTTTTTGCTGTGGTCGACATCACGCGCCTGAAACATCAGCACCGCTGCTTCATTCGTTTTCACGTTCGGGCATTGGAACGTAAACGTCTTATTGGTGCCGACGAACGGGACCTGCGGCTCGATGCTATTGAGATACCCGGACTCGTTGCCGAATCCTTGCCTTACAGTGACAACAACCGTGAATTCCGACATGATCTCATCTCCTTCTTCTTCAGATATGCAGTAGACGGACGCCTCTGAAAAGTTTTCGAGGTAGATTGGCACGCGGCAGACACTCCTTAGGAAGGGGAGCGTGAAAGGGATCCATGTCCGAAGAGCTGCTGTTGAAGTACCTCCCGCTGATCCAGCGGGCGATTGCATTTGCCTCGCAGCGGCAAGGGCTCACGCGGGTGGAAGCCGAGGATTTTGAGTCGACTGTCAAACTGAAACTGATCGAGGACGACTACGCGATCCTCCGCGCATTCCAAGGACGCAGCAGCCCGACGACGTACTTCGTCAGCGTCGCCCAGAGGATCCTCCTCGACCATCGCAATAAGGAGTGGGGGAAGTGGCGTGCATCGGCGGAAGCCAAGCGGCTCGGTCCGACCGCCGTCGAGCTCGAGCGCCATCTGCACCGCGACGGCCTCACGCCCGATGAAGCTTTTGGGGCGTTGAAGAGTAACGGCCACAATCTGACGCGCGACGCCATGGAAGCGCTCGCGAAGCGGCTGCCTCCGCGCGCGCCGAAGCGGCGCGTCGTACCGCTCGATGAGGCCGGGCGCGACGCCGTCATCGGCAGCGAGCAGATCGAAGCCGAGGCGGCCGGCCACGAGCGGCGCATTGTCGAGGAACGCGTATCAGCGCTCGTCAACGGATGGCTCGGCAAATTGCCGGACAAAGACTGGTTCCTTCTGCACCAGCAATTCGGGGAAGGGATGACTGTCGCACAGATCGCGCGCGCCACGCGCGACGATCCGCAACATCTCTATCGACGGATCAAGCGCCGCCTGGACGAGATCCGGAAGCTGCTCGAAACCTCGGGCCTCACTTCGGCGGAAGTGCTCGACTTGATCGGCCGCAACGACACCATTCTCGACTTTCTGTTGCGAAGAAATCCGCCGCGTCCGTCCAAAGACTGTCATGGAGAGACGACGGCGGCAGACCCGGAGGAGCCATGAACGACCGCGTCTCGCGTCACCCGACGGAGGAAATCTTGGCTGCCTTCATTGAAGGATCGCTGGCACGGCCCGAGATCGCGGAAGTCCTGTCGCACATGCGCGATTGCCCGGAGTGCCGGACCTCAGTGGCACGAACGGCGGACTTTTACGACCAGGAGCGGCGTCGAGGAGTGCTCGAAGAGGAAGAAACACCAGCCACGCGTCGCACGGGAATCTCGCGCCGGTGGTGGCTGCTCGCGGCGGCGATCGTGATCGCCGTCGTCGCTGTCTGGCGGCTCGTCCCGCCCGGGAGGAACAATCCGATGTCCATCCTCGTCCAAGCGGCTCCCCAAGAGCATCGCCGCGTCGACGCGCGCATTTCCGGATTTCCGTGGGCGGCATTCGAGGCGCAGCAACGCGGCAGCGGTGTCGCGGATCCGGCGGATCTGAAACTGAGCGGCGCCGCCGGAGCGGTGCTGGAACAGACCGAGAGGAAAAACGACGCGGAGTCGCTGCACGCCCAGGGAGTTGCGCTGCTGCTGATCGAACGTCTCTCCGAAAGCATCGCCGCGCTCGAACGCGCGGCGAACAGTTCAAATGACGCGCGCACCTGGAACGATCTCGCGGCGGCGCGGTACGCGCTCGTGGAGCGGGAGGAGCGGCTGTCGCAGTTGCCGCTCGCTCTCGCGGCGGCCGATCGCGCGCTAGGGCTCGACCCCCAGCTTGCAGAAGCGCATTTCAATCGCGCGCTGATCCTCCAGCGCATGGGATTATCCGAACAGGCGCGGAAATCGTGGGACTCGTATCTCGCGCTCGATCCGGGCAGTGAGTGGAGCCTGGAGGCGCGGGCACGGCTACGCAGTCTCGACGGCAACAAGCCGAGGACGGAATTCAGGAGGCGCACGCTCGACGAGCTCGTCCCCGACGTGCTGGTGCGGCAGTTCCCACAGGAGTCGCGCACGTGGAGCGAGGGAATACTCCTCGGGGAATGGGCTGATGCGGAACATGCCGGTGATGCGGCCGTCGCGAAGGCGACGCTGGAGCACGTGCACGCGATCGCGACCGCGCTCGCGGCGGCAAATGGCGAGCGCCTTCTCGACGACGCAGTCGGGGCAATCGAGCACGCCGATGAGAACGCGCGCTCTGCCCTCGTCGAGGCGCACCGGACGTATCGCGATGGGCGCGTCACGTTCAGCTTGCGCAAAGATATTCGCGCAGCCGAGGAGAAGTTCCGGTGGGCGGAGGAGCTGTTCCGCCGCGGCCAGAGTCCGATGGAGAACATGGCTGCGTATTTCGCGGCCAGTGCCACCTTTCATCAGAATCGCGTCGAAGAGGCCTACGACGCGCTGCTGCGTCTTGCGCCTGAGATCGATCGCACGCGCCATCGCGCTCTGACCGCGCAGCTGCACTGGGAGCTTGCGGTGCACGCGAACGTCAACGCCGACTGGGGTGCGGCCGTACGCGAAGCCGGCGCCGCTGCGCAGATTTTCGGCGCTCTCGGCGAGCGCGCCAACGAAGCCGACATGCAGGTCATGGCGACTCCGGCACTGGAGTCGATTGGCGAGACCGATCTCGCGTGGAAGCAGCGGCTCGCCGCGATCGGAGCGATGACACCCGCTCGACAGCAGGGAATGCTGCACGCCGCCGCGGCGAGCCTCGCGTCGAGAGACGAGGTCGTGGCCGCCGCAGCGGTCCTCGAAGCGGTGATCGATGAGGCACGCGAAGACAATCCCGTTCTGCTGGCCTTCGCACTCGCGGACCGCGCTCGCCTCGCCGGCCGCAGCGGGAATACGAGCTCGGCCCGCTGCTGGCTCGATGATGCGCGTGATGCGGCGATGCGGCTGCGCGACCCGGCGCTTCGCGACGTAGCGATGGCGCGCGTCGTCCTCGCCGATGCGGTCGTGCAACCGTCTGTTGCATCGTCGGATCGCGCGATCCAGTTCTTCGTCGCGAAAAAACACGGCCGGCTCCTGCCCGAGGCTTATCTGCAGCGCGCTCGTGCACAGAAAATTGCGGGAAACGAAGACGCGGCGCTCGTCGACTACGCGGCTGCGCTCAGCGAAATCGAGAAGCAGCAGAAGAGTATCCTCGATCCGTCGCTGCGGCCTGCCCTGCTCGACACGGCAGGCCCGATCATCGACGAAACCATCGCCCTCCGGCTCGCGCGCGGCGAAGTCGCGAAGGCGTTCCGTGCTGCCGACCGCACACGCGCATCGACGAGCGCCGAGCCGCGGGTGCCCCATGGCGCGGCCGTGCTGGAATACGCGGTCCTGCCGCACGCCATCGCGATCTTCTGCATCACGGACGCAGGTGTCAGTGCCGCCACCGTGAAAGTGAACCGGCGCGACCTCGGCAGTGGCGTGAGGTCGCTCGCGCAGATCATCCGCAGCCGCGCGCCCGAGGGCGACGTGGAGGCTGCCGGCGCTTTGCTGTTCCGATGGCTGATCGCACCGGTGCGCGCGCGCCTGGGAAACGCCACAGAGTTGGTGATTGTCCCGGACCACGAACTGTACGGCATCCCGTTCGCGGCGCTATTCGACGCACAGCGCGAGCGGTACCTCGTTGAAGACTTCACGATTCGCTTCGCATCTTCGGCATCCGCATTCACGAAGGGACCAAGCGTCCCGCTGCAACCCGCCGTCGTGATCGCCGACCCTCCGACGCCACATTTTCCTCGCCTGCCACACAGCCGCGAGGAAGCGCGGCGGATCGCATCGCTTCACGACGCAACGCTGCTCGCGGGTAAGGAGGCGACGGCCGCTCGATTCGCCGATGCCGCGCGAGACAGCACTCTCATTCACTTCTCCGGCCACGCTGACAGCAACGCGCGCGATTCGTACGCAGCGCTCCTGTTCGCCGGTGACGCCGGCGTCCTCGGCATGAGCGATATTGCCCGCCTCAGACTTCGTAGGCATCCACTCGTCATTCTTGCGGCTTGCGGCACATTCCGCGGCGACACCATGCACGTCGCGGGGATGCCGAGCCTCGCCCGCGCGTTTCTCACTGCAGGAGCACGCGCGGTCGTCGGCACGCTGTGGGAGATCGACGATGATGTTTCCGCGACGCTGTTTCTCCGCTTTCATGAGCTCCTTCGCACCGGCGCGTCGCCGGCCACCGCACTTCGCACGGCGCAACTGGAAATGCTTCGATCGCCTAATCCGCGATGGAAGCACCCCGCCTCGTGGAGCGCTCAGGCCGTCCTCACTAACCATTCCGATCCAACAGGAGCATCGACATGAGAGGATTTCTGGCAGCTCAGGCATTCGTTCAGATCATCGGCATCGCCGCATTGCACAACGAGCCAGGGATGGGAGTTCAGGTCATCCTGCCGCGCGTGGGCACGGCGGCAAACGCTCACACCGTCAGCCACACCGCGATTCTCGTCTTCAGAACAGCGGACCGGGTCGAAAAAGGTACGAGCTGGTGCTCGAAGCCACTCCCGGCGGTTTCCGGTTATTCATACGTGCAACTCAATGGAGAGCGAATCTGGCTCATCGTCAACGGCAGCAACAGCCTCGCGGCGATTCCACCGGCACTGCCGCATCTCACGACCAACTGTCCCTCCATGCAGATGCTGCGTCCGGGATATCAACCACCCGACTACGAGTCGGCGGCCGCAGTCCTGTCGATTCCGCGCGGCGTGATGCGCGCGTGTCGGGCGATCGCGCAGGGCGTCCAGGGGCGCATCGACACCAGAGTGACGTTGAACAACAATGGAAATTTCAGAGTCGTGGCGGGCAACAGGAAGGTTCTTACTCTGAAAGACGATTCGATGCTGATGGTTGTCAATGCTCCAACCGCATGGGTCGAGGGATCTAAAGGCCCGACGCTCAAGCACGTCTCGCATGCCAATGCCTACTTCGCCATGGCCGTGGAGCAGTCGGCGCAGTGCAGTCTGGGCGCGCCTGGACCTGTGTCGGATTGCATTGTGGCGTTCGCGCCAGTTCCCGGCTCACCTGCAGTGCCCCACTTCCCCGCAATACCATTGCCTTTCAAGACCTACGAATGCTCAAACACGCAATGGCCCTAACATCGCGCGGATGACTGCCGCCGTTCTCGCGCTCAACCAGGGTTCGACCTCGCGGGCAAATTCCCTGGCCACGGCGCCGCGCATACAACCCCCGAGCTCGCGCGGGAGTGAGGGATCTTTGTTTTCGCACTGAAGCGCGTCGGTGAGAGGCGCTGAAGGTGCAGTCGCATTGGCGGGGACGCCGTTGCGGCCGGTGGGTCTCTCGGGAGCGAAACGTCGGGGCGTTGTCGACGACGGGCCAGAGACCGCTTTCGTCGAGAAGGATCGGGGGCGGGCCCAGGAGTAATACGGCGGCACGAGGCAGGTCGGGGCTGAGCGTCTGGCCGCGCGCGGTCTCTTCGAAGCGGTAGTAGTGGGTGAGGTCGGTCGGTCCGCCCAATGGCCTTAACTTAAGGCGATCTCCGGGATCACCTCCTCGGTGAACGTTCGTTGGGTGCGGATGTCCTTACTGAGCACAGCAAAGGGGGAGTTGCATCGTTTGATGGCGCGGGGGGAA
>Ga0190275_10000158_pt1 | contig 73138 bp, 119 predicted proteins | sample Popmic550T_FD_133745 | JGI IMG/M metagenome (GOLD analysis project Ga0190275, IMG submission 133745) | Populus adjacent soil microbial communities from riparian zone of Yellowstone River, Montana, USA - 550 T | ecosystem: Environmental > Terrestrial > Soil > Riparian zone > Trees stand...
AAGCTCCGTATCGACAGCTACGTGACGCCGATGCTGCAGTGGTCGAAGCTGCAGCACCTGATCCAGTCGAGCGACGACACCAACACGCGGCGCACGGGCAAGACCGACAAGAAAATCGAATGGGTGGGCGGGGGCTTCCTCGTCCCCTTCGGCGCGCAGAACGCGAACAAGCTTCGCTCGATCAGCATTCAGATGATGCTGCGCGACGAGATCGACGGATGGCCTGACTCTGTCGGGCGCGACGGCGACCCGATGAAGCTGTCGGCCGACCGCTGCGCCGGCTTCGAGACGTCGCGCAAGATCCTCGACATCTCGACACCGCTGCTCGAAGGCCAGAGCAAGATCCATCGGCGCTTTCTGCAGGGCGACCAGCGCCGCTACTTCGTGCGCTGCCTGTCCTGCGAGCATCCGCAGGTGCTGCGCTGGCGCACCACGCACGCAGGCGGAGTGATCAGCGGCATCGTCTGGGAAACGGACAACGCCGGCCACCTGGTTGCCGACTCGGTCCGCTACCTCTGCGAGAACTGCCAGCACCCGCACACGAACGACGACAAGACGAGGCTGCTGTCGCCGAAGTTTGGCGCCGAGTGGCGGCCGACCGCAGTGCCGAGCTCGCCGGACATCCGCAGCTATCACATCTCGGCGCTGTACTCGCCCGTCGGCATGCAGACGTGGGCCGCGTGCGTGCAGAAGTGGCGCGAGGCCTGGGACGAGGAAAACAACCGGCCGAAGGATCTCGCCGAACTGCAGGTGTTTTACAACAACGTGCTCGGCGAGGCGTTCGCGGTTCGTGGTGAGAAGGTGTCGTTCGAGGCCGTCTCGAGCCATCGCCGACAGTGGTATCGCTACGGCGAGATCAAGAACGAGATGGCCGAGCTCTACTGCGGCGGCCCGGTGCTCGTTGTGGTGCTCACCGTCGACGTGCACGCCGATAACCTCGCCGTGGCGGCGTGGGGATGGTGTCGCGACCGTCGCGTCTTGCTGCTCGACTATGAGCGGCTCTGGGGCGACACGGCGCTGCTCGACGACCCCGCGACCTGGGGCGAGCTCCGAGAGATCATCGACAACAAGACGTACCAGTCCGACGACGGCCGCGAGTACCGCATCAGCATGTCGATGATCGACTCGGGCTATCGCACCGACACCGTCTATCAGTTCTGCGCCGAGTACGAAGGCGGCGTGTACCCGGTGAAGGGTCGCGAGGTTGCTGCCAAGAACGTCCGCGACCGCGAGTTTTCCGACATGGAAAACCCGATGGGCACGAAGGCATTCGGCATCGTCGTCGACTTCTACAAGGACCGATGGTCGGCCGCGCTTCGGCGCTCTGACTGGGATCAGGGCAGCGGCGTGCAGCCCGTCACGTTCTTCAATGCGCCGGTCGACGCAACAGACAAGCAGCTCAAAGAGCTCACGGTCGAGACGAAGGTCGCGAAGATCGACCCGCGCACGAAGATGCGCGTCGGCTGGGAATGGCATCGCCCGTCGGGCGCCGCAAATGAGCTCTGGGATCTCCTCGTCTATGCGAACGCGGCGCTCGACGTGCTCGCCTGGGACCTGTGCAAGCACGAGTTCGAGCTCGAGAGCGTCAACTGGGAAGTCGTCTACGAGCACCTGCTCGCCAACCTGACCACCGTCGAGAAGTAGAGGGCCTATGCCGTCGCAGTGGCAGATCGACTTCTGGACTTCGCGTCTCGCGGCCAAGCTCGCGCTGCTCGAGAAGTACGACATCGCGATGACCGCGCTCGCAGGCGGCGTCACGAGCTACACGATCAACACCGGGCAGACCACGCAGACCGTCACGCGCTCGAGCGTGAACATGATCCGCACCGCGATGGGCGCCCTCGAAGCCGAGATCGAAGAGCTACAGGACAAGCTCAACGGCACCGACTCGAACTCGGTTTACGTCCGCCCCGACTACTGACCCCAGCCAAGGACCACCATGCTCGACCGCTTTCGCTCGAAGCTCGCCGAAACGCGCGAGCGCGTGATGAGTGCGCTCGAAGTTGCGCGCGGCGCACTGCCATCGGTCGCGTACAGCGCGCTGTCTCCCTGGGAGGGCATGGGTTCCGGCATCGTCGAGCAGGCCTTCTACAACGGCAGCAAGTTCGAGGGCGGCTTCGGCCCGACGCGCGTCTACACGGCCGACTACTGGACCCTGCGCGCGCGCTCCGCCCAGCTCTTCAAGACCAACCTCTACGCGCGCGGTTTGATTCGTCGTCTCGTGACCAACGAGATCGCCGTCGGTCTGCACCTCGAAGCGACGCCGGCCGCCAAGCTTCTCGGCCAAGCAGACGACGCGCTCGCCGACTGGTCCGAAGACGTCGAAGAGCGCTTCGCCATGTGGCAGTCAGACCCCTGGCTTTGCGACCATCAGGAGCAGAACACCTTCGGGCAACTGCAGACCCAAGTGCGCATGGAGTCGCTGATCGAGGGCGACGTCTTGTGCGTCATGCGGCAGTCCAAAGAGACGAACCTGCCGCGCGTGCAGATCATCCTTGGCTCTGCGGTGCGCACCCCCGTCACGTCGACGCTCAAGGTCGCCAAGGGCGAGCGCGTCGTCGAGGGCGTGCACCTGGACGCCCAGGGCCGGCACCTCGGCTACTGGGTCACGCAGCCCGACCAGACGTCGAAGTACCTGCCGGCGTCGGGCGAGAAGAGCGGCCGGCGCATCGCCTGGATGGTCTACGGCACCGAGAAGCGACACGACGAGGTGCGCGGCGAGCCGCTTCTCTCGCTCGTCCTGCAGTCGATGCGCGAGATCGACCGGTACCGAGACAGCACGCAGCGCAAGGCCGTCGTCAACTCGATGTTGGCCATGTTCGTCAAGTCCGCGATCGACAAGGCGAGCAGCCGCGTCGTGTCGTCGGGCGCGGTCCGCAAGGGCTCGCTCGTCAGCGGCACGGGCGGCGACCCGGCCGCCCCGCGCCGCTTCAATGCCGCGGGGCTGATCCCCGGATGGGTGATCGAAAAGCTGCAACCCGGCGAAGAGCCGGTCGCGTTCCCGAGCCATGGCACCGACGAGAAGTTCGGCGACTTCGAGCGCGCGATCATTCAGGCCATCGCCTGGGCGCACGAGATCCCGCCCGAGATCCTGATGCTGTCGTTCAACTCGAACTACAGCGCGAGTCAGGCGGCACTCAACGAGTTCAAGATCTACCTGAACAAGGTCCGAACTCGCTTCGGCGACACCTTCTGCACGCCCATCTATCAGCAGTGGCTGCTCTCGATGGTGCTCTCGAGCAAGGTCAAGGCGCCGCAGTTGCTCGAGTCGTGGCGAGACAAGTCGCGATACGACGTCTTCGCTGCGTGGGTCGCCTGCGATTGGTCGGGCAACATCAAGCCCTCGATCGACCTGCCCAAGCTCGTCGCCGGCTACAAGGCGCTGGTCGCCGAAGGTTGGATCACGCGCGACCGCGCCTCGCGCGAGCTCACCGGCACGAAGTATTCGCAGAACGCGAAGAAGCTTCTGATCGAGAACAAGCAGCTCGTCGAAGCGTCGCGCTCGCTCAGAGAGCTCGACCCGAAGTTCGCGAACGCCGCGGCGGCCGAGAGCGACGACAAGCCCGCGCCGGCCGAGGATGACAACGATGCGTCTGACGCGGCCGAAGACGCGCACAAGCGTCAACTACGCGTCGCCTAGACGTCTCAACTTCTGAGCGTCTGGACGCTCGAAAGGTCAAGCACATGCATGGTTGGTTGATCGATGAAGCGGTCGCGCGTCAGATGCACGACGCACGACGCCTACAGCTGCGACCGTCCGCTGCGCAGGTCGAAGCCTTCGAAGCGCGGGCGGGCGCCGACTCACGCAGCGGCGCAGACCTCCCGCGCATCATGAAGGTCGCCGGCTCGGTCGCGGAAATCGCGGTCGAGGGCGTGCTGACCAAGGCGCCGGACATCTTCGCGTACTTTTTCGGCGGGGGGAACACGACCTACCGCGCGATCGTCTCGTCGCTCGCCATCGCGAAGAGCGACCCCTCGATCAAGTCGGCCGTCTTGTTCGTCGACAGCCCGGGCGGCACCGTCGACGGCCTGTTCGACGCGCTCGCTGCGATCGAGGCGTTCCGCGCGGACAAGCCCCTGATCGTCAAGGCAGCGAACGCGTTGTCGGCCGCCTATGGCATCAGCGCCGTCGCGGGTCGCATCGAGGCCACGAACGCAGGCTCGCGCATCGGTTCCGTGGGCGTGGCAGCGCAGTATTACGTCGACGAGAAGATCGTCGACATCACGAACACCGACTCGCCTAACAAGCGGCCCGACCTCAAGACCGAGGAAGGCAAGGCGACGATTCGCCGCGAGCTCGACGCGATTCACGAGCTCTTCGTCGACGCTATCGCGCGCGGCCGCGGCACGACCGCAGACGACGTGCGCGACAAGTTTGGCCGCGGCGCGACGCTGCTCGCGGGCGAGGCGAAGAAGCTCGGCATGATCGATGCGGTAGCGAAGACGGGACTTCGGCCCGTCGGCACTTCGGCAACTGTCGGCGCGGCCGACGACGAGAAAAAGGAAGTCACAACCATGGATCTGCGCACCCTCAAAGCCACGCACCCCGACGTCTTCGAAGCTGCCAAGAAAGAGGGCATCAGCGAAGAGCGCGACCGCGCCTGCGCGCACATCGAGCTCGGCAGCGGAGGCGGCGCCGAGGGCCTCGCCATCGCGCTCGCCGCCATCCAGAGCGGCGAGGGCATGACCATGACCGCGTCTGCCAAGTATCAGCGCGTCGCCCTCAACCAGCGCGACCGCGACCTGCGTCTGACCGACGAGAAGAAGGTCGAAGAGGCAGCCAACGGTGCGGCGGCCCCCGTGACCAAGGTCGAAGAGGAAGCGCCCGACCTGGGCGCAGTCGTGGCGGCGCGCATGATGGAGCGCCGCGGAAAGAAGGTTCCTGCGCATGCCTAACGCAACGATCGACACGAACTACTACGCGAACGCGATCGCGCTCAACCGCTCGCTTTGCCGCGACGAGGTACTCGTCTTCTCGGGCGCCGCGAAGTTGCTGAAAGGCACGATCCTCGGTCGCGTGACGGCAAGCGGCAAGCTCCGCCCGTACGCGGCGGGCAACAATGACGGGTCGCAAAACCCGATCGCGGTGCTGACCTACGAGGTCGAGGCGTTGGGCGCGGGCGACATCTCCGCGCGCTGCCTTATCGATGGCGAGGTCAACCGCAACCGCCTCGTCATCGCAGCCGACGGCAACGGCAACAACATCACGCCCGCGCTGCTCGACCAGCTTCGCGACTACGGGATCGTTCCCATCGACGTGCAGGCCCTCGGTCAGGTCGTCTAACCACAACACTCAGAATCAACAGACAAGCCGCCATAGCGCCCGCCTCCTGATCATCAGGGGCGGGCGTTTTCGTTGCGGTGCGTCCGCAGGGAGACACGCAACATGGTTGCTAATAGCACTGTCCATTTCATCGACATGTACGTCGACGAGGCGACCCCGGTCCCTTTCCTGACGTCCTTCTTCCGCGCACCGCCGAAGAACTTCTACACGTCCGAGAAGGTGTCGATCGACCTCGTTCGAGACACCGAAGAGATCGCGATTGCGATCCAGGATCTGAGCACCGGCACTCGTGAGAACGAGTTGTCGCTGTATCAGAACAAGGGCTTCACGCCCCCGATCTTCGACGAGTCGGCGACGCTGACTGCGTACGACATGATCAAGCGCTTTCCCGGTCAGGACGTCTTCTCGGACCCTGACTATCTCGAGAACGCGACCGAGCAGTCGTTCGCAATCTTCCGCAAGCTCGAGAACAAGATCCGTCGCGCCATCGAGCTGCAGTGCGCGCAGGTGCTGCAGACCGGAAAGGTCAACCTCGTCGACAAGGCGGGGCGGCCCATGTTCGTGCTCGACTACGGTCCGCGCACCGCGCACTTCCCCACCGTGGGCGTCAACTGGGACAGCGGCTCGGCTGTTCCGCTATCGGACCTCGCGACCCTGGGCGAAGCGGTGCGCCGCAACGGCAAGGGCGTTCCCGGGATCCTGATCTTCGGCAAGCGGGCATGGCGCGACTTCTTCCAGAACGCGGCCGTGCAGAAGCTCTTCGACATTCGCCGGTACGACTTCGGCAGCTTCAAGAACGTCCGTCAGGGCGGCTCGAGCTCGAAGGGCATGCTGACGATCGACAACTACGACTACGAGATCCACGTCTACGACGGGACCTATCTCGATCCGCAGACGGGCAACACCGTCAACTACGTCGATCAGGACGCCGTGATCATGATGTCGGAGGCCTCGCGCCTCGACCTCACGTTCGGCGCGATCCCGCTTCTGAAGAAGCCCGATAGTCCCGCGCTGTCGTTCCTGCCGCCGCGCATCTCGAGCGGCGACGCGAAGCTCGACCTGACGGTCAATGCGTGGTTCTCGCCCGACGGCAAGCACCTGAAGGTCAGCGCCGGTACGCGTCCGCTCGCGATTCCGACCGCGATCGACACCTTCGGTTGCTTGAAGACCCGCATCTAAAGCGCCCCCCAAGGCGACGCGCCCCCTCGCGCTGCGCGTCGCCGCTCTTCGCTCCTGCACCTCGACCTTCCAACCAAGGATCACGCCATGGCATTTCGCGACAAGCTCAAGCCCGAACCCACGTCGACCGACGCGAACGCGCCCACGACGCCCACCCCCGACGCGCTGCCGACCTCGGACGTGCTGCCGAGCTCGGACAGTTCGAGCTCGAGCTCGAACTCCGGCTCGAGCAGCACCAACACCAACCCGGATCCCAACATCGCGCCCTCGACGCATCCCAACGGCGAGCAGAGCGTCGACCGCGCCGAAGACAAGGTGCTGCCCGACAGCACGCCGGACGAGATCGCGCCGGTGCCCGATGCCGGTACCGGTGATGCGCCCAAGCAGGCCAAGCCCGCGCCCTCGTCGACCGGCTATCGAGTCGCCCCGGGTAAGTCGATCACGGGCGGCAACGGCGACGCGCTCGACGCTGGCGCCGAGATCGGCGAGCAGCACGTCGTAGGCGGCGACAAGCGCCTGCAGGAGCTCGTCAAGGCCGGGTACGTCGTCAAGGCCGAGAAGAAGGCCGAGGGCGCCCAGGGCGAGCCCCACGGCGTCGACGGCAACAAGGTCGAGCGCCAGAAGTGAATCTGCGCGATCTCGCGGCGCTCGACCACGCGGCCATCCTCTCGGATGGTGCGGACGGTTTCGGGTGGCCCGTCGTCGTCGTCGCGCCCAGTGGGCAGATGGCGATCACGACCGGCTTCACGTCCGACGTGGGCGAAGTCATCGACCCGCAGTCGGGGATGGCCGTCATCGGGCGCCGCGTGACCGTGCAGCTTCTTCCGGGTCCGATCAAGACTGCGGGTCTGGGCGACGTGCGCGCCATCGCCGACGGCAACTCGAAGCCGTGGCTCGTGCGCTTTGCCGACGTTCATGGCGTGGGCCGCACGTACAAGGTGATGGCCGTCTACCCGGATCAGGTGCTGGGCAGCATCCGTTGCGACCTCGAATCCTTCACGGCCGGTTGAGTCGTGGCCGCCGTCATTCAACGATTGATCGACAAGCTCGACGGCTTCGAGATCGTGCGCAACAAGGTCGGCGCGATCTTACTGCTTGAGAGCCAGCATCAGCAGACGCTCGCGCTCGCAGCGTCTCGCGACATGAACGACTGGGCGTTTCGAGTCTTCTCCGAGCGCACCAATCCGATCGGCGAGTTTCTCGATATCCCTGACGATGCGAGCTCGCCGCCGCTCGTGCTGCCCATCGTCAACGTCTGGTACAACGGCACGACCTTCGACAAGTCGGCCTCGAACCTCGTCGAGCGGCAGAAGGGCACGTCGACGATCAACGTCGACGTCTACACCTACGCAACGAGCGCCGATCAGTTGGTGGGCCATTCGCCGGGCGACGAGCGCGCCGCGCGCGAGCTTCATCGCGTGGTGCGGCTTGTCCGCAACATCCTGATGGCCGGCTCGTACACGTACCTCGGCCTGCGCGGCTTCGTATGGGAGCGCTGGCTACCCGCGATCGAGATCTTCGAGCCGCCGACGGACGGACGCGCAGCGCAGCGCATCGGGGCCGCGCGCCTCGGCCTGCAGGTCGTACACAACGAGTTTTCTCCCCAGTACGAGGGGGTCCCTCTCGAAGGCGTGGACCTGAGTGTTCTGCGTCGTGAGTCGGGCGAGCTGTACATCGAAGCCGATTTCAACTTTGCAGGAGCAGAATCACCATGATCGACGCATCCGCCGTCGCCCGCGTGCTGGGCATCGAAACCAAGTTTCAGGAAATGCGCACAGGCGGGATTCTGTTCCTTCCGCAGCGCGTCGCGGTCATCGCCCAGGGGCAGAGCGACGTCGTCTACAGCAGCCAGAAGTTTTCGCCCCTGAGTGCGGGCGAGGTCGGTCGCAAGATGGGCTATCGCTCGCCCGCCTATCTCGCGGCGCTGCAGCTGATGCCCATCGACGGCGACGGTGTCGGATCGATCCCCGTCACCATCTTGCCGCTGCAGCAGCTCGGAGGCGCGACCGCGTCGACTGGTGACATCACGCCGTCCGGCACGCAGACGCAGGCAGCGCCCTATCGACTGCGCGTCGGCGGCGTGCGCTCTGCTCCCTTCGTCGTCCCGGCCGGTGCATCCGTCTCGCACATCATCGGCGCCGCCATGGCAGCCGCGCAGGCCGTGCTCGAGTTCCCCGTCTCGGTCCTGCCCACCTACGGATCTCCGACGACGGCGCCGGGCGGCTCGAACGTCGGCAACGGCACCCTCACCGCGCTATCGGTCGTCGGCACGCCGCGGCCGGGCGCGTACAAGCTGACCCTGATCACGGCCGTCGCGAATGGCGGCGTCTTCCGCCTGACCGACCCGGACGGCAACGTCATCTCGAGCTCGGTCACCATGACCCCCGGCGTCGGCGGCACGACCGTCATCAACGTCGCCGGCCTGCAGTTCACGCTGACCGACGCGACGACCGACTTCGCGCTCGGGGACTCCTTCACGATCAACGTGGTCGCGACGAAGCTCAACCTGACGAGCGGTTGGAAGGGCGACAGCGCCAACGGGATGAAGGTCGCGATCGAGGGCGACGCGTACGGCGTCACCTGGGCTGTCACGCAGATGGCAGGCGGCGCGGGCAACCCCAGCGTCGTCGACGCACTTGGGCAGATCGGCAACGTCTGGGAAAGCCTGCTCGTCAACTGCCTCAACGAGAGCGACACGACGGCCCTCAACGCGATCCAATCGGTCGGCGAAGGGCGCTGGGGCAAGACGGTGCGCAAACCGTTCGTTAGCTTCTCCGGCCAGACCGCAGCCGAGGTCGCGGACGCCACGGCGATCAGTTCGCTGCGCCCGACCGACCGCATCAACGGCCACATCCCCTCGCCGGGCAGCGAGGATCTACCCTTCGTGGTTGCTGCCCGCGGCGTTGCGCGCATCGCGCGGGTCGCCAACAACTCGCCCTCGTGCGACTACGGCTCGCAGCCGCTGACGGGCCTCACCCCCGGCCCGGACGGCGCCCAGTGGAACTACGAGCAGCGCGACGCGGCCGTGAAGCTTGGCAGTTCGACGGTCGAGGTCAAGAACAGCGTCGTCTGCCTGAGCGACGTCGTGACCTACTACCGGCCGACCGGCGAGCTTCCGCCCGCGTACCGGTTCGTCTGCGACATCGTGAAGCTGCAGAACCTCATCTTCAATCTGTCGCTCGAGTTCGAGTCGCTCGAGTGGGATGGCAAGGCGCTCGTGCCCAACGATCAGCCCGTCGCGACGCCCGACGCGCGCAAGCCGCGTGACGTGATCGCTGCGGCAAACAACGTGCTCGACGGCGCGGGGCTGCAGGCGCTCATCAGCGACACAGAGACGGCGAAGAAGCTGACGGCGTGCGTCATCAGCGCGCAGAACCCGAAGCGCTGGGATCTTCGCGTACGCGTGCAGCTGTCCGGCAACTCGAACGTGAAGAGCACCGACCTTCTGTTCGGCTTCTACTACGGCGCGCAGATCGCCGCGTAAGCGAGACGCCCGCGCACAGCCGGGCGAATCAGCTTTCTAGAACCCGCCCGACGACGGCCTTCGAGCGTCCGAGCATCTGAGCGCTTCGGCGCTTGGACGCTCGGACGTCTGTCGTTCTGCACGTCCGACGGTCTGAACGTTTAGACATTTGGGGGTCTCATCATGAGCGTTGGTGGCAGCATCGAATCAATCTCGGTTCGCGGGCGGAACTTCTCCGTCGCAGCCGACGCAGACGGCACGCGCAAGCTAGGCGGATTCTCGAACGCGCTCGAGATGAACGGCGATGCGAGCGCGCGCGTGATCAAGACGCGCGTCGGCTGGGCCCTGAGCGGCATCACCGTCGACGTCAACGATGTGCGCGGCGATCACGAGTTCCTGCAGGAGCTTTGCGACGGCAAGCGCGCCGACGCCGACGGCTACTTCCCCATCGTCGTCACGCTGGCTTCGGGCATCAGCTATTCGGGCAAGGGGCTGATCCTCGACGACCTCGAATACAACACGCAGAACACGACCGCATCGCTCTCGCTGGGCGGTCCGGGCAAGCTGATTCAGCAGTAACTCGCGCCCCCTCTCTCCATCCTCGTCAAAGCGAGCGAGAGGGCCACGGGGCGCCCCTCTCGCTCGCTCAGAAATGAGCCATTCACACATGGGCGAAGTCGCGACAGAAGTAGCCGAGCAAGAGTTCGAGCGGTTTGCCGAAGCAATGGATCTGGACGTCGACCATTCCAAGATGGACGCCGATGATCGCAAGGGCTTCGACGACGCAAAGCGCACTCTCGTGCGCGCGCTCGAGACGGGTCACATGACCGTCGACGACAAGGGGCAGCCGGTGCTGCATCCGACGACCGGGGCCGCCGACCTGACCTTCTACGAGCCGACCGGCGCCACCTTCATGGAGATGGACGGCCAGAAGACGTCCCATCAGATGGGCCGGCTGATCGTGCTGATCGCCGCGATGACGCGCGTTGCACCGAAGGTGATCTCGTCGCTGCCAAACCGCGACTTCAAGATCTGCAAAACGCTCGTCGTTCTTTTTTTGGGCTGAACGTCTCGACGTTACTGGTGCGCGGCGGCGCAGACGCGAGGTTGGTCAAAAGGCTCGACCGCGAGCCCAAAGAACCTGGCCACACACTCCTGCCCGTCTACGTTGAGATGCTGCTGCAGTGCTGCATCGACTATCCGGGTCTGCCCGATCCGCGAACGCTGACGATGGGCGAGATCCGATTCTTCTATTCCGGCCGGCGCGGTGCCTTGAAGAAGGACACCGCGCCGCGACACGAAAAGAAGCCACAACTGACGCGGCGCCCTCGGCGCAAAAGGTAAGGTCTGCACATGGCGGGGAGATACAGCGTCGACGCGGTCTTCCGCGCGATCGATCGCATGACCGCGCCGATCAACAAGATGCAGTCCCGGATGTCGAAGTTCGTGAAGGCGACCGAGACGGGGATCAAGAGCCTCGACAAGGCGGCAGACAAGTGGCTCGCCGGCCTCACGCGCGCGAGCGTGGGACTGTCGGTCGCGGCCGCGGCGTCGACGGCTGCCCTTGCGGCCGCCGCACAACCCGGCATGGAGTTCGAGCAGCAGATCGCCAACCTGGGCGCCGCCTATCTCAAGACGCGCGACCAGATCGCGCCGCTCGAGAAAGAGGCGTTGCGTCTGGGCGCTGCGACGCAGTTTTCCGCAACCGACGTCGCGGGCGCGCTCGAGTCGATGGCCAAAGCGGGCTTCTCCGAAGAGCAAGCGCTCGCGGGCATTGAAGGCATGACCTACGCGGCGGCCGCGGCCGGCGAAGACCTCGTGCAGACCTCGGCCGCGATCGGCGCCGTCATGAAAGGCATGGGCATCGAGACGTCGCAGACGACCAAAGTCGCCGACCTGCTCGCGCTCGCGAGCGTCAAGACGGCAAGCTCGATCGGCTCGCTGGCCGAGAGCATGTCGAAGGTCGGGCCCGTTGCGCGGCAGCTCGATATCCCCCTGAAAGACGTGGTCGCGATGGTGGCATCGCTGCAAGACGCGGGGCTCGACGCGTCCGAGGCGGGCAGCGCAACGGCGACCATGCTGACGATGATGGCCTCGCCGTCCAAGGCCGTCACCGCCCAGATGAAGAAGCTCGGCATCAGCTTCAAGGACGCGACGGGCAACATGAAGGCGCCCGCGCTCGTCCTGGGCGAGCTCGTGAAGGCGGGCAAGAAAGCGGGCGGCAACATGGAGCAGCTCGCCTTCTTCGCCGACCTCGTCGGGCTCCGCGGCCAGAAGGCGGCGATCAACCTCAAAGAGCTCTTCGAGTCAGGCGCCTACGACAAACTAGTCGGCGAGCTCGACGCGGCCGCGGGTACGGCGAAGCAGATGTCGGACCTTCGCATGTCGACGCTGACGGGCGACATCGACAAGATGACCGAGAGCGTCAAGACGCTCGCGATCGACGCATACTCGGTTCAGAGCGGAGGCCTGCGCGGCATCGTCTCGGGCATGACCGAGTGGATCGATAAAAATCGCGAGGTCATCGGTCAGAACGTCAACGGCTTCTTCAAGACGCTCGCCGACAACTTCGAGTCGATCGTGACGTGGATCCGGCGCATCGGCACCGTGATCGCCGTCATCACCGCCGCGTCGATTGCCGTCAAGCTGTTCGCGGGCGCGGTGCAGATCCTGACCTGGGCCATGGCTGCCAACCCCATGACGCTGCTGATCGTCGGCATCGTCGCAGCCCTCGCGCTGATCCTCGCGTTTTGGCCTGAAATCGAGGCCTTCTTCGGCGCCATGTGGGAGGGCATCGTCAGCATCGCGAGCTCGATCGGCAACGCCATCGGCAGCGCGGTCGGCGCGATCTTCGACTTCTACAAGCGGGCGTGGATGGCCATCTTCGAGTTCATCGTCGGACTGTTCACGTTGATCTGGCGCATGGTGAAGCCCGCCATTCAGCCCGCGCTCGACTTCATCCTCTCGATCGCGACGACGATCTACGAGTACGTCATCGTTCCGCTCGGGCAGTTCTTCGCAGCGCTCTGGCGAGGCGTGAGCGACGCTGCGGCCGCTGCGTGGCAGTACATCGCGGACGGCGCGAAATACTGGTTTGACGTCACGGTCGCGATCTGGTCGGTCATCGGCGGCGTCTTCAAGGCCATCTGGGATGGCATCGCGGCCGCCTTCATGGCGATCCTCGGCCCCGTGTTCGACAAGATCATGTGGGCGATCGACAAGGTGCGCGCGCTCGGACGCGCGACCCTCGGCACCGATGAAGGGGAGGGCACGCCCGACAGCGCCGCCCCCATGAGCTCGCAGCCACAGGTCATCAGCCCCTCGGACCGCATCGCGCAGTCGATCAGCGAGACGACGACCACGCAGCAAAGCGAGGTCACGATCCGCGACACGACGGGCAAGGCCACGATCACGAAGAAGCCGGCAGGCGGCGGCATCGGTCTTCGCGTGGCACCGTCGGGGGCGTTCCGGTGACGTGGGAAGACCGCGTTCGACCAGCCGCGTACACGCCTCCGAGCGGCGTGCGCATGGTCTTTCAGTACGAAGACGTGTCACGCGAGGTCGACAAGCGAACAACGGGCTTCGAGTTCCCGGATGTTGACGGGGGCTACGTCCAGGACAACGGGCACGGCTCGCGCCGCTACCCGCTGCGCTGCTACTTCTCGGGCGCTAGCCACGACCTGCAAGCGACCGCGTTCGAGCTCGCGCTGCTCGAGCGGGGTCCGGGTCGGCTCGAGCACCCCTTCTATGGGTCGTTCGACGCGATCGCCTTCGGGACGATCACCCGGCGCGACGACCTCAAGACGGCGGCCAACCAGAGCATCATCGACGTCGTCTTCTGGACGACCATCGGCGCGCTGTACCCGTCGGGTCTGATGAGCCCGCGCAACGAACTGTTGGTCGCGCTCGACGCCTTCGACTTTGCCATCGCGACGGAGTTCGAAGAAACGATGCAGCTCGAGCGCGCGGCCGCGCGCGTGGCCACGAAGGCCAACACGCGTTCGCTGCTGCGCTACGTGTCGGACGCTCTCGAAGGCATTGCCGCAGGCGCCGAGGCCGTCAACCGCGACTTCCGCGAAGCGCAGTCGGCCGTCAACTACGGCCTCGACGTGCTGGTCGGTCAGCCCCTTCTGCTCGCGCAGCAGATCGGCAACCTCGTCACCGCGCCCGCGCGCGCGCTCGTCGGGCTCGAGATGCGCCTCGAAGGCTATCGCCAGCTCGCGCAGCGCATCTTCGCGACGACCTCCCTAGGCGCCCCATTTCAGAGCCCGGCCCTGTCCCGCATGCAGCTCAGTCTGACCAACGGCTACCGCACCGCCGACCTGTTCGCGATGCACGCCGTTGCCGGCTCGCTGCGCGCGGTCATCGAGACGACCTTCCAGAGCAAGCCCGCCGCGCTCGCGGCCGCCGACACCGTGCTGACGCAGTTCGACGACGTCGTCGCATGGCGCGACCGGGCGGCCGAGTCTCTGGGGATCGTCGACCGTGGCGCCGCGCAGCAAGCGCTGCAGCACGCAACCGCGCGCGCAGCCGGCTACCTGATCGAGCAGTCCTACGCGCTCGCAGCAGAGCGGCGCATCGTGCTCGACCGGCCACGTACGATCATCGACCTGGCTGCCGAGCTGTACGGCAGCGTCGACGACAAGCTCGACCTCTTGATCAGCACCAACGAACTCACCGGCGCCGAGGTGCTCGAGCTGCCGCGGGGGACGAGCATTGCCTACTACCGATAGCCGCGACTCGGTCGCGGTGCTGATCGATGACCGGGCATGGCGCGGCGTCAATGACATCGAGTTGCATCGCGGCATCGACACGCATCCGACCATCGGCTTTGCGTCCCCGTTCGATCCTGAACGGCGCGAGATGCGCGAGACGTTTCGGCCGATGTCCTTCAAGCCGCTCGTCGCCACAATCGGGGGCGAGCCCCTCTTCACGGGCAAGCTCGTCGAGGCCGTCCCCACGCGCGATGCAAAGTCGAGCGTCGTGCAGTGCAGCGGCTACTCGTTGCCGGCCGAGCTCGAAGACATCAACTTGCCCGGCGACCGCGTGCCCTTCGAGGCTTCGGGCCTGAGTCTGCGTCAGATTGCCGAGGCGCTCGCGAGCATCAACGGGATCACGGTCCTGATGCTCGTCGACGACGGCGGCGCGTTTTCGAAGGTCCACACGAGGCAGCGCAGCGTCGACACGCGCGTCGACCACGACACGAAGATCGACGCGTTCCTCGTCGAGCTCGCCAAGCAGCGCGGCATCGTTCGGACGAGCAACGCGCGGGGTCAGCTCGTCTTCTGGCAGAGCGTGCGACCCGGCAACCCCGTTGCACGCCTTGTCGAGGGCGAGCCCGGCATCGTGTCGGTCGTGCCCTCGTTCAGTCCGCAGGACTACTACAGCGAGATCACCGGCTTCACCTCTGCCAAGCGCGGCCGCACCGGCTCGCAGTTCACAGAGCGAAACCGTCGCCTGTCTGGCGGCGTGCTGCGCCCGATGTCGTTCCGCCTCGACGATGTAGAGAAGGGCGACGCCCCGAACGCGGTGCGCGCGAAGATGGCGCGCATGTTCGGCAACGCCGTCAGCTACGTCGTGAATCTGCCGTCATGGCGCGGACCCAACGGCGAGCTTTGGGAGCCGAACACGACGATCACGCTGCAGGCGCCGGGCGCGATGGTCTACGGCGAGACAGAGCTCCTGATCCGCGACGTCTATCTGAAGCAGTCCGACAGCGAGCAGACCGCGTCGCTGGGCTGCGTGCTACCGGGCGCGTTCTCGGGCGAGCAGCCTGATCGCATGCCCTGGGATGAGCCGCTATGAGCCGCATCGGCGAGGTGCTGTCGACAGAGCGCGTGGTCGAAGATGGCGCGTACGGCGTCGACGTGAAGTTCGATCCAGGGGGCGGCGCGAACGCCACCGCGCCGCACTTCGCCGACCCTGGTGACGACTCCCTGCCGCTGCCCGGCGACTTCCTCGCGCTCGAAGACTCGGTCGGCGCAGGAGCCGAGCAAGCGACCGGCTACGCGGACACACGCAACGCAGGCAAGGCTCGTCCAGGCGAGAAGCGCATCTACGCGCGCGACGCGTCGGGCGCCGTCGTCGTCGACCTCTGGCTGCAGCGCGACGGCTCCATCGTCATCAGCAACGGCGCGGGTTCCTTCACCATGAAGAAGACCGGCGCCGTCGAGATCAACGGCGTCGTCATCGGCGTCGACGGCAGCATCAGCGCAAAGGGCGAGGTCACCGCGAACGCGTCGACGCCGCTGCCGATCAAACTCTCGGCGCACACGCACCTGACGGCAGGCACGGGCACGCCCAGTAAGCCCGTACCCTTTCCCCCAACACCGTAAGGCAGACGCATGACGATCTCGTTTGCCGTGCCGAGCGGTGTGCCACTGCCGCATCGCTACGCGTCGCGCATCTTCACGGCGACGCGTGAGCTTTCCTATTGCTGCGCGCACTTCGTGTCGGGTCCGCAGCGGCCGCAGGAGTTCGTCTATCGCGACGGGGCTTTCCAGTGGCCGTATCTCGAGAGCAAGCGCGAGGGCGACACGTACACGATCGTCCGCACGGGCGGCTGGCCGCGCAACTTGGAATTGCGGCCGAAGGAAGTGCCCGAACAGTCAGGGGCACCGTCGTCGTTCTGGGACACGCTCTACGAAGTCGACCTGCGCACGCTGCCGAGCCAGTCGATCCCCGTCGGCAACAGTGCCTATCTCTCGTTCGTGCTCGACGGTCAGCCTTGGTACGCGCACACGTCGAACGGCAGCCTTGCTGTCGTCAACGGGCAAGGCATCGTCGGATCCGCGCAGTACGACGCGAGCGGCGGCAACGGTTACGCAGGCGTGCACTTCGGGCTGCGTGCGTACGCGATGGCCGGATACGACCAGACCAAGCAGACCGCAGCGCTCGTCAAGTACGCGGGCGACCTGAGCGCTTCGCCTGGCGGGCAGGTGCTGGGCGCATCGAACTGGACGGGGGGCGAGAACTGGGGCTACGGCCCCGGCTACACCGCGTCGATCTTGAAAGCCACGAAGTCGGACGTGCACTTTTTCGCTACCAACCAAGGGGCGGGGCCGGGGCTTGCGTACGCTGCGCACCCCGGCGAAGACTGGCTCGAGTGGACCTTTGCCACGACGGCTATGCCCATGGTCGGGATGGGCTCGCCTGACTACACGTCACTGCGCACGCATGCTCGTATGGGCGCGGTGTTGCGCGGCGGCGTTGACGCTTACGCCGTCATGCCGCCGATGGAAAGTCTCGCAGGCATCGGGATGCGCAACGGCACCGGCAACGGCGAAAGCTCTTCACTCAAGATCGGCTTCTACGCCGGCTCGAACAACGGCGTCTCGATTCCGTTCCGCGCCACGCACATCAAAGTCGTGCAGAGGGCAGTGCCATGACGGTCACGTTCTCTGTGCCGACGGGTGAGTTCCTGCCATCGCGCACCGCGCCGCGCGTCTTCACGTGCACGCGCGAGCTTGAGTTTGCATGCGTGCGGTATCGACCTGACGCTGACAAGCCCGTTCCGCGCGCAGTCGAGATGGTCTGGTTCAACGGAGAGTTTCAATACCCTTACTCGCTCGCTTCGAACGTCAAAGGCAACACGTACACCGTCGTTCGACAGGGCGGCTGGTCTGAGGATCTCGAGCTTCATGTGCGCGAGGTGACGCCGCTGCCGGCGACGCTCTGGTCGACGCTCTACCAGAAAGACCTGCGCACGCTGCCCAATCAGGTGATCCTGCCGAAGCTCTACGGCCAGTACCTGGATAGCGGTTACATCCCGGTCACGCTCGACGGCGTTGCATGGGCGCTGCAAGCAAACAATGGCATCGCGAGCGTCGTCAACGGCGCAGGCATCGCTGTCACGTCGAACGGGACAGCGAGCGGCGGCAACGGCTACGCGGGCTGTCACATGAGCATTCGCGCAGACCTGTTGCCTGGCTTTGACCCGGCGAAGAAGACCTGTGTGCAGATTCGCGCGACAGGCTTGGCGACGCAGCTCAAGCACGTTGGGGCGAGCATGTACACGGGAGCTTCCCAGTACGCGCCGGCAAACGATCATATCGGCGTGCGCTTTGGCGTCGGCGGATCGGGCGTGCGCGCGAACATCTTCGGCATCGTGGGCACCAACGGCTTTTTCACGGCCAACTACTACGGAGTCGATCCGCTCGTCTCCACACCTGACGTTGGCAATCGCGTCTTCGCCGTCGCGTGGTCACCCAAGTTCATCGACACGCAGGGCAACCAAAGTCAGGCCCGGTACTCGCTGTTTGGCAGCTGGGGCGGGGCGATGCCGGCCCCCGAAGACATGGAGCCAGTGAGCGCGAACAAGTTCTCGTTCGACATCAACGATCCTGCGCTCGCGGGCATGTACGTCGGCGCAGACTCGGGTGGCGGCGAGCCGATCTTCCACCTGACTCACATTCGGGTGTTGCAGAAATGACGACCGATTTCGCCGTCTACTACCTGCCCGAAGGCGAGCAGCCCGAAGCGGGCGACGTCGCCGTCTACCCGCTGCCGCTCGTCACTGAAGAGACGCGCTCGAGTGTCCGCCAGCGCGCGCCCATCTCCGACGTCCGCATGTTTCACGGACCGGATGGCGGCGACATCGCCTTCGTTGGCGGTCTGCTCGAGATGTCTGACGGTCTGTTCGAGGCGGTCTACCTCTCGCTGTTCGGCGGCAACGATCGCGACAGCGGATTGCCGGGCGACCTGTCTAAGCAGTGGTGGGGCAACTTCTCGGAGCCTGACCCCGCCAAGCACTACCGCAGCGAGACGCAGTTCTTGCTCGACACGTTGCCGCCGACGTCGGGCAACCTCCGCCGCATCGAGGCGGCCGTGACCAATGACCTTGCGTGGCTGACGTCGTCGAAGCTCGTGCGCGCCGTGCGTGCGACCGTGTCGATGCCCGCGCGCTCGAGCATTCACATCGCGGGCGAGATCGACGTCGACGGCAGCGCCGAAGGCTATCGATTTGCCATCCCGCGCACCTGGGGAGCACGCGCCGCATGAGTCAGCAGATCCCGACGACGCAAGCGCTCTCGGAAGACTTCGTCGCGCAGATGGACGCGGCGACCGAGCACACCACGCCGCTGCTCGCGCGCGCCTACACGCGCGTGCTCGGCAAGGTGCAGGCCGGCGTGTACGTGCTCCTGTACAAGTACGTCGGCTGGATGCTTCTACAGCAGTTCATTCAGCACGCGTCCATGCGTGAGACGACGATCCTCGGCCGCAAGATCCGGCCGCTGGTCGAGTGGGGACGGCTCGTCGGTGCTGGCGATCCGCTCGAAGCGACGCGGGCCGAACTGACGATCGCCGTGCAGGTGCAGGTGCAGACCGGGAGTCTGCCGGCCGGCTCGCAGCTCGTGTTCCCGTCGAGCGGCGTCGTGTACGTCACGACGGCCTCGATCGCGCTCAATGCCGCGACCGTGTACCCGACCGTCCGCGCCGTCTCGGATCAGCGCGGCGGCGCCGGCGCGGGCACCGTCGGCAACCTCGCGCCGGGCGCCGTGTTGCAGTTCGCGCAGCCCCTGCCCAACGTCGCGCGACAGGCGCCCGTGACGGCCCAGACGGTCACAGGCGCCAACGCAGAGACCGAGCCCGCCTACCGCGCGCGCATCATCCGCCGCGTCCAGGCCAAGCCCCAGGGCGGCGCCGCGGCCGACTTCCGGCTCTGGGGCGAAGAGAACCCCGGCATCCCCCACGTCTACCCGTACCGGGGCGCCCCGGGCGAGGTCGACTTGTACGTCGAGGCGACCGAGGCGAGCTCGGGCAGTGTCGACGGCATCCCCACAAGCGGCCAGCTCGACGCCGTCAAGGCGCTCGTCGAGCTCGACGTCGCCGGCCGCGCCTCGCGCCGCCCCGTGCTCGCCTTCGTCAACGTCCTGCCGATCACGCGCACGGCCTTCGACGTTCGCGTGACGGGACTCGAGAGCAGCGACGAGGCAGCGGCGGAGGCAGCGATCGAAGATGCCGTCGACGAGTACCTGCGCTCTCGCGAGCCCTTCATCGAGGGCCTCGCGGTGCTGCCGCGCCTCGACCGCATCACGCAGGCGGCCATCAGCGGGATCATCGACGACGTCGTCGCGTCGCTGGGCGGCAGCGTCGCAGCCGTCGCGCTTGAGCAGGGAGGTAACCCCTTGCCCGCGTACACCCTGGCCAAGGGCGAGAAGGCAAAGCTTGGCTCGGTCACTTCCATCTAACGAGGGCGAGCGAACAACACCATGGCGATCAAACCGAAAGAGCGATACCCGGCGCAGATCGAGGTCAGCGATCCGGGCTATCCCTGGGGCAAGGCGCGCAACGTCGGGACGGCGGGCGACGGCTCGGGCACGCCTTGGACGGCTGCTGTAGCCAACGACATCTTCGGCTTTTTTCAGGCCCTCTTGCACGCAGGCGGCAACATCGAGCCGAGCGACGAACCCGACAAGCTCGGCGCATCGCAGTATCTCGATGCCATCCTCGCGATCATCGGGAGCGGCTTCAACGTGCTTGCCGGCACGCTGTATCAGAAGGCGGCGTTTCTCAATAAGAACTACGCCTGGAGTGGCACGCACACGATCTACGCGCTGATCGCCGACTACTCGTTCAAGCTCGGCAGCAGCAGCGCGATCGAGACGGCCATGCCGCTTGCTGTCAGGACCATGGCGCCCCTGACATCCGCGCAAGCCCTTCGCTTCAACAACTCGATGGTCTGTTACTTCTCCATCGATCGTCTGTACGTGAAGAGCGACGGCGCAAACCCGATGGCCGTTCGCTTCAACGTGCGGATCCCGTCTGGCTGCGAGTTGCTCGACGTGATCGTGTCCGGCAAGCCGAACGCGGACCCCATCACCGTGACGCTTCATCGACTGACAAAGTCGATCCTCGTGGGCAACCCCGGCTCGCACACGGAATTGTCGCTGACTGTTGCGGCGACGATCACGGGCAGCGCGAACAACGTGACCGCGACCCTGCAGGTGCCCGAAGTCATCAACAACGCGACGAGCGAGTATTGGGTCGAGGTCAACGTCGGCAATGACGCTACGACGCTCGCTCATATCCACTTCGTCGAGCTGCATTGGGTTCCGAAGTTTCTGTCGGCGCGTTGAGATGAGACGCCGCGTCGGCCCTGATATCGTCAAGCGAGCCGAGCTCGTCGACACCGCGATGCGGCACTGTCACGTCGACGTCGACCGGTTGACCGGCGTCGCGCTGATCTTGCTGGGCGTCGAGTTGCTCGAAGACGACGGCCGCTCGCCTGACGACCTGCGCAACTTCTTCGAGAAGGTGCTCGCCGCAGCGCCGCGCGATGTTCGCGCGGACACGGCCGGTACTTAGCGGCAGGTCTGCATGCGCAGTTGGGTCTTGCGGGGTGCGCCGCAGGTCCAGCTCGTCTCGCGGGTGTAGTCGAGCTCGACGCCAAAGAGCGCGACCTCGCCGCACTTGGGCGCAGTCAGCCACCAACCTTCGCGCGGGCCATCCCAGCGCGCGCGAAGCACCTCGTAACACTCTTGCTGGTTGGGGTAGTCGCCCGCTTCCCAATCGAAGTTCGCAGGCGGACAGCGGTAGTCGTCGGGTGTGAAGGTCGGGCACTGCGCCACCTCGGTCACGAGCGCGGTCTCTACGCCGTCGCAGTCGAAGTCGAAGGAACCATCGCCGCGGTGCTCGCCGGATCCGCCGACGGGGCGACCGGGGTAGGCGCGCGCGTTGCCGTCGTAGCAGTCGCTACCGTTGGTGACGTAGCCGCTCGGCAGGGTCAGCGTGCACGACGCGAGCGCCGTCGCGGGGTCGCCAAAGCCGTCGCCGTCGCTGTCGCGGTAGATGAGGGTCTCGCAGCGCGGGCGCTCGTAGACGGGCAGCGAGCCGGCGTCGGGCACCACGGCTCCGGCGTCGTGCTCGAGCGCAGCGGCATCGGCGACGGCGCTGGCGTCGGCCGCGATGGTGCCGGCGTCGGCAGGCTGCTCGAGCACGGCGGCGTCGCCCTGGGCGAGCTCGCTGCCGGCGTCGCGTTCGACGGCAGGACGCGCGACGACGGCATCGCCCTCGACCGGCGCCGCGAGCTCGAGCTCGTCGTCGCAGCCAACAAGCACACACATCGCCAACACGCACACCGTCAGACTTTTCAACATCGCTCGTTCGCCTCTGCCCGATCATATCGGACGGAAAGTGACGCAGCTTGAGAGGGGCGCATGCTCTTTTTCCGCGTGCTGCAGCACCTACTGCCCCAGGCAACTGCGTGGCGGATCACGGTGCAGAAGACCTTACGGTCTTTCTTCGAGGGCCTCGCCGTCGCTCCGTCCGACGTGCGCGACTTTGCCGACGCAGCTTGGCTCGACATCTTCCCCACGACGACGCGTGAGCTTGACCGCTACGAGACGCAGTTCGGCCTGACGCCGGCTGCGACCGACGCCGCGCGCCGGCAGCAATACGCGGCCGCATGGAGCGCCCAGGGCGGGCAGTCGCCCAAGTACCTGCAGGACGTGGTGCGCGCGGCGGGCTTCGACGTGTACCTGCACGAGTGGTGGATCCCCGGCACGCAGCCGCCGACCAAGCGCGACCCGCGCGCCTACACGACGCTGCCCGAGATCGGTACCGTCCAGTGCGGCGAGCCGCTCGCCCAGTGCACCGAGCCCGACGCGCCGCAGCCCGACCCGTTGCCCGTTGGCGTCGAGGTCTGGGAGCTCTACCCGCAGTGCAACGAATGGCTCGTCAATGACCCCGGCTATCTGGTCAATCGCGACCTGACACGACGTGCGCCGCCACCGGTGCCGAGTGATCCCGCGCGCTGGCCTTACTTCGTCTACTGGTGCGGCGAGACGTTCGGTCAAAAGGCCAACGTCCCCGCAGCGCGCCGCGGAGAGTTCGAGCGCCTCTTGCTCAAGCTCTGCCCGGAATACGCCTGGATCGTCATCTACGTCGACTACGTCTGAACGTCCGAGCGTTCGAGCGCTTGGGGAGGTTGTTGCAAATGGACTATCAGATCGTGAAGTACGAGAGCGGCGTTGTGCCTGGTGCCAACGCGGATCCGTACGTGCTTTTCAACAGCCTCGTCTATCGCGGCCAGAACCGCCCCGTCCGCTTCACCGACTTCGCGCGCTACGTGCTGTCGATCAAGAACCCGGCAGCGGGCACGCTCCGCGCCTACGCACGCGACAATGGGTCGAGTTGGGAACAGTTCTGGGAAGTGGCAGTGCCTGCCGCGACCATGCGCAACAACCTGATCGGCATCCCGATCGAGCCGCACGACGATGTGCGAATCGATTGGGTCAACGGCGGCGTAGCGCAGACCGGATGGTCGCTGACGCAGGCGCTTGACGACGGCCTCGTCGACCTTCGTCTGTTCTTCGCGGACAGCTCGGGCAACGCCGCGCCGACGACCATCATCAGCGGGCAACTGCCGACGTCGCTGGGGCAGAAGACCAGCGCGCAGAGTCTGAGCGTCGTCGAGGCAAGCGACAGCGCCGTGCGCAAGGCGGCGAGCCTGCGTGGCTGCGTGCGTGGCGAGATTTTGGCGATCACCGTCGGGCTGAACAGTAAAACGTTCAACGTGCCGGCTGCGTGGAAAGGCTACCACGTTCGCATCCAGGCCGACGGCTGCGACCTCTACTATCAGATCTCGACGACGAGCACGGCAGCCGTTGCAGACAAGAATGCGCGTGCGCAAGAGGTGAACAGCCCGATCGACCTGACCGCGAGTGCATCGGGGAACGGCTGCTTCAAGATCCCCAACGGGACGAGCTTCGACATTCCATTCCCCGCCAGCTCGACCACGTTCGCGCTGCAGGCCAGCGTCGACGCCAGCGTCGCGCGCGCGCACCTGGCGGAGTCCTAAGCGATGGGGCCGCTTCGTCGTCGACCAACAGACTGCGCGCCGTCGCTGTCGCCATGCGATCGCGCGTTCGACCGTCACCCTGCGCTCGCGCGTCGCGTAGGAGGCGGAGGCAACCGCGGCCGCGGCGGGCGGCGCGAACAGGCGCTAGTGGGGGTCACGAACTTTTCAGCCGGTAATCGGCTCGAGTCTGCGGGCGGCGAAGCGGGCGCCGTGACTGGTTTCGGCGTCGTGCTGCTCGGCAGGCTCGACCGCGTGGTCGCCGCCTACCGCGTGCTCTGTCGTCGTTACAACGGCGCCAACGGATACGCGATCGACATGCTCGCGAACAACGGGGCTTTCGCTTTCGCCGCGCTCGCCGATGACGGCACGCTCAAGCAAGCGCAGCGGTTCTTCGCGCAGTCCGACGTGGGGCGCATCGTGCTCTTCACGTGCCTGCTTCAAAACGGCGCGCTGCAGTTGTACGTGGGCCGCGAGCTCGTCGCGTCGACGCCCATCGTGGGCTATCGCGTGGCGACTGCAACGGCGAGCGGATTCGGTGCGGATGTTTCAGGCGTCACGCCCGCTGTAGACGCGACGCTGATCGCGCACCTGACACTGCGCGGCACCCCGACGGCCGCCAACGTTGCCGCGTTTGCAGACGAAGTGCGTCTGACTGGCGACCTGCCCGAGAGCTTCCCCGGCGCGACGGTCACGCATAGACATAGCGTCAGAGACGAACTTCGCGACAAGCCCAACAACACGGGGCGTAAGACGCACGGGGCGCGCAACTTCAGCGCAGCGAATCACTTCGTCACCAACGCCGGGATGGTCGGTGCGGCGACGGGGTTCGCCGTCGCGATCGAGGGACGCTTCGATTCGATTCCGAGCGGCGCCAACGCGCGCATGTTCGGCAAGAGCAACTCTTTTAGCGCCGGCTGGCGGTTGTGCTGCATCAACGCTGCCTGGCAACTCAACGCGTTTGGCAACGCTGGTTCGGCGGACGAAAAAAACAGCCCGGCGTACACGGTCACAGCGGCCGACCTCGGTAGAAAGCGCCGCGCGCTCTTCGTTCACGATGGAACGAAGTTGCGGACCTATGTCGAAGGCTACGGCCAGATCGGCGACGGCACAGCGATCACCGGATTCACGCCATCACCGGGCAGCCCGCAGTATTTCGGGCGCGACTTCGGCGGCGCAGAGGCGTCGGCCATGTCGCTCTTTGCGGCATGCACGGGACAAGTGGTGTTGTCGCCTGCGCAGGCGCTCGCCTACCTCGCGCAGTGCGAAGCAGCCGACGCGCTCGTGCCGTTCGCCGGTGCTGAGCACTTCTACGATCTGACGCTCGACACCGGCAATGGAACGACTGTGTCGGCGACGATGACGGATCGGATCGGTACCGATCACATGGCGCGCGTGGGCGCGCTCGAGCTCGCGGTCGACATCGTCAAGGGACCCGCCGCGCCTGCGCAGATTACGGACACCGCCACGAAGGCGGGGGGCGATGCGCTTGTGGTCAAGGGAAAGCCCGAGATCGTCACGATCGACCCGTCTGTCGAGGGGCGGCGCACGCTGGGGGCGCAGGGTTTTTCGTCGTCGAGCTGCCTACGCACCGCGGACGGGGCGGGCATCCGTGGCGCCTCGACGGGCTTCCACATCCGAACCGTCGTGACCTTTGGCAGCCTCTCGGGTATCGAGTATTTCGCGAGTTGCGCGAACGCCTCGGCGACTAGGGGTTGGTCGTTTCTCAGGCTCAACGCAACGTTGTATGCCTATGCCGGCAACGACACGGCGGGGCAGTCGATCCGCACGCTGACCGCAGCCGACCTCAATATCCCGCACCTGCTCGAGCTCACGTACGACGGAGCAAAGATCGAGATGATCTACGACGGCGTGCCGTGTGGCGCCGCGACTGCGGGGTACACGCCCGTTGCCACGTCTCCCATGCTGATCGGCAACCTGACGGGGCTTGCCTATCCAGCCGCGTCAACGAGCGTGTATCTGCTCGAGGGCGGCAACTTCGCCAGCACGTTGGCCGAGACGCAAGCGGCTTACGCGTACTGGCAGCGCACCGGCAAGCTCGAACAGACCCCGAAGTCTGAGCACCTCTACGACCTGACTGCAGACATCGCCGCCAGCGGCGTCGATGCTGTGCCGGCGCAGGTGCCCGACCGCATCGGCACCGATCACCTGACGCGCGTAGGCCCTGATGTGCAGGTGGCGGGGAAGCGCGGGCTCGCGCTCTCGGCCAACGGCTACATGCGCGGCGCCCCGGGCACCACAACGGGGATCGCGGGCGCTCCTACCGCGCTCACCGTGTCCGTGCTGTGGCACGCGACGGCGAACATCCTCGCCTCGCACTACCTTGCTGCCAAGTGGGGGCCGGAAAGCGGGGGACGAGGTTGGTTTATCGGCCGGTGGGGCGGAGCGGGATCAACAGGCGGGATTTACGTTCAACTGAACGGCACGCTGGTCGCCGCCTACGGTCTCCCAGCAAATCTCATTGGTCAACTCATAGTGGTGTCGATCACGTACGACGGCACCAACCTACGGACCTATGTCGACGGTGCGCTCGTCAACACGAGCGCTGTCGCTAGCTACACGATCACGGATGCCGCCTTCACGGTGGGCACGCGCAGCGACGGCAACACATCGGGCGATGGTTCGTCGTTCTATGGTATCGACGGCGGCGCGTACGTCGCCACGCAGGCCGAACTTGCCACGCAAGCGACTGCGAGCAAGGCTGCGGGGCGCGTGGTAGCCATCCCTGGCAAGAACGCCGATCGTCGATACAACTTCGACGAAGACGCAGTCGAGCAGGCGACGACACTGCCACTGCGCAGCATCAACCGTGCGAACGCGACCGATGATCCCCTTTTGCGCGTCGGCTCGGGTCTTACGCTCGCGCAGCGCACAGAGCGACTCTTCAGCTACGAGACGAGCCCCATCTGCACGTCTGTCGAAGATCTGTCGGTCGCCAACAACCTGCAGACTGCAGGTGGCCCGGTCGGGTCCGCTGCTGGTCTTCACTTCGGCATGCTGTGGCGCCCCACGCTGCAAAGTGGGTCCGCAACGCGCGTGCTGCTCGAGAAGATCAACACTGGTTACCTCGGCGGGTACGACTTCTTTACGTCCGGTCTGCACTCGATCCTGCAGTGGCAGATCTTCACTGCTGCCGGCGTCGGGACCGTCGCCACCGGGCTTACCATCACAGCAACAGACATCGGCAAACTGATGTTCGTTGCGGGCGTGCTCGAGCCTAGTGGCAGCGGCTGGACATCGAAGCTGTACGCCAAGCGCGCGCTTCAAGGCAGTGGCACCGCGATCGCCACGTACGCGCCGCCCACGCAGCCGCTGTTCGTTGGCGCGCGCGGCACGGGGGGCTTGCAGTTGCCCGCCACGAACAGCGGGATCTTGGGCATCGTCGGCGGCGACTGCGCGCTGACTGCGGCTGAATACTTCGCGCTGCATGACGCCGTCATGCACACCGAAGAGATTCGCGGCATCGAAGGCAAGTCGAACTTTATGGTCAACTTCAAGCGCGATGCAGACGCGAACGGCGGCGTGCTGCCGGCGCAGTGCCTCGACCGTTTGGGCGCTGCGCACCTGACGCGCAACGGATCACCGATTGCAACGCCCGTCTACGCGCGGGCATGGAGCATCTGACTATGACGTTTGCGCGAATCCCTGACATTGACCAATCACGCGTCGACTACTGGCGCGCACTCAATCACGACGCAGCCTCGACCGACACGGATCTGCCCGTCGAAGAGCGACGCGACCGCGCTGACGTCATCCCCGGTAGCTTCATCAAACGCGATGATGATCTGCTGCTGTATGACGCGATCCCGTACCGCGTGATCGGTCCGGGCCGCGGCGCATGGTGCGTGATCGGGTACTACCCCGAATGGTTCGGCGACATGACGGTCGAACTCGAGTTCGTTGCCGAGACGGTCACCGACCGCGCGCCGGCCGACACAAACGAAGCACCCATGCCGGTGTTCCCTGCGCCGATCCTCTTGCGTACGGCGGGCGGGCAGCGCGCAAACCCTAGTGCAGCGACGACCGCAGAGCGCAAGCGAGCGAAGCGTCGCGACCTTCACGCGTTCATCGCCAAGCAGAAGCCCAGTGTGCAGGCACAACTTCGCGCAGCACTTGCTCGCGCGGGCGTACTGGACAGCCCCAAGCCTCGCCCCTGGATCTGCCGCCTCTGGCTGCGTCTCGTGCGCGGCATCGAGCGCACGCCGTACTGATGCAGCTCGGGAATGCGGCGGCGATCGGCTTTTGGACCGGCGCCGCATCCCTGTTCGCGCTGTTCTGCGGCTGGCTGTCACGACGCGCGACGAAGAAGTGGCAGGCCGAAGACGCGCGGGAGGAAGCGCAGCGCGCGGTCGACACGGCTGCTCGAGCGGCGGCCGCGCTGCCTCCGCCCGCCGCGGCCGCCGCACTCCCGCCAGCCATGGAACTGACCGTCACGCGGATGGCGCTGCAGCGCGCGCAGTTGCGCGTCGAAGAACTGCAGCTCGCCATCGCGCGCGTTCGGCACACGGCCGAAGAAGACCTACGCCGCCAGCGCAAAGCGATGGACGGCCTCTTGCTCGAAGACGACCGCAAGTCGCAGGCGATCAACGCCGGCCGCGCACGCGAGGAAGCGATGCGCGACGAGCTCGCCACGCTGCGCAAGCAACTCACCACCGGGGGGACTTATGTTGACCGACCTGACGCCCGACGACGCCCAGTCATTGAGCGCGGCAGTGATGCTCGCGATCGGCGCGCTGTTCAGCCTGATCCTCGTGTTCGGCCTACGCCTGGCGCGCAAGGCGACCAAGCAGTTCGAGGTAGCCACGGGGATCAAGCTGACCGAGGCCCAGCACCGCACGATCGATGACGTGGTGACCAAGGGCATCCACCTCGCCCAGGAGCACGCCCGCAAGGTCGCACGCGGTCTGCTGACGAGCGCGAGCGTCACGCCGCAGGACAAGCTCGAGATCGCGAAGTCGGCCGCGCGCAGCCTCGCCCCGAAAGCACTGGCCGAGGTCAGCGAAGACCAACTCGAGATCCTGATCGAGGCCAAGCTCGCCAGCATGCGCCCCCCGCCTGACCCCTCGGCGCGGCGCCTGCAACCCTCGTCACCGGCTCCGCGCCACAGCATCCCGCCCCCCGGCGCCATCCCCTACTACGAGCACGGGCACGCGCCCTTCAGCCCCAGCGCGGCAACGCCTGTCCCAGGTCGAAGCCGTCGACCGCAAGACGTCTGAACATCTAACCGTCTGCCTGTCTCAACGTTCTACCGTTCAACCGTCCGAACGTTTGGACGGTTCGAGGTGTTGCCATGTTCCTACGTCTCGCCATGATGCTCGCGCTGTTCCTGATCACGTGCTGCGTGCCCGGCTCGAGCTCGACGGCGGAGCTCCGCGCCCGCACCGCCCTCAACGCCCTCGCCGACGTCGTCGACCCCGCTTACGACCTGGCGATGCTCGGCTGCCGGGACCTCGAAGACCGCGTGATGCGCGAGGGCGAGGCGGGCCAGCGCAGCGCGGTCAGCACAGAGACCACCATCGCGGCGATCAGCCAGCGCTGTCACAAGGTGCGCAGCGCGTTCGACGAGCTCCGCGCCTACCACGAACAGGCCGTGCAACTCGTGATGCGCGGCGACTACGAGCAGGCCCTCGCCATCCTGCAGCAGACGCGCGAGGCGTGGCAGACGCTGCGCGAAAGGACCATCGACCCATGAGCAAGCTAGCGAAACTCGACTGGCTCAAGTTCTTCGCGCTGCTGCTGCCCGAGTTGCGTGCGCTCGCCCGCAAGCTGTACGAGCGGCACGGCGGCGACTTGAAGGAGGCAATCGTCGAGCTCAAGCACATCGGCGATCACGGCAAGCAGCTGGTCCTATTCGAGCAGGAGTTGCAGCGCCGTATGGCCGAGCTCAAAGCCCGCAGCGCTGCACGAGACGCAGAGCGCGCGGCCGCGACCGCATTCGCCAAGCGTGACGAGGGCGGCGAATGAAGATGCTCGTCTTCGTGCCCGACCAAGACACACCGGGTAAGCGCGACGTGTCGGGCGCGTTCCTGCCCGAAGCTCGAGCTTTCGCCCGCTACCACCTCGCCGCCCCCGAAGACGTGATCAAGCGCTTCCCAGCAAACGCGCCGCTCGAGCAGCGCCGCGCAACCTGCACGCTCGCGATCAAGACGGCGGCCGCGCCGCTCGATGTCATCGCGTTCTTCTGCCACGGCTGGCGGGCCGGCATTCAAGCGGGCTTCATGCGTCAGCACAACCTGCTATTGGCGAGGCTGCTGCGCGTGCATGCCAAGCCCGATGCGCACGTGCTGTTCTACGCGTGCGACACCGGACGCGATGAAGACGCGCTGACCGCGGACGACCGCGAGCCCGGCCCAGGTGGCGACGGCGGCTTCGCGGACGGCGTGCGCGATGCGTGCGAAGCCCTCGGCATGCGCGTCACGGTGCTCGGCCATACTACTGCCGGGCATTGTACAGAGAATGCTCACGCGCGGTACTTCGCGCCGGGCTGCGGAGGCAAGGGCGGGCATTGGTACGTCGAGCCGGGCAGCGCGTTGTGGCCCATGTGGCGCGCTGCGCTGCGTGACCCGCGATCGAACCTGCGCTATCGGTTTTGGGAGATGACCCCCGATGAGATCGCGGCCGAGCTCCGCGGCCCTGCAGCACCACCCCCCGCCCCGCTAGTCGCGTGATGATCACCTACGTACAGCGAGCCGAGCTCGTGCAGCACTTCGCGAGCCGGATCATCCCGCTCGCGTGGGTGTGCTTCGCGGCCAACGTGGGCGGCACGCTCTGGAACCTGTACGAGCGCGAGTGGTTTGCTGCCGTGTCGACGGCCGCCGTCTCGGGGATCGTCTACTACGCAACGCGCCTACTGCAGATGCTCGCGATCGCGGCCGCCATCGTGAAGCCGCTCGAGCAGCACCTCGAACCGTTCATGCACGAGGGCGGTCAGCCGAGTGGGGATCGACCGCCGAAGAAGTAGCAAGGTAGACTCGCAGCCCATGGGCTACGTCAGACATCACGCCATCGTCGTTACTTCGTCGCGCGAGCAAGACATCACGGGCGGCATCGCGAAAGCGACCGAGCTCGGGCTCGTCGCGTCGGTGCAAAGCCCGCGCACCGTCAACGGCTACCGCTCTTTTTTGGTCTGCCCGGACGGCAGCAAAGAGGGATGGGCCGAGAGCGATGAAGGCGACGTTGCGCGCGAGGCGTTCATCGCTTGGCTTCGAGCACAGCGCTACGACGATGGAAGCTCGAACATCGAGTGGGTCGAGGTCTCTTACGGCTCCGACGACAAGAGTGCGCGCATCGAGCGCTCGGAGTGGCGGCCGCGCAACTGACCAAGCACCCCGCGCCTCGTGCGCCCCACCAATTCAGCCCGGCTCGCCGACGCCCCCGCGTCCCGCCGCTTTGCGCTGCTCGAGCTCGTGCTGCTCGATCATCAGGCCGGCGTTGTTGACGACGATGTCTAGCGGCCCAGCGAGCACGCGCTCGAGCTCATCGTCGAGGCAGGCGAGGGCGACGTGCTCGCGGTCGTCGCGGTCGACCAGCACCACGGCCGCATGGTCGCCCTGTCGCTGGGCCTCGATGTACAGGTCGCGCGCGCGCACCTGCAGCGGGCACTCGAGAATCACGTACGCGCGGGCGTGTTTGGTGCAGCCGACCATGGGCGGGGGATCCGTTCTAGCGGGGGGCCTGTCCCCGCTCATATATCCGCACTTCGGAAAACCCCACGAACAAAGATCGGGCCAAGGGCGATTTGCCGTCCAGGCGCCCGCCTACGCCTCCCGTCGACGCGGATACCCCAGCCTGCGACCCCTCTCGAGAAAGACGCCTGCGCGGACGTCAGCAGCGCGGCGAGGGCTTGTTGACGGGTCCGCATCACCCACCCCATCCCAAGCCCGTACGGTGCGCTGACGATGGCGCGAAGAAGCACGCGAGAGCGTGACCGTGGTGCGCGCGGGGAGGGCGTCACGAGTCGCCCATCGGGCGCGAGAATGGTCGTCCGGTAACCCCCTGCTCGAGCAGCAAGGCGAGCCGGCGTTCTCCCCATGTGGGAAGCGGCCGCGCCTCCCCTGCACCCCTACGCTGCGAGCGCTCCGCGACCGGGCCCTGACGCGGCGACCGCATCAGATCAACGGAAAGGCATCGCAGCGGGCAAACCCGCTACGAAGCGTAGTAGGACGGCCCGCTAGGATCGTCTTGCCCGTTGATCACAGCCGATCCCCGCGCTGTCCCCATCCTGCAGCGCGGCTTGCTCGGTATTTCGTCAGCGTTCGGTCGGCTCCGAGCGGCACTCGGGGCTTTCGAGCGAGCCCACGACGCCGCTACCACTGAACGGAAGAACCGCAGAGCGACGCTCGGGGCCTTCTTTTCAGGGTGTTTCGGACTGCAGACGGATCTCGCCCTTGGCGGATCAGGAGCGTCGTCAGCCGGCGCGCAGCTCGCGGTGCAGATCGGCGAGCTCGCCCAGGTCGTCGGGCAGCCCGTCGACGGCGATGCGCTCGCGTGCGGTCAGCGGCTCGTCATCGATGTCGGTCGACGTCGACGGCGCAAAGCAGCGCAGCATCTCGCGCGAGGGCGGCAGCAGCAGCCGCGCCTGCGCGTAGGCGTACTTCGAGCCTTCCGCGCGCGGCCGCACGGCGCCATCGGCGTCGAACTTCGGCTGCCACACGTGCACGAGCCCATGCATATCGGACTTGCCGCGCGGGGTCTGACGGTCTGCGCCGCGCAGGATGCGCTTGTAGGCGTCGAGCGTGCGCGGCGCGAGGTCTTCGCGCGCGGACAAGCCCTGGGCGCGCGCCTTGGGCACGTGATGCAGTCGCACCTTGCCCTCGCACTCGAAGACCTCGCCCGATTCGGGGTCGATGACCTCTTTGATCTCGGGCCGCAGCTCGTGCTTGTGCCCGACGAATCCGCCCGCATCGACGACGCGATATTGCGAGCCATGTAGTGTCACCGCGGACCACCAACGGAAGAAGAAGTGCACGACGCGGCGTCTTTTGCCGATGGTCGGGATCTGCTCGAGCAGCCGCTGCATGGCGCGCTGCCAGATGCGGCCGCCATCGTCGTCACCGAATGCCGCGCGCAGCACGTCGGGCAGGCTACGGCCCTCGTGCAGCATCGCGAGCACGTGCCCGAAGCCGACGGCCTTGGGCTTCTTCTTCGGCTTGGGGCGCTGGCGCCTGGGCTGCCACCTACTACCGCGGTCGAACGAGCGGTCGCCCACGCGGTTGCGGGGTGTCCTCTTTCGAGTCGTGCGGGAGGGTGCGCACCTGGCTTGCGCACCGGCCGCGGCGCTGTTAGCGTCGGCCATAACTAGTAGGGAGCACCGGGGAGCCTGTCAGGGCGTCGATCCGGTGCTTTTTCGTTTCCGTCTTGCTGGGGTTTTTTGTGTCGGGTCTGTGCTTCGTACGCTGACCAACGTTGGCCCGGCAAGCTTTCAGTGCAGATATGAAAGGCTAGCCCGCAACTTTGCTGTCAATTCCTGTTGCTGTACGTCTTTGGATACGATCTGCCACGATCGCGCCCTTGCACTCCTTCCTAAACTAGCAATGATTTCGCGCATGAAACCGATAGTCGAAAGGCGTCGCCCCGCATCCTCCATTCAGGTCAGGGCGCCGATGGCGCAGCGGACAAGCGGATCGGGATCGTCACTTGGTCCGCAGCGACCCGCCGCGGAGGCCCAGCCGCCGAAGAAGAAGCAGCCCGCGCCGCCGCCCATCGCGGCCGAGGTGTTGGCGCGCGAGAAGCGCATCGCCCTGCAGCGCAACGCACGGCGTGAAGAGATTGCCGAGGTCGTCCGCGCCATCGTCATCCACCTGGGTAACGAGGCGCTGATCGAGCTGGCCGAGGCCGAGCTCGCCGCGCGCAACCTCGCCGGGCCGCCGAAGACGAAGCGCGAGGGGGCGCCCAGGCGATACACGACCTACCTGCCGGAAGCACTCGGCGCTCGCCTGAACGCCCATGCGAAGACCGAAGCCGTCAGTCCGCAATCGATTGTAGTGCGCGCTCTGGAGTTGTATTTGACGGACCGATGACGACGATCGACCCCCTCACGCAGCGGCCGTGCCTTGCGTTCCTCCCGGGTGGCGTCCAGTGCCGCGCCGTCGCGACCTCGGTCTGTAAGAACGTCGACGGCCTCGCATGGTGGGCCTGCGACGAACACGCGAAGCTAGGCCCCATCGACGACGGCAGCGGCAACGTCGTCGCGACGGTGACGCCGATCGACGATTGGTTTCTCTCGGCGGGCCTCTTGCCGCCGTCTGAGCGCAAGCCTTCGTGACGGGCAAGAGGGACCGCGCGCACGTGGTGTTCGAACCCAAGCGCATCGGGACGAAGTGGTTCGTCGAGGTGCTGACCTACGTCAATGACGAGCTGACCGAGCGCTACACCTCGAAAGGCACTTTCGCGTCGTACGCGCTCGCCGACGCGGCCGGTGCGCAGATGGCGAGATCGATCTCGGACGAGCTACGCGCAATCCCGAACGTGCGCGACGTCGAGCTCTTCGAGACGTTCCCACAACCCAAAGGCAACGCATGAAGCACGCGACCGCGTCAGGTGAGATCGAAAACGGCCAGCTCGTCGGTAACCACGGCGGCGACGTCGTCGTCGTCCTGCCTCGCGTCCGCATGTCCCGGCGCGAGGCCCTTGTCCACGCAGCGTGGCTCGTTGCCGTGGCGGAGTCGTGCGACGACACCGACGAGGATGCCGGCGCCGAGTTTCTCGCGATTCTCGATCGGGTGCGCAATACCTAGGTGGGCAACAGACAGACGACAGCAGACCCAACTAGGAGCGCTCCCCTATGTCGACAAGCGATTTCACGTTACCACTTGGCGCGAAGGTCAAAGACAAGGTCACCGGCTTCGTCGGCATCGTGCATTCGCGCAGTGAATGGCTGTATGGATGCCGCCGCTACGGTGTGGCGCCCATCGAGCTCAAAGACGGTCGACCGCAGGAGCATTGCGGCTTCGACGAAGATGCGCTCGAGCTCGTCGAGTCGCCGGCCGAGGAACACGTCGTTAAGAACACGGGCGGTACGGCTCCCGTCGCCAAGCGCGCGCCCGACGTCACCCGCGCGGCCGCCCCTCGCCGCTAGGCCCTCGGCCGCGCTCGCGCCGCACCGACCACGCACAAAGCCCCAGCACGCCGACCACTTGCGGCACCCACCTCGGCACGAGGCCGACCGCCCAGGCGAGCAAGCTCGCCCAAGCGACCCAACTGCCAATGCGGATCACGCGTTCGAGCGTCACAGCTGCAGGCCAGCGCCTGCGCGCGCTTCGGCGGTCAGGCGCTCGACCCGTGCGCGCATCGACTGCAGCGTCTCTTTGACCTGCCGCCGCACGCGGTCGGGGTCGGCGCGCGTGTGCGCGTTCGAGAATCGAAAGCGCATCGTCGACGTGTGGATCGTGATGATCTCTCCGCGCTTGCCGAAGGTGTCGCAGTCGAGCGTGACGCCGGGCCAGACGCCGGCCGCAAGCTCGCGCAGTTCGCTGATTGGGATCGTCGGCTTCGTCTGTCTGGGCATGCCCCACGCGTCCTTTGTACTAGTCAGGATCATTGACTACTACTTGGGTACAACATAAACCGGGCCGGGATTGGGATACGAAGGCGCCTTGCCCCCAAGGCGTCCGCCCGCTCGGCATTGGTGTCGAGCGGGCGCATTCTATCGGCCCGGCCGGTCTGCCGGGGTATACGCGCGGGCGAGCTCGAGCGCTTTTGCAAACGCACCGGGCCCTGCATCGCGGTCGTACAGGTCTTCGCTGTGTTCGTCGAGCTCGAGCGAGTCGAGCTTCGCGCGCACCTTGATCGGCCGGCCGTTGCAGTAGTCGACCGAGAAGCCGCCCGCTTGCTCGAGCCACACGAGCGCATCCGAGTAGCCCATCGGTCGCCCCAAGTCGTGAAGCATCCCGAGCCCCACGGAGCGCGTACCGTTGTGCAGCGCAGCGAGCAGCGCAGGCGCGTCGATCCTTTCGCCCTTGTAGATGACGAATCGGACCGTCTCTGGATCGAGTCTGTTGCTGTTCACTTGAGATCCTTTCCGGCTTTGTCCTTTGCCCTCTGCTCCCACGCGTCGAGCAGCGTGTCGGCAAACGTACCCATTCGCAGATGTCCGCCGCGCACCTTCGCGACTTCGTTCAGCAGCGCGTGATGGCCCATCGTGCGCGTACCACCGACGTCCATCACGAGCGCCCCGCCGTGCTTGACGGCGCACTGCTCGGACGGCGAGACGACGAAGTACGTGCGGCAGGGATTGGGCCGCACGTCGTAGATGGTGCACTCGTTGGTGATGGGGTCGAGCAGCCCGCACGGCTCGTGCAGGTCGGTGTACGCGGCCGCAACGCGCTTGAGCGCATCCTGATCGCCGCGCATGGTCACGGCGTCGCGGTCGGCCCGCGTCGTGACCATCTGCAGGCGAGCCTGTTGCCGGCGAAGCTGGGGCAGCGCGCGCTCGACTTCCTTCGGGTAGAGGTCGACGACCGCCTGCGCCTCCGCAGCTTCCACGTAGACGATGAAGTAACAGCAGTGCGCGCAGCCCTTCGTGCACGAGGGCTTGTGCGACGCGTCGGCCGCGTTCAGCAGCCGTCCCTGATGCTCGTCGACGAGCTCGTAATGCGTCAGCACCACCTGCCGAAGCCGCTTGTTCGCGCGCGCCCGTGCTTCGGTCTCTTCGGCCTGCGAACGCAGCACGCGATGGCTGACCCGCTTCATGGCTGCGGCAGCTTCCACGCGTCCGAGTCGCAGAAGTAGTCGACGAGCACGTTCGCAGGGCGGCGCTTGCTCTCGCCCTTGCGCACCGCCTCGCACGCTTTGTTGTACACGAGGTGCATGTATTCGACGTTTGGCATCGTGCGCGCCTGCGACGCGCGTCCAAACAGAGTCGGGAAGGCGGGGAGCTCGCGCACCTCGATCTCGCGGCGCTGCGCGAAGGCGCGCGCGATCCCATAGAACATGCCGCGCGAGATGCCCAGGTCGACGAAGACGACAGAGCGCGTCGCGAACGTACCCCAGACGAGCCCGCCCTCGATGCCTAGCGCCCGCTCGAGCAGATGGTCGTCGTCGAGCACGCCCTCTTGCGTGTAGAGCATGTGCGAGGCGTACGCGGCTTCGCTGTAGACGAGGAAGCAGTGACGCATGCAGGCGCGCGCGTATCGCAGGTTCAGGGCGACGTCGCCTGCGTAGGGCGACTCGAGTAGCACCGGCCGCAGTCGGAATGATTCGAGCGGAGGGGTCGGCGAGTCTTCGGCCGAGAGCAGCGCGCGCGAGAGGCGCAGGTCGGCGGGCGGCTTGATCATCAGGTCAGCCTTCCTTTGCGAGCGTTTCAAGGAACGCGGCCGCCGTGACGAGCTCGCGGACGAGGTCGCCGGCCGCCGCGGTTCCCTCGACCGTCTCGATCACGTCGCGCAGCGCGCGCGCCGCCTCCATGAGCGTCGGGCCGGCTGGGACGCCTAGCCGCAGGCGCGACCCCTCGATGAAGCCGAGCAGGTACATGACGTGCGTCGATGCCGTCTTGAGCTTCTCGCGCAGCGCGGCCGCGTCGTCGCCCTCGGCCGGATGCAGATCGTCGCGGTTGTACCACTGCGCGCGGATGCTCTGAAAAGGGGTCGTCATGCGGGGGTCACTCCACCGATCGTAAGTTTGAAACTGTCCTTGCCGGGTCGCGGCGGCCAGATCTTGATATCCCACTGCCGCGTGCGCGGGAAGGTCACGTGCAACACGACGGCGGCGAGCATGCCCATCAGTGCCCACGCGTTGTACTCGGACAACTCGATGACCTGCGTTTCCTTGCCACTGTCGTCTGTCGTGATGATGGCAAGGCGGTTGCCGGCCACGACGCGACAACCGATGTACTGGTCGTCTTCGGGATCGCGCGCGGGCTGCCGCTTGCCCCGCTTGAACTCGCCGAGTGTCATGGTCGTCGCTCCAACAGTCGTCCTTTGAAGGGCGTGATGACGTCGGCGACCGTGTGCTCTGTCTGCTTGCGCGGGTCGTAGTTGATCCGGTCACCCTCGTCGTCGTCCATGTAACTCCAGAACCATTCCTCGCAGACCGAGGTCTGATTCCAGGCGAGGAACTCGCCGCCCTGGGCGTAGGCTTCGCGGATGGCGACCGCCTGCTCGAGCAGCGTGCACACGCGGTCGCCGGGCGGGTGCGCCTCGACGAACTGCTCGAAGCTATCGGCGATCGCGAGCATATCGCCGCGCTGCACCACGTATCGATCGTAGGTCGTCACGAGCGCATTGTGCTCGAACGGCTCGAGCGGCTTGCCCTCTGAATGGTACTTCCAGACGTTGGGCCATCTAGACCTGTGGTCGCCGGTGATGCCATACGCCTGCGCGAGCTTGTCCCAGATGAACGGAGCCGAGCCCCATCCGTTCTGAAACTCGTACCCCTTCTCAAAGCCGCCCGCGAACGCGACGGCGAGGGTCGTGCGACTCATGGGTACGCCTTTCGTCGACGGTACTGTTTGACAAGCTGCACGGGCGCGGGGTCCTTCACATACCGATCGCGCGTAGCGGCGATGACGTCGCGGATCTCGTCGGCGAGGTACTTGTCTTGCTCGAGCTCGCAGACGCGCTCGATGGGCCCCAGCAACTGATCGCGGTAGCCGGCGAGCGCGTGCGCGAGTTCTTCGTCGAGGTTGGCAATGGTGGGGCCGAGGGCCATCAGACGGATCCGAATCTTGCGCGCGAGCGTGCGCTCGTGATCGGTTGGCGGCCGCGCGGCGCGACGCTGCTCGAGCGCGGTCGTCATCGCTTGGCTGCCTTTCGCTTGGCAGGCTTCTTCACGGCTGGCGCAGCGCCAGCCAGAGGCGGCGCACCACGCTGGCGGCCCGATAGAATGACGAGGTCGACGACGCGCGGCGTGGTCATCAGGTCCGTGATGCCCGAGCCGACCTTCGCTTTCCAGCCGCGTTTCTTGAGCTCGTGCGCGAGCAAGACGGCCTCGTCTTCACTCGCGCAGTGCAAGTTTCCCTTGCCGTTCTTGCTGATGATGGTCGGCTCGAACAGGTCGGCGAGCGTCTTCGCGGTGCGCTTGGGCGTCTTCGTCTTCGTCATCGTCCCGACCCCAGCATCAGCGGCGGCATGTCGCCTGATTCGTAGCTCGCAGCGATACGCGGCAGCATGGCTTCGCCGACCGTCTCGCCGTTGGGCAAGAGGATGTCGGCGAGGAACTCGCGACCGACGTCGCTCTCGCCGCTCGAGATCATCTCGAGTTTGCCTTTGACGATCAGCAAGAGGGCCCGCCAGCGGCGCCGCCATTCCTGGGCGACCATGCTCTCGACCTCGGCCGGCGTGCGCTTGCGGGGCGGGCTGTACTTGTTCTGCGGGGGGATCGTCTCGAACGGCTTGGGGTCGGGCGCCTTGACGACCTGACGCACCATGCGGCCGGCGAGCTTGAAGATCACCGTCGTCCGGTCGACGTCGACGTGCAGCAGAAACTGCTCTGCGCCGTGTTGCTTGAGCAGCTTCTCTAACTCCGCGCGCGACTTGTCCGCGTCGACGTCGGTCCCCTCGGCAAACCGACGCACCTTTGCTTTTGCCGTTGCCATCACAACACCTCGACAGGTTCTCGGCCCGTGCCGGCGCAGCGATGGCACCGCACGATCTTCGACTTCGGGTCGCTCGTCGCATGCCACTTGCCTAGGCCGTTGCATTCATCGCAGAGCGTCGCCTCGTACTTCGCGCGCCACTGCGCCGCCAGCGCGACCGCCTGGTCGAACACTTCGAGCATGTAGCGTCGATCGCGCGCCGCCTGACTCGCGTTGCTCTCACGCGGGCCGGGCTTGTAGGCAGCATCGCGCGCGCGGATGGCGGCGACGTCGAGCGACTGCGGTTCCCTCTTACCCATGGCTGTGCGTCCGTTCCAGGTCGCGCACCGCGCGTACCGTCCTGCGCGAGGCTCGGAGCTCGGCAGCCGTCTCGGTAATCGTCTTGCCACGCTGCAGCGCCTGCCTGATGGCCTCGCGTCGCTGCGCGTCGAGCTTGGGCGGCCCGCGCCGGCCGACACCGGCCGCGCGCGCCCAGTAGGACACCGTGCCCTGCGAGACGCCGTGGGCCGCGCCGGCTCGCAGGGTCGTCTCGCCGGCCTGGACGAGCTCGAGCACGGCCGCCTTGACGTGTGGGGGGTGCGCGGCGGGATTCATGGCCGGGGGCCCTTGGCGAGCTCGTTGCGCGCGGTCGAGTCCCAGGGAACCGTCAGGCAGCCACGCGCCACGCTCGCAACGGCCGGGGTCAGGCCCTTGCGCTTGATCATCTTGATCACGAGCGCGGCCATCGCACCTGCGGCGGCAGACATCGCGACGACCTCGGCGCTGACGGGGTTCAGGCTATCCGTGTGCGCCTTGATCACGCGCAACAGTTCGTCGATCAGAGCACTCTCGCGCTCGTTGAACTCGTCGGGGCCCATACCCATCATGTTCACGACTCGAGAGTCCCTTTCACTTGTCGGCAAGGCAATCTCCGTCCGTGTTGTAGGGGTCGAAGGCGAGGCTACAGACGCGCGCGTGCGGGCACGCGTCGCACGTGAACTCGACGGGCCTGCTCTCGGGAAACGCACGCATGACCCACTCGCGCGCCGCGCGGCGTTCGTCGACGAGCCGCCAGAGCGTGACGGGCTCGCGCCGCTCGTCGACGGCGAGCTCGTCGGGCGGGGGCTCTGGCGTGGCCGCGCCGTGCGTGAGGTCGAGCAGCGTCTCGAGCTCCGCAACTGCGGTCAGGTAGATCACGGCCGACCCCAGCGCGCCGCGCCTCTTTGCGTCCTGCGCGCGCTCCCTCCAAGCGTCGACCAGACCGTCGAGCTTGCCCCGTAGCCGCGTCTCAATCTGCGCCGTCATGGCGGCGCCTCCATGCCGTGCACGTCGGGATCCGGGTGCAGGTCGGAGAAGCTTTTCCAGCCGAGTTCGGTGAACTGCTTGCTGTACACCTCGCCGCGCGGCAGCACCGGCGTGCGCCAGTCAGGCGTCAGGAACAGGCGATAGTGGTAGACGTCGCGCGTCTTGCCCTTGTCGGTGTAGGGCGGCTCGACCCACAGGTATCGCAGGCGGTCAGCGCCGAAGAAGCCCAGGCACCACAGACGCGCTCGAGCGTGGTCGTGCTGCACCGCCTCGCCGGGCACGAAGAACGCGAGCGACAGGTGCTCGCAGCGCTCGTAGTCGGGGTTCTTCCACCATCCCGACGAGTGCATGCCCTCGTCGCGCGTGAAGATGACCGTCGCGGCGAGGTCAGGGCCGTGGCGAAAGACCTGCCTGCAGGCGTTGATCGTGTGCTGGTCGGCCGCGGTGCTGTAGCCGGTGTAAGGCGTGAACGAGGCAGCCCGCAGGCGGCCGACGGCGACCGCCTGCAACATGGCTTTGGTGGGCTCGGTCGGGGGGACGTTGATCAGCACCGTCAATGCTCCGATCCGTCGTCATCGACGTTCGGGCAGCGGTCGAGCGACACGCCGGCATAGTCAGGCGCGAGCGACTTGTGCACATAGACCATGTGCTCGTGCTCGAGCGGGCAGGACAATGAGACGGTCACGATCACCTCGTTGCCGTGCTCGTCGAGGTCGTAGATCGACGGCGCGTTCATCGGGTCGACCTTCGCCCTGCGCGCCGACGAGACAGGCCTCGCATCGCACGCACGTCGGCGATGACCTCCACCACGACGAAGGGAAGGGCGACGAGCAGGATCGGCGAGCCGGTCCGCGCGAAGCCGTAGACGGCGAGGGCGCCGACGGCCAGATCGAGCAGCACCATCGGCAGAGCGACGAGCATCACGCGCGGCCCTTCTTCTTCGCGACCGCCTTCTTCTTCGCCGCGGGCTTGCCGGTCGGCTTCTTCGTGCGGTAGGCGGGGCCGCGGCTGGTCTGCGCGGCCGGGGGCTCGACGCCGATACCGATGGCCGCGAGCGCGCGGTCGACCGTGTCGCTCATCGACTCGCGGGTCGCGCGCGCGTGCTCTTCGAGCGCCATGCCCCGCGCGGCAGGGATGTTGATCGTCATCTTGCGCAAGAGACGCGCACCGCGTCGGGACCCGTCGCCCAGCACGCGGCCGGCCCTTTGGATGTAGCGCGGATCGTTGTCTGGCAGTCCGAGCGCTTGAGCGGTCAGACTGCTGGACGTCTGAACGATCGTACGTCCGTACGTCAGGGCGTCTGACCCTTCGAACTTGCGCTCGAGCTGCTTTGTTGCCGCCTCACGCTGTTCGCTTGAGAGGGCACGAGGGCGCACGACAGGGACCTTTTTAGACGGCACGCTTTGCACTCCTGTTCTTGCGCTGCAGGCGGCCGTCAAGCTCGCTGCACAGTGCTTGGATCTCTTCTGATGCGACGCTCTTTAGGTCGTACGTGGTCGGCCCGAGCCCCAGCGCGTAGCACTCGCTGTAGTTGACGAGCAGCGTCAGGTCGGTCTTCGCGACCGCGATTTGCGCTTCCGAGAAGCTCTCGCGCAACTGCCGCGCAATCGTCGTGCCGCGCTGCAGCTTGCACAGCACGATCACCGCGTCGATGTCGGGCCGCAGCTCGAGCGCGTCGCCGACCTTCGACATCGTCTCGCCCATCGCCTCGACCTCGATGGGCGCAGGTCCACACGGCAGCACGACCAGATGGCTAAACCCCATCGCGACGGCCGCCGTGCGGTCGATGGTGCCCGGCAGGTCGATGACGACGACGTCATAGTTTCGCGCTGTCGCCTCAAACTCGATCTTGAAGTTCTCTTTCGTCATCGGCACGACCATCGGGCCGCCCTCGACCTCGTGCTCTTCGGCGTTGCGGTAGAACTTCGTCGAGGCGCGCTGCTCGACGTCCAGGTCGAGGATCACCACGCGAAGGCCGCGCCGGCTCCACTCGCACCCGCACGCGATGGCGAGCGTCGATTTCCCGATGCCCCCCTTCACGCCTACGAACGCGATCACGACCTTGCGACGTTTGACCATCTACCCGTCCGAACTTTCAACCGTCCGAACGCTCAGACGGTCGGGCCGCAGAATGTCGCAGCGTTCCGGCGAGTGCAAGACAAAGTGCAGGATTGACGGCGTGTGGTGTTCGGGCTGACGCTCGCTCTCGACCCTCGCGTGCGCAACCGCGTGCATCCCCGCTGCCGTCTGCGACCGCTTTTGCTCGAGCTTGGCTACTCGTTTGGCTGGTTCCTCCTACCTGCCCGACTCGGCCCGCGCGAGGGTCACCCTTGCCCGGTGCGTAGCGCAGGCAGTACGGTGCGCGCCATGCTGACCCCCGAGCAAGTCGAGCGACTCAAGCGCAAGCGTGAGACGACGGCCGCGCCCGTCGCGACCGCTGCCCCCGCGCCTGCAACGCCTGCAACGCCTGCAACGCCTGCAACGCCTGCAACCCCAGCCGTCGAGCGCGCACCGGGCCGCTATCGCGCGACCCCCTCGCAACTCGACGCGCTGCTGCAGCTCGGCCAGCGCATGACGGACGCCGGCATGGTCAGCAGCGCCGACCTTGCCGACGCGTGCCTCGCGATGGCGGCGCTCACCCTGACCAATCCACTGGCACCGCCGATCAGCCGCGCGCGCTTCATCGAGCTCGCCGCGGCCGCTTTCGACAACGCCGACACCATCCCACTCGACCAGCGCGCCAAGCCAGAGCCGACACCATGAGAAGCGACGAAGAGATCAGCGATGAAGTTTGCTGGGCGTTCCGCCTGGACATGCAGACGTGGGTGCGCACGGGCGTCGACCTGCGCGCCAAGTGGCCCCAGCTCGTCGGCGAGGCCCTCAACGGCGTTACCCGGACCGGTTCACTCCTGATGCCCATCTGGCGCGAGGTGTTGGCGGTCAACGCGCTACTCGTGTTCGTGCGCGCGCTTGGTCCACAGCCCAATCGCAAGTTCTGGTGCTGGCTTGAGACGACGGACGATGCGGACGGCGCCAAGCTCTGGGCTCGTAACGCCGCGAGCGCCGCGTGCGGGTTTGCGGCAGATCGATGGATGGAGACGCACGACGAAGGGCTATTCGTCGTCTGCACGCGCGATGTGGAAAAGCGAACGCGGCGCTTCGAAGTCGAGGTGTCGACATGCGCCGCGATCCTCAAAGGCGGGCGCGAGGGCCTGCATCTGACGACCGCTGCCAAGCCGCTCGACGGCCGCTCGATACTCGAAGATTGAACAAATACCGATCCCGATTGGGATCGGTTTGCAATCGAGTGCAATGGCCCCGCGATCTTCGACTGACTAGACACACATGCCTATGGCTAGAGCAAAGTCCAAGGGCGCTTACAAACGACCAGATCCAGACATCCGACCTTCGCGCGGCGGCGTACTCGTCGACGGCATCGACGAGTATTCGCGCGCCGTGATGGGCGAGGCCCCCCACGACTTCCCCGATCTCGTGCAGTTCGCGGTCGACGTGCTGCCCGTCGCGGCCGAAGTCTGCGGCATCGACGAGCGCGCAGAACGCCCGCCCGACGAGCTCGCGCGCGACCGACGCCGCCTCAGCGACATGCTTCTGCTCGCGGCGTGGTCGCTGCGTGCCCAGGGCGGCGACGGCGAGCACCCGATCGCGTTCGTCCAGCGCGCCAAGCAGGTGATCGCATGGTGCCAACCGAAGAAAGACCGGCCGCCGATGCTCCTCGAGCACCTCGAAGCCAAGGGGCGCGAAATCGCGCGCATCATCGGCGAGCGCCTCACCCGCGCCGAAGAGTTTGTGCTGCTGATCAAGACGGAGGGGGGCGGCATGGACGGCCACATGACGTGGCTGACGAGCGTCGAACGCAACACGACGATCAAACTGCTCGACGAGACGCTGACCCTACTGCGCGAGGATCAGAAGGGGCGGTCGTGAGCGCGGCCGCGCGCAAGTCGGAGCCGGCGCCGAAGAAGAAGGCCTGCAAGGGCCGCACGAAGCAGGGTTACCCGTGCCGGGGCACGCTGACAGGGGACAACGAGTATTGCCGCGCGCACGGCGGCGCGTGGACCCCTGTCCCTGTCACCGCTCGCTGTGCCGGCACCAACAACACTGGCGCGCGCTGCCACACCCGCGTGCAGGTCGAGGGCGACTACTGCGGCGAACACGGGTGGCAGCGTCGAACGCGACCGCGCCGAGTCGTGCAACAGTGGAGCCGATGACAGACCCCGAGATCGTGATCTGCGCAGCCATCCGCTTGCCCGATGGCCGCATCATCCGCGGCCATCGTCACGGTGACTGCATGCACACCGCCCGTGTCTTGATCGATTACCGGCACTCGATCGGGCTCGAGCCCGCGCCATGGGCGGACGTCTGCAACCAACTGGGGCCGGACGGGCAGGGCTTCATCACCTCGACGAACCGCTACGTCGACCGCGCCGAGGGCCTGCGCCTGCAGCACGCGGCCGGCATCCCCAGCGCGTGCCCGAGCGGCTACAGACGGGGCAACCTGTTCAGCGAGGATCTCTACTAGTGCCGCCGCACGTCTACCGTGTGTTCAACGGCTGGACGGGCAACGGCGCGATCCATCGCGTCGTGTTGGCCGAGTCGGAAGTCGAGGCGATTCGGAAAGTCAGACGCTTCTGCGATGCGACATGGTTCGCGACGCCCAAGGCCGAGCGCGTGATGCTTGACGAGCACGGCATCGAAACCGACGACATCGACCTATGACCTTGCTCGTCGTGCTGACGCCTGACCCGCGGGGGCTTCGGCACTACGTCCGCGGGGGCCTCGAAAGAACGCTCTGCGGCCTGCGTTGCGATTGGTGGCTGCTCGATCCACTCGGCGGCGCTGCGAGTTTTGCAAGCGGTGCAAGACGACCTACGACCGGCTAGCCCGCTCGCGCTCGTAGATGGCCGCCTCGACTGCGTAGTACAGCGTCGCGCCGTGCTGCCCGAGCTCGGCACGCACGGGCAGCGCGAGCCCCAGGTACAGGCCCGCGCTGACGAAGTGACCGGCCCGCGCGCAGTGCACAGCCGATGCGAGGCGTACGACGAAGAGATCGAGCTCGGTCATCAGTGCCAGCGCGCCGGCTGCGCGCGCCACAGCAGCATCATCGTTTGGCCGCATCGACACCGGATCGCGGCGTCGTGGCGCGGCACCTGGGCGACGAACTCGAAGCCGCAGTGCGGGCACTGCATCTCGAGCTGGTCGCACGGCGTGCCCTCGTGCCAGCTGACGCGCTGAGACGGCGCACCGGGCGGCGTCGCTACGCGCCTCACCCGGCCCCACCCGTTGCTCGGTCTCGCCCGAAGCTCATCAGCGATGACCCTTGCCCGCGCTCGAGCGCGCGCGGGTCAGCTGAGAGACCAGATTCGCGCCCTCGGCTCGCACACTCGAGAGCGTGTCTTTGTCGCCGGCAGCCGCGCGAAATACGCGCTGCAGCCATGCCGCGCGCGCGAGCCCGCATTCGGCCGCCGCTTCGTCGATCCATTCGGCCTCGTCGGTCGGCACGAAGAACGAGATCGCGACCCCATCGGACCCCTCTCCGAGGCGCCCATCTTCGAGCGCTGCGCCGCGGGTCGGCTTGGCTTCGCGGCGAATCTCGGTCGCCCTCTCGAGCTTGCCCGCAGCCGTCATGCACCAGATGCGGTAACAGATGCGCGGCAGGTAGCCCGATGCGTGCGTGGCTGCGCGCACGAGCTCGCGCGACTCCACATCCCGCATGCGGACGCTGATCTGTTTCTGCGGCACCGCCGACTTGTGTCTTCCCATGACTACGATCCTACGCGCTGTCACTGGCAACGCGCAAGCGTTTATCGATCGCGCGCCGGGCGCGATTGTCGAGCAACTGCGCACGCAACCTGCGCAACGCGCGCCTGCGGTACTTCCAGCCCCGATACCAGCAAGCGTTGCACGCGGGGTCGTCGCCCCCGCCGTCGTCGAACAGGCGCCACAGATGGCAGCACACGCAGCGAAAGACGCCGCAGGGCTCGCAGTAGAACTCGCGACCGGGGGGCGGGTCCAGGCGCCGCCCGCACGCCGGGCAGCCGGTCAGATGGGCACGCAGCACGACCGGGATGCACCGCCCGAGCGGCAGTAGGCGCACGACGGGCTCGGGTCGTCGACGCGCGGTCATTCGGGCTCCGCGTCTTGCGCCAGCCACGCGCGACCGAGTTCGGTGACCTCGCCGTGCGGCTCGCACGGGCCGGTCGTGATGAGCCCCTTCGCGCATAGCGCGTCGCCCACGCGCACGACGTTGCGCCATGCGATCTCGGCGTTAGGGGCCGCGCGCACCGCCCACGCGGTCACGTCACCCCAGTCAAAGCTCTCTCGCGAGCTGCCGCAGATTCGCAGCATGCGCGCCTGCGCGGGCGTGATCTTCGGGGGGGTCACCCGTACCTCCGTCATGGTGTCGGCTCCCGGCTCGCGTCGCAGCGTCTCTCGCTGCCGACAAAACTAGAATACTGCCAACTACTGGCGCTGTGCAAGCGTTTATTTACTCTGCCGCAGTGAGCTCGACGTGCAGCTCGACCAGCCGGTGCCGCAGGGTGCGCGCTTCGGCAGCGTCGCGGCGCAGCTTGGCGGCCTGCACGGTCAGCTCGACGTTCTTGGCATGGTCGGCGCTGTCGACGGTTCGTGCGAGCAACAGTCGATCGGCCTGCCGGTCCGCTTTGATCTCGGCGCGCATCAGCGCGACGATGGCCGCGCGGGCTTCGGCGCGCGAGAACGTCGCCGCAAACTCAAGTGCCAATGCCAGAGCTTCGGAACCGCTTGCTGTCCACATGATCGGGTACTGCTCTTTCTGCGGGGGCTGCGTCGCGCTGCCCTGCCACTTCTCTAGAGTCTCACAAGACGCTTGCACGTGGCAAGTGTTTATCTAGCGGCGTTTGCCGAGGTCGGTGCGCGGCACGCACGGCAGCGCATCGATGCGCGCTTGCTCTTCGGCCGTCAGCGTCTCTTCGACCTCGACGCGGAGCGGGCGAGGCGCCTTGCGGGCGGCCAGCTTGGCAAGGCAGCGCGCGCAGGTCACGGCGCTGGCGTTGGGGCTCATGATGCCGCCGCGCAGGCCCGTGCGGTGCTGCGCCTGCCCGCAGTACATGCGAGCGAAGGTTCCGAGGTTGTCCGCGTGCTGGTAGTGGGTCTTCGTCATGAGGGGTGGCTCCGAGCTCGTCGGCGCGTTTCGTCGCTGCTGACTTACCTAGAGTCTCACACTACGCTTGCTAGGAGCAAGCGTTTATTCAGGCGCGCATGGCCTCGGCAAGCGCAAGGCAGAGCGTCGTCGCGCGCGTCTGCAGGGTGGGGTCGTCGATCTCGGCGGCCATCAACTCGGCCTGCCCGACGTGGCGCCCTTGCGTCCAGCGTCTGACCCGCGCGAAAGGCATGGACTGCGTTGCTCGTGAAGAAGGCGACCTGCAGGAAAGAGCGGTTGTCGGCGCGGCTGACGTTCAACATGGGGGGGTACTCCTGACTCGTCGCAGCGTCCGTCGCTGCTGACTTATCTAGAGTCTCATAGTCGCTTGCTTGCTGCAAGCGTTTATATCAGTCAGCGAGGCGCACCGCGACCGCGCGCAGGTACACGCGGGGCTTTGCGGCAGCAGCTGCCGCGCGCCGCTCTGCGGTCAGGCGTGCCGCGATGCGCTCGCGGCTGGCTGCAACGAGCGCGCTGTCAACGTCGATGTGCAGGTAGAAATTAACGTTCCAGCACTTGTCGCCGCCGTCGTCGGTCGAGTTGTCTTCGTGGTAGGCGCGCGCAATCGCGTCGATCTTGGCGACCAGCGCGGTGCCCTCGGGGCTGTAGCGGTCGCGGCAGCGTTCGGGCATGTTCCAGTAGGTGCCTTCGGGGTGGTCGAGCCTGTAGTCGACTTGGTCGGCGTTCGCGATCTCGAAGCCGTCGGGCACCCCGGTCAGCTCGACGCGAATCGAGCTGCCGCCCGCGAAGTTGCTCGTGCGCACGCTGACGGTCACGGCCGGCAGGCTGCCCGACTTGGTTGCGGCTTTGAGGTCGGCGCGGATCTGCTTGGCAATCTCTGCGGTGCTGGTCGTGCGGCGTGCCATGGTCGGGTACTGCTTTCTGCGGGCGGGCGTTTCGTGCCGCTCACAAGAGATAGAATATCGCCAAACGCTGGCACGAGGCAAGCGTTTATTTAGAGCTGCGCACGAGCTCGACGAACTTCGTCGGATCGCCGTTGTTGGCGCGCACTGCCGCGTCGCCCAGGCGGTTGGCATGCGCACCCATGCCGCGGCGCTGGTGAGCGTCTGCCGCGAAACGCTTGCATGCCGCAAGCGTTTCGCGGTACTCTTAGACATGGCAAACGAAGTAGCAAAGACGATTGTGCAGCAACTCGGAAACCTCGCCCTGTCCATGATGGGCGCCTATCAGTTGGTCGCCCTCGACGACGGGCTGCAGTTCGCGATTCGCGGGTCGCGCGCGGTCAGCAAGATCGTGATCAAGCTCGACGCCGGGACCGACACCTACACCGTCAGCTTTCACACGGGCCGCGGGCTGGCGCTGAAACTCGTCAGCGAGTCTGACGGCGTCTACGTCGACGCGCTGCACCGCGTGATCGAGAGCGCGACCGGGCTCGCGACACGGCTCTAAATAAACGCTTGCGTTGTGCGAGCGTCTTCCGCTATGCTTATCTCATGGCAGACGGAAAGAGTGACGACGGCTTCACCGGCTTCAAGACAGCGGCCGCGGCGGCCAGACGGCTGGGAGAGTTGCAGAGCGCGCAGGGGGTCGCGGGCGGGTGCGTTGCCAGGCTGGCGGAGGGCACCTACGCGGCGAAGCTCGACGGCCGCCTGTACGGCAAGGGTGGAGCCATCAGGGCGGCTGGCGGCGGCTGAGAGGTTGGCGACGGTCGGCGCAACGCGGTAAGCTCACGGCGGTCTGCACGCAAAGCGAGAGGCGTTCTTCGACCATGCGTGACCAAGGGGAAGGCGAAAGCCTTCTTTTGTCGGCGCGAGTCGCTCGTGCAGGCTCTTACGACGGCCCGGTGACGCACTCGACTGGGCCCGTGGTGTCTCGGATGCCGTCGTGTCTGTGATAGGCGAGAAACTCGCCCACGATGGCGACGAACGCCCCGAACGCCATGCCGCAGACGAAGACGAGGATCAGTGTGCTGGGCTCGGGCTCTGCGGGCTCTTTCCAGAGGATCACGACAGCCCCCGGGCAGCGTTGATCAGCTCGTCGAGCAGCCGCACCACGCGTTCATCCCCGAGCGCCTCGAAGTCTTTTCGGAGCTCGATGAAGGGCCGCAGGACGTCTTCGCGATGACCTGCGAGCATCTTCGCGAGCGCGATCGCGTGCACGTGCGACACCGCGGCCGCTTCGGCGAGCTCGACCTCGTGCCGGGTCGGAGTGGGGTCGTCGAGCGATGTCACGTCAGGCGCTCCCGCTCGAGCAGCTCGGCCCGCGCGGCCAGCGCCTGGACCTTCTTCGGCCATCGACTGACGAGGATCGCATCGTAGACGCGCTCGCCGCCCTCGACCGTGTGCCAGCGACGAATGCCCCAGCCGCCGACCGTCTTCAAGACGTCGTACCCCGAGCGAGGTGCAGCCGGCGCCGGGCGCGTGCTGATCGTCCGCGTCACGCCTTCACCATGGGATCTCGTCTCCGTTGTCGTTCTCGACGCTCCCCGCGAGCGCGTTGGCCTCGTCGAGCTCGCCGTCGCTGTCGAAGTCGTCGTCGCCCAGGTCGTCGAACGCGTCGCTTTGCGGCATCGTGTCGGCGTAGGCCTTCATGCGGGCAACGAGCGCGGTGTTTCGGACGGGGGGCGCTTTGGCGCTGGTCGCGACGGCGATCCCCTTCTGGTTGCCGATCAGAATCACGCCCACCTTCGCGCGCGTGATCGCGGTGTAGAAGAGCTGCCGCGTCAGCATGTACGAGTGCGACGAGTGCACCACGCACACGACCCAACCGAACTCGCTGCCCTGGCACTTGTGCACCGTCAGCGCGTACGCGAGGTCGAGCGCGAACGCGTCGGCCTTGCTGTAGGTCACCTGCCGGTCGCCGTAGTCGACGATCAGGCGCTCGTGATCAAGCGCGAGGATCTCGCCGACCTCGCCATTGAAGACGCGCAAGTCGTAGTTGTTGACCGTGTGGATCACGCGGTCGCCCAGGCGCAGCACCGTGTCGCTGATCTTCCATTCGGCCCCGGGCCCGCGCGAGGGATTGAGCGTGCGTTGCAGAGCCAGATTGAGCGACTCGACGCCCGCTGCGCCCGTCCGCTGCGGCGAGAGCACCTGCGCCCCGGGATGCTCGGGCGAGGTCACCACGCGGCACACGGCGGCCGCGACGTCGTCGCTCGACTCGGCCTCGATGAATCGGAAGTCAGGGAGGTCGACGAGCTCGAGCTCGGTCCCCGCGAGCACCTTCGGCGCGTTGCGACATATCCACGACTCGGCCGCCGCTCGATGCACGTGCGTCAGGCGCGCGATCGGCACCGCGTCAGACTCGACGAGGTCGGCGAGCACGCGGCCCGGGCCGACGCTCGGCAGTTGGTTGGCATCGCCGACGAAGATGATCCGCGCGCGCTTGTCGACCGCCGTGACGAGGTCGGCGGCGAGCTCGACGTCGAGCATCGAGCTTTCGTCGATGATGACCACGTCGAAGGGCAAGAGGTTGTGGGCGTTGTAGGTCCACCCCATCCGTGTCCAGCCTAGAAGCCGGTGAATCGTCGAGGCCTCGTAGCCGGTCGCTTCGCTCATTCGTCGCGCTGCCTTGCCCGTAGGCGCCGCCAGCGCGACGCGTTGGCCCTCCTGCAGCAGTTGCGCGAGCGTCGTGCGCAGCGTCGTCGACTTGCCCGTACCGGGCCCGCCCGTGATGACGCAGAAGGGAGCATGCGCCATCAGCTCGACGGCGCGCTGCTGCGAGGGGTCAAGATCAAACTGCTGCATTCTTCTGCCGCCCTTCGATCTCGATGTGCGCCTCGAAGAAAGGAATCGGCGCGAAGTACACATGCAGCGACTCGGCCGGCGCGATGCAGTCGACGACGTCGCCGCTAGGCAGCGCGATCGACTTCTTCACCCGTCGGCCGTCGCTGCTCGAGCAGCGGCCCCAGAACAGACCGACGCCCAGATTGCCGGGCTCGAACTTCACGTGCCACCTGACGACCCTCACGACGTCACCAACTTCTTTGCGCGTGCCATCAGCCCATCGAGCGCGACATCTGCGCGGGCCTCGAACTCGGCCTGCTCGTCAGCCTGGGCCTTGTGCGCGGGGCAGTAGTGACGCCGACCGACGGTCGTCCAGCGGTCTTTCATCTGATCTTCGAGGCACCACGTGGACCCTGCGTCGATGCCGGCGCGGCACTCGTCGCCGTTCTCGTCTCGCGCAGCGCAGCGCACGCTCGCGGGCGGCTTCGGCATGCCCTGTCCGACTTCACCCGAACGCAGATTCGCGTCAGAATCTTCACCTTTGGCTTTGGTCGCCATCCTCGCCCCCTTCCGCTTCGAACACCCTTGCCATGACCTCGCGCCTGTCGTCGTCGGTCAGCGTCGCCCAGATGGCGCGCAGCATCCGCTCGCTGGCCCTCGCGCGCTCGAGCTCGTGCGCGGTCGTGTTGAGCTCGGCGCACTTCTCGCGCGTGGTCGCTTCGAGGCGCACGCAGTTGGGGCAGCGAACGAAGCTCACGGCCGCCTATGCCTCGTCGCGCGGAGCGATCGGCGTATTGCCCAGGTCGAACGCGGGCGAGTCGTAGGCCGAGGGCGCCTCGTAAGGGGCGGCGACCACGCGGCCGCGCACCGGCTCGTCGTCGTCGGTCGTCTGCCCGGGCGGGTTACGCTGCACGAGGCGCAGCCGGCGCGCATCGAACGGTCGACGATGCGGGCCCGAGTCGTCGGCCGCAAACCACACGCAGCCGATATCGACGCGGCCGCCTTCGGTCTGCTCGATCTTCTCGACCGTCATGTGCAGTCCGGGCGCGAGCTTGAGCTCGACGACGTCGCCGGGAATGAACGTCGAGGGGCCTTCTTCTTCTTTGCGGTGCGGCATGGATAGTCCCTTTCGTAGAAACAGACAGGCGGCGATCACTTCTTCCGTCGCGCTGCGCGTCACGCGGCAGACTCCCGCGCGCGCTGGGCTCGACGCGCGAACGCCATCGCGAGCGAGCCTTCGGCGTCGGCGATGCGGGGGAGGTAGATGTTTTGCTCGAGCCGCTCGAGCTTGCCCGTGCGGATCAGGAGCTCGAGCGCGTTGCGCACCGCGCGCTCGTCGCTGATGCAGACGACCTTGTTCGTCGTCAGCGCGACGAGCTTGCCCGACGCGACGAAGCAGTGACCCGACTGCGTCGCGGTATCCATCGCGTGCATGAGGCCCGCACAGAGGCGGGCAGGGTCGTCTCTGCGCACGCCCATGCGCATCGCGACGTCGTCAGAACGTTGCCAGCCGAAGCCGCGCACGCACTCCATGAGCTTGTACGGGTTTTCGCTGATGCGCGACTCGGCATCGCTGCCCCACATCTCGACGACCTTCGCCACTTGGTTGTCGGTCAAGCCCCACTGCTTGAAGCGGACCATGCGATCGCGGTCGTGCTTGTGCGCGCGGTAGGCGGCGAGGATCTCGTCGGCGCGCGGCGGGGTGATGCCGTCGACGACGCACAGACCCATGTGGTCGCCCGTGTCGAGCATCTGCCAAAGGCCATCGACGCCGAAGCGCTCGACGAGCTGTTCCGCGCGGCGCTTGGAGATCTGCGGGAGCTTGGCGGCAAGCCATCCGACAACGCCGCTTTGGTCTGCAGGCAGCACGACGCGACACGTCTTGACCTTGAACTGCTTTCCGTACTTCTGATGATGCGCGAGGTCGCCTTCGAGCTCGAGCGTATCGCCGGGATTGGCGCCGACGAGCTTGCCGACGATCGAGAGGTTGCCCCCGTCGTGCAGCGTGCGCAGCGTGCCGAAGCCCCAGAAGTCGGAGCCGGCGACGCGGAACGAGACGAGCTCGCCACGGATAGAGTCAGGCACAAGCCACCTTCCTTTGACTGACGCCGCGGCCGCGCGTCTTCGATGCCGTCAGCGCCTGCTCGACCGGCATGCCCTCGCGCACGCGTCGATACACCATGCCGACCGTGATGCCGAAGCGCTGCGCCCACTCGGGCAGCGTGCGCGTCACACCGTCGATCGTGACCATGCGCGCGGGGCGCACGATGCCCTGCGCGACGCGCTGCCGGGCGGCGCACTTGGGCGAGCAGTAGCGCGTGCCGTCCTGAACCTGCGCAGCCGTCAGCGCCCACATGCGGCGGCAGCACGGGCAGCACCGGACGATGGCGTCGCGCTGCTTGTTGCGCACGCGGCGCGCGCGCTCGTAGCTGCGATGGTAGGCGCGGCCGTGCTCGCGCGAGCGGCGCTCGAGCTGCTTGACGTGGCTGTGCTCCCGCTCGAGTTGCAGGCGCTGCCACGCAACCGACTCGATCCGGTCCCAGATGTCGCCGCCTGAGAGCGACAAGAACTCGCCCTCGATGCGCGCGAACTCGACCGGCTCAAACACTGGGCTTCCCCTCGCGCTCGGGCCCGTGCTGCATCGCCGCGGCCGGGTGCCCGGTGTGCGTCCAGGTGCCGTCCGGCAGCTCGCGCATGCCGACTTGGTCGAGCGTCTCGCGGTAGCCCGGGTGCTCGACCTGGGCGCGCTCGAGCCGGTCCTGCCAGCCGGCCGGGGGGTAGTGGTGCGGCTCTGCGGCGTCGGGCCATTCGGCGAGCTTTGCCCGCGTCGCGGCCGCGCGCGACTCGAGTTGCTCGACGAAGGTCGGCGCGTACTGCCCGCGCGCGAACAGCCGCCCACGATCGAGCGCGCGCTGCAGCGAGTCGCGGATCTCGAACGGCTCGCGGTCGAGCGCGCGTTCGTCGCACTCGTCGAGCTCGAGCCGCAGTTCGCGCGCTAGCTTCCAAGGCAGGTCGCACAGCCGCCGATGCTGCACGAAGCGGTCAACCTCGCCCTGCACCATGAAGACGTCCCGCCACGGCACCACGCGCAGGCCGACACCTTGCTCGACGTACAGCGCGCGCGCGTCGAGCCGCAGCCCCGGTGTCGACAGCTTGCAGGCGAAGCTCGCCTCGGCCTGTCCAAACCAGTAGTGCAGCGTGGCGAGCTCGCCGGCTTCCAGCGTGCGCGCGACGACGCGGCCGAAGTGCGACAGGCGTCGATCCGAAGGGGCGTCGAGCTCAAGCATCGAGCCCCCCTTTCGGCGAGTACGACAGCCCGGCCGAGAAGATCAGCCATGAGATCTGCAGGTCGACGCCGCCGCAGCGGTACGGCCCGCGCTGCACGACATCCTCGTTTCGCTTGAGCTCGGGCAGCGGCTTGAACCACGCCCGCTCGCCCCCCTCGAAGCGCGCCGCGGTGCATGCAAACAGGTGCACGTAGTGCCCGAGTGCAGAGAGGGAGAGAGCCGCGTGCGTGTTCCTCGACATCACACCCTCTCGCAGTCGCCGGGGAACGCGAGCACCCATCGGCCCTTGGGGTCGCCGTGTGTATCGGGGAACGGGTGCACGGCCGCGTCGACGCAGCGCTCGTCGAGCTCGATCCACGCGCAGTCATCGCTGCGACGCAGGCGCTCGACTCGGCCGACCAAGTTGACGGGGCGGTCTTCGTGGTCGCGCAAGACGCGCACGCGTTGACCACGCTCGAACAGCTTGACCGGCCGGGCCATCACTCTTCCTCGCTGCGCGCAGCCTTGAAGCGCCCGCCCTCGAACGTGCCGAGCAGACGATCCCGGTGCTTGAACGTGGCGACGGGGCTGCTCGACAGCAGCTCGACGTCGACGCGAGGCGAGTAGCCGTTTTCAGACAGCGACAGCGCGACGGCCACCATAGGCTGCCCGTCGTCGTGGTCTTTGGGCAGGGAGACCGTTGCACGCCAGCCGACCTGTCCCGAGTGCTCGTAGTCGATGACCACGCGGCCGCGCTCGCCGTCGTCGACCATGATCGTGGTCGTGTTGTCGTAACAGCCGAGCTCGTCGACGACCTTGCCGTCGATTGCAATCTCGAGCAGGTCGTCGCTCGCGCCCCAGACAGACAGCCGCGTCACCGCTCGACCTGTCCTTCTCGCTCGACCACGATGCGCGCCCACAGCGCGTGAATGAACGAGGTCATGCCCACGCTGACGAGCGTCAGGATCAGCGATCCCGTCGCGAGGAACACGCCGGCCGCGGACATCACGATCGCCGGCCCCGTGCGCAGTGTCGCCATGTCCTGAAACGTGCCCGTCAGGTCGTCGCCGACGGGCTTTCGAAGCGTGAGCTTGTCCATGGTGCATTCCTGTCGAGAGTGTGAGAGGGGAAGGGTCAGGGGGCCGCGATGCAGAACGACAGCGCGACCGCCAACGCGATGACCAGCATCAGCAGCGCCGCGTACGGCGGCCCGCCGATGGGCTCACGCGAGGGCGGCGGAGGCGGCCGCGGCGGAGGCTGCGGCTTGGCGGGCATCAGTCGTGCAGCGCGGCGGAAAACGCGCTGATGAAGTCGACCTCTTCGAGCGTCTTGACGTCGACGATGTCGTGCGCGGCGCCCTTCAAGTCGTCGTCGAGGCCGTCGAGAAACGACTTGAGTGAGGGATCGATCTGACCAACCGTCAGGAACGAGATCGCGAACTCGTGCTCGTCTTTGATCTCCTTCGTGATGTCGACGATCGCCTTCTGCACTGCCTTGGGGTCGCTGGGCTGACCGTCGGTCGCGATGAACAAGACGGTCTGCTTGTAGCCGCCTGCCTTGTGCAGCTTGAAGGCCTCTTGGATCAGCGCGTGAGTCTGCGTCGCGCCCTCGTTGGCCTTGAGCTTGCCGACGATCTCTTCTGCCTTTTCTGCCGTCACGCCCTTGTACGAGGTCACGGTCTGGCCGAACGTGAGCACGTCGATCCCGTCCTCGTCGTACTTGCCGGCTTCCTTGGCGAAGGTGATCACCTTCTCTTTGAGGTACTGGATGCGCTGCGCACCACCGGGGCAGTCGCTGGCCTGCATGCTGGCCGAGACGTCGACGCCGAAGATGAAGTTGTCGCCCTGGTTGAGTTCGAGTTGTGACATGTGGATCCGCCTCTTTTGGTCTGTGTCGGGTTGTTGGTCTGGTACTGCTTGAGATCCCCGCCTATCGGAGATCGAAAGGGGTCACTCGAACTCGACTCGCTCGCCGCGTGAGGCTGCGAGACGAAGCCCGTCGGCAAAGCGTCGCGCTCTTGTTCGAAGGTGGTCGACGCGCGTGTCGTCGTCGGACGTGATCAGCGGCCCGAGCTCGTCAAGGCGCGCGGCCAGCGGCAAGAGGTGCTCAACCTCGATCTCGCCTTCGTTGTCGGCGTGGTTGAGCAGCACGTGCAGCACGTCGGGCGCGAGGCTTTCCCACGCGACCTCGCCGCCAAAACCCCGCATCGCATTGAGGTCGATGCCGGCTGCCGCAGCGAGGCGCTTGCGCCAGTAGTGAAAACTGGTGCACGTGCCGCTGTAGCAATCGTGAGAGACGTCGAGGCCCATGGGTCAGGCCTCTGGCCCGTGCACGATGGTCGCGAGCTTCGGGGACAGCGCGCCGGCCGGCTGCTTGCCGAACTCGCTTCGCGCCCACATGCGAAACGACATCGAGCGAGGCGCGCGTCGACGTTCGCGGCTGCTGCACCTTGCCGCTTGCGTCGTAGGCGGCCGGTGCGGTCGTCACGCGCTCGGCATAGGCGCGACGCGCACGCGCGAGCGTCAGGACCGTGGGGAGAGACGTAGCGACGTCTCGAATGCTGGTCTTCTTCGACATGGGGGTAGGGCCTTCCTTGGCGCTAGGGGTAGATCAGAAGTGGATCAGGTAACGAAGTCGTCGCCGCGCATCTCGCCGCCCGCGCCCGCACGCGAGTTGTCGCCCGCTTCGTGGCGCTGCTCCTGCGAGTCGGCCGCCTCGCTGGCGATGTCGCTGACCTGGGCGAAGAGCTTTGCCTGATCGGCAAGCAGGTCGATGGTCGTCTTTGGCAGGATCTCGCCGCGCGTGATCAGCGGCGTTGCGAAGTTGCCGTTTTTCGAGATCTCGAGCGTCAGCGTGCACGCGAAGGTGTACAGCGGCACGTTCACGCGCGACCCGTTGGGCAGGATGCGGCGGCCGAGGTGATGCTTCTGCATGTGCGTCTTGAGCGGCGGCAGACCCGTGCGCTTGAAGCGCAGAAGAAAGCCATCGGTCGGCCGGTTCTGCTCGTCCAAGTGCGCGGCGAAGATGCCGTACACGGGATCGCAGTTGCGAATGTTCTTGCCGGCGCTGTTCTGATGCCAGTCGGAGTCCGGGCACGTCTTGCAGTCGCGCACGGTGCCCTGGACGATGGGCAGGAGCTCGCCGCGCGGCCCCTTCAACTGCAGCCCGTCGGGGTGCTTCTCGCGCATCCTGCCAGTCACGCCGTCTTTGCTCGAGCAGTAGATGACGTTCTCGTTCGTGTCGTTATTGAACCGCGAGAACAGCCGCGTCTTGTGCAGGTGCACGAACGCGACGCGCAACTGACGGTGCGAAACCTCGTTCAGCGTGTCGTAGAACTCGTCGAGGCGGCGAAGCTCGTTCGTCTTGGGATCCTTGCCCTTCATGTTCCAGACGATGACGGGCAGCCGCATGTCGTCGCTGTCGGCCTCCTGCAGGCCGTCGTCTTCGACCTTCGTATCGCCATAGAGCGCGGCGAGTTGCTCGGCTTCGGTCTGCGGCGCGGCCGCGAGCGCCGACGTCGCACTGTTGTCTGCCGTCGAGAGCGCAGCGGCCGTCGCGTCTTTCTTCACCATGGCTTCCCCCACCATCCTTGGCGCCCACACCCGAGCGCATAACTGTCTGAACGTTTCACCGTCTCAACGCCCGAACGTTCGACCGTTCAAGCGTCTGGATGCTTAGTCGTCGATGCTGAGTTCGTCGGTCGCGCCCAGGTCGACGCCCCGCAGTGCGTCGCGCATCTGCTTGGCCTCGTCGCCGTCGAGCTCGAAGCCCGACGTCAGGCACGGGCCGCTGTACGGACAGCGGTCGCATTTTTCGCCAACGGCCTCGACGAAGCGCCCAAAGCGCACCCACCCGACCACCGAGCGCAATTGCCGCTCGAGCCGCGTGACGTCGTCGGCCCTGCGCTGCACGGTCAGCCACGCGCCCCCGCGGTACTGCCCCGGCTCGTACTTGATCTTCTCGTCGCGCTTGACCTCGCGTCCGAAGACGCGCGACCAGTATTCGAGGTCTTCGGGCCGCTTGACCTGCTTGTCGCCCTTCTTCGTGTACGGGATGTAGTCGCGCAGTTGGGTCAAGCGGATCACGTCGGGGAACTTCTCGAAGCGCACCGCGCCCTCGACGAGCACGCCCTCGGTCTCCCGCTTCTTCGCGACAGCACGCAGAGACAGGTGCATCGCCGCGCGCTCCGTGGGCGCGGCGCCGATGGCCTTGACGTCCCAGGGGTCGAGCGGCACGTCGGCGAGCCGGTCTTCGTTCGCTGCCTGCCGCCACGCATCGAGCACCGTCGTCGGGAGAAAGGTCCCTTCGGCCAGCGCGTGCGCGTAGATGCCGCCCTCGTAGCCATGATCGAGACGCTTCTGATGCGGCTTTTGCGCGCCCGTTTTCCAGTCCGTGAAGGCGAGCGACTCGGGCGCCTCGACGGGGCGGTAGATCAGGTCGGTGTGACCTTCGAGCCAGAGCTCGCCCATCTTGACGATGAAGCCGGCCTCGACGAGCTCGACGGCCGCGACGTACCGATGCATGTCGGCAAACAGCCCCGTCACCATCGCGACGCCTTCGTCGAGCGCCTTCTGCGCCTCGCTCTTTCCGTACCAACGGACCTCACGGCCGGCGACGGTGCGCGCGAACTCCGTCTCGAGCACGCTGGTCAGCCGCTCGGCCGACGTAGCGGGCTTGCCGGCGAGGATGCTGTCGCGGACCGCCTGGTTTCGAAGCGCGCGCGCGATGGTCTCGTGCACGGCCGTTCCCATCTCGGTTTTGCCCGAACACGTCTCACGCGCTGCGTGTACGAGTTCGGCGATGCGGTCGAACTTGAACTGCTGCGTGCACGCGTACTCGCCGATCAGCGTGGACATGTGGCTTTTGTGAATGGGGTCGGCGAGCGTCCCCCACTTTCGAAAGTCCCAACGCGGGGGCTTGCTCGGGGTGACGACGGGCAGCCGACGCGCACTCGTCGCAGTCACGAGCGACCCCCGTCGATTGCTTGCTGACCCACTTGGGCGGGGAGTGTCGTGGTCGTCGTGTGCGACATGATCTTACTGTCGTCCAGACACTCAGATCGACTCGCGCCGCGTTCTGTCGCGTGTGTCAGTTTTCGTCCGGTCACAGACGGGACCATGACAGTTCACGACCTGCGCGCGAAGTGGTTTTCGACGTGGGGCAACATCTGGGGCTAGAAGTGTCCGGGCGTAAAATGTCGAGCAGTCAGACTTGCTCGTGCCCAGTCTGCAGACGTGTCTGTTCGTGCGATTAGCACCTTGCGTAACTGACATTCCGCGCCCTACTCTCCGGGTCATGGTGGGGCTCGGGAAGAATCTGCGGATGGCGCGCGTCGACGCGAACGTCTCCGTGCAAGAGGCGGCAGAGAAGACCGGGTATTCCGTGCGCACGATCCAGCGCTGGGAGACGGACCGCTTCGAGCCCAACGCGGACGGCTTCAATGCGCTGGCGGAGGCGTACGGCTGCACGCTCGACAAGCTGATCACGGGACGCGAGCGAGCGCGCGCCGCGTAAGGGCAGGGGCGCCCAAACGCCGGGCGCGCACGACGAGAGCAAACGAGCACACGGCCGGGGGGCGACGTGACGGTGCAGGCATCAGCGATGGTCAGGACAGCAGCGAGCCAGCTCTCGACCGGGGAGCTTGTGGGGCTGTTTGCGATGATCGTGCTCGCGCTCGTGTCCATCGTGCTGATCGAGTGGACCTTCGACCGCGCCAGCGCCGACGACAACGATCAGGACATGCGCGGACCGCGCGACCGCCGCGATGGTGACGGCTGATGGGGGCGACGTCGCTCATCCGCTTTCGCCTGGGCCGCCAAGAAAAGGCGCTCGCGGATGTCCAAGCCGTCGACCACGTGATCACCGACCCCCCTTACAGCGCGCGCACCCACAAGGGGCAGAAGCACGCGCGCTCGAGCGCGATCAACGCGTCGGCCATCTCGGAGGCCGGGATCTCGTACCCCTTCTTCACGCCCGAGCTCGTCGACGCGTTCGTCGACAGCTGGGCGCCGCGCACGCGCAAATGGTTCTGCGTCTTCACGTCGCACGACCTCGTGCCCGCCTACGAAGAAGCCTTGCGGCGGCATGACCGCTACGTGTTCGCGCCGCTTCCGTGCGTGCAGCGCGGCAGCAACGTGCGCCTTGCCGGCGACGGTCCTGCCAACTGGACCGCGCATCTGCTCGTGTCGAGGCCTCGCGCGATGCGGCCGCTCTGGGGCGCGCTGCCGGGCGAGTACCGCGCCGCGCCCGAGCGCCGCAAGGATGGCCTGCGCATCGCGGGAAGTAAGCCGCTCCTGATGATGCTCGACATCGTGCAGGACTACTCGCACGAGGGCGACCTCGTGGCCGACCCCTACGCAGGCGCCGCCGTGACGCTCGCCGCGTGTGCTCTTCGCGGCCGCAAAGCCGTCGGCGCCGAGTGTGACGGTGCGACGTTCGCGCTCGGGCAGCGCCGCATCGCAGCCGAGCTCGCGTTCCCGCGCGCGACCCTTGCTCGGGAGGCAGTCTGATGATCCTGCCAAGGTCCACGCGCCGCCCTCTGACCATCATCGTCGTCGAGATCGGTGACGACGGCTCGCTGTACGCGCGAGCCAACTTCACGCGCGACCCCGCCGTCGACGCCGGCCCAAACGACACGCTGTCGGGCTGTCTCGATGTCCTGCAACGCAACATCTGCGATTCCGGCGCGCTCGAGCGCGCGCGAAAGGTCTGACCTGATGCAAGCCGCCAAAACCGTCGAACAGCTCGCCGTTCCCCTCACACCCGAAGAAGTGCTGATGAAGGGCAAGCAGTTGACGCAGCGCTGCATCGAGGTCGCCAAGCTCGAAGCCGAAAAGAAGCTGCAGGCCAGCGCGATCAAGTCGGACATCGACGCGGTCAAAGAGAAGATCAAAGACCTCGTCGTCGAGATCGACCGCGGCGAAGAGATTCGTCCGATCGAGTGCTACGAGCGGCCCCGCTACGGCGCGCAGATGGTCGACATCATCCGCACCGATACGGGTGCGGTCGTCCGCCAGCGCGCCATGCACCCCAACGAACGGCAGGCCGCCTTCGACATGGGTGAGGAACTGCCCCCGCCCAAGCAGGAGCGCAAGCGCGGCAAAAAGCCGACCGACGAAGCCGAAGGCGCGCACTAAGCGCCGATGTCGTCTGCCTTCGACAGCACGCGGTACACCGCAGCGCAGATAGCCGAGCTTCAAGCCTCGGCCATCTCGCCCGAGATTGCAGATCGTCAGGGTCTGTTCTCGATCGATGACCCGCGTGCGGCGTCGAAGCTCTTCGGACGGACGGCGAAGATGTGGGAAGGGCACCTGCCGGTGCTCGTCTACCCGTACAAGATGCCGCTGCAGAGAGACCCGGTGCTCTTTCGTGGCAAGCCGGCCGTGCCGTTCGAGACGCGTCGCAAAGACCAGTCGATCGAACTGACGAAGTACGTGCAGGCCAAAGACTCCGGTACGCACATCATGTTCGGGCCGTCGCTGCTCGACCCGGCCGCGCTGCGCGACGTGAAGATCCCCGTCGTCATCACGGAGGGCGAAAAGAAGATGCTCGCGGCCGAGTCGGCCGGCATCAGCGCGATCGCCTTGCCCGGCGTGACGCAGTGGCACGTCAAAGGCGAGCGCTCGCTGCACCCGTACTTCGTGCACCTGGCGCTGCGCGAGCGCGAGGTGATGCTCTGCTTTGACTGTGACGCCCTGTCGAACAAGGACGTACGAAAGCAGGAACTCGCGTTCGGGCGCGCGCTGCAGGCCATCGGCGCGCGCGTGTACATCGTCCGCTTTCCTCCGAGCGCGCCCAAGCTCGACGACTTCCTCGCGACGCACGAGCTCTCGGAGCTTCACGACCTGTTCGACGACGCGCGCAAGAACGGCCAGCTTCCGCCCGACACCACGATGGCGGGCGCCTCGGACGAGAACTGGGCGCCCGTGCTGCCCAAGCTCCGCAGGGACGCAGAGTCGAACCTGCCGATCAAGGACGTCGACAACATCGCCCGCGTGCTGATGCTGCATCCGGCCTGGGCGGGTGTGCTCGCGTTCGACGCGCGCAGAGAGCGGCAAATCTTCCAACTCGTGCCGCCCTTCGCTGACGACATGGCGGTCGAACGCGCGACGGTGCCTCGACCGCTGATCGATAGCGACGTGACGCGCGTCGGCGATTGGCTCGTCGCGCAAGGCTGTCTAGGTTGGGCGACGCAGCCGCAGCCCTCGCAGCTCGAGCGCGCCATCGCGCTGACCTGTGAGCGCAACCGCATCGAGCGCGTGCGCGACTACCTGATCGCGCTCGTCTGGGACCAAGTGCCGCGCCTGGACACCATGGCGCCCGTGTACTTCGGCGCCAAAGACACGACTTACACGCGGACGGTCGTCGCCAAGTGGATGCTGTCGGCGGTCGCGCGCGTGCGCACGCCGGGCTGCCAGGTCGACCATGTGCTCGTCCTCGAGGGAAAGCAGGGCATCGGCAAGTCGACGGCGCTGCGCACGCTCGCGGGCGACGACAACTTCTCGGACTCGCTGCCCGACATCACGACAAAGGACGCGCTCGAGCACTGCATCGGGCCGTGGATCATCGAGCTGGCCGAGCTCGACCATATGAAGAAGAGCGAAGTCTCGACGCTCAAAGCCTTCGTGTCGCAGCGCGCGCCCGCCTTCCGCTCCGCCTACGCGCACCGGACGATGGAGCATCCCCGCCGCTGCGTGTTCGCGGCGTCGACGAACGAGTCGAGCTACCTCGTCGACCCGACGGGCGGTCGGCGCTTCTGGCCCATCGAGTGTCTGCGCATCGACACCGACGGCCTCGCGCGCGACCGCGATCAACTCTGGGCAGAGGCGTTGCACCGCGTGCGGGCCGGCGAGTCGTGGCACATCACCGACCCCGAAGTACGCGCCCAGGCCGAAGAAGAGCAAGCCGACCGGCGACAGGTCGACCCATGGCACGAGGTCGTCGGGCCGTTCCTCAAGACGCGCAAGGTCGTCACCATCGGCGACGTGCTCGACCATCTCGGCTTTGGCCCCGAAGAGACGGTGCCCAGCTCTTTCAGCTCGTACGTGCGGCCGGCGTCGACGTCGACGCGCAAGGGATGGAAGTACGACCAGCGCTCGAGCAACCGGGTCTCGGCCATCCTGCGCGAGCTCGGATGGGTGCGCCGTCAGGTGCGCATCGGAGGGGAACGTGTGTGGAAGTACGTCCTAGACGACCCTCCCGGCACCACTAGTGGGAACACTGGTGACATAGTGGGGACAGCGCAACTCTTCGACATCAAAGGGAAGTCACCGGTGTCACCAGTGTCACCACTCGATCCCTATGGAGTTACTAGCGACCTATCTCCCTCTCTTAACTCTTCATCTTCTTTAAAGAATAGTGGTGACACTGGTGACAGTAATGACAAGGCAGTAAATCCGGACACTTGCGCGGTCACCACTGCGTCACCAGTCGACCCCCCTACCGGTGACGCAGCCGACCCGCGACCGCGGAGGCGGCTTTGACCGCGCACGCGCAGGCCCTGGGGCTCGTCGGGGCGGTCCGTGCGGCCGGCTGCGACCTCGTCTGCGACGCGGATGGGGTCGAGGTCATCGGCGAGCTTCCGGCGCCGCTCTCGGCCGCGCTGCAGGCGTTCTTCGGCGAGGGCGAGCATCGGGACGGGCAGGCGACCCACCGTGCGCTGCTCGCGGTCCTACGTGCGCCGTCGCTGGCTGTGGCCGAGGTGCTCGGGCTGCCCGTCGCCTGGGCGCGGCTGCCGCTCGCCTACGCGCTGACCATCGACCGCAAGGGCGTCGGCAGTGTCTTCACGACCTCGCGCACCGTGTACGACCGCGAGAACGGTCGCCGGCCGACGTGGCGCCTGCCCGAGCTCGACGCGCTTGCTCGAGCGCATGACGGGGGCAGAGCCCGGCCCGGCGACTTCGACCGATGGCTCGCCGCCAAGCAGCGCGGGCCGTGGGCGCTGACGCCCGAGCTCGCCGGGGTGCTGCCGGGCGCGCTCGAGCCCCGGTGCAGCTTCGGCGAGCTGTTCGACGGGCTTGGCGCCCAGGTCGTCGACGTCGAAGTCGAGGGGGTCGCAGCGTGACGCCAGAGCAGGAACAGCAGTGGAACTACCTCGCCGGCAAGGTGTGGGGCGAGCTCGAGCAGCCGGTCGCGCGCGAGTGGCTGGCGTTCCTTGGCATCTACGACGGCGACGGCAGGGTCGATCGCCCGCTCTTCGAGATGCCGTTCGTTGCCGGCATCGACCGAGAGCAGGTGCGTCGCGCGTTCGAGGTCGCGCTGATGATGCTGGCCAACGGCGTGATCCCGGAAGGCATGCAGCCGACTCCCGTGAGCACATCAGAGAAGCGCCTCGCGCCCGTGCAGGGCGACCACCACATCGCCAAGGGCCAGCCGGGTCGCGAGCCCGGCACCATTACGTGGGCAGAACATCTCGACGCCTACGCGCCGTACGCCAAGCGTTACGGACGCGACCAGTCTGCAGAGCGCATCGCGGAGCGCGGAGGATTTGGGTACAGGGAGCTGACCGATCAGCTTGGGCACCCGCCGAAGACGTGGCGACCGATCAAGCGGGAGAGCGGGACATGAGCGAAGCGACAACCGATCTTCCATGGATTCGCGACACCGCGCACTGCCCGCTCTGTCGATGCGAGGCCACCGGGACACACGCACGGATCACGTGGTGGACGTGCCCTGACTGCAGCACGACGTATCGCTTTCGTGACGCGTCCGGCGCGTACCAGACGCGCACGGATACCTCTCCGACGTCTGTTCAAGTCGACTCGTACGACAACCTGGGGCAGCCCATCGGAGTGCACGCCGAGATCGATGGCGTGTCGTGGCACCCGCCCGGTCCGCGCGTGGCATCTGCGCCCGCGTCGTGGACGGCCGTCGACGAGGCCCAGGTCGACCACCCGACGCACTACCAGGGCGCGCGGTTCGAGGTGATCGACATCATCGAAGACTTCTGCCTCGGCTTCTGCCTGGGCAACACGATCAAGTACGTGCTGCGCGCGGGGCACAAGGGCGACGCGGTCACGGACCTCAAGAAAGCGCGATGGTACCTCGACAGGGAAATCGCGAAGCGTGAGGGCGGCGCATGTTGAACCGAGTTCACCGCTACGAGCTCTGCGTCGGCAAGACAACCGTCAGAATGCCCGCACGCGTGTCGGGTGCGCGCGCGCCGCTCCTGCACGTCGACATCAAAGCGGATCAAGAGGTGATCAGCCTCTGGGCGTTGCACGCGAACGACGACGTGGGGCTGCACTCCCGCACCTTTCACGTTGTTGGCACGGGACACACGTTCGAGGGCAGGGGCCTCGCCCACGTCGGATCGTGTCTCGACGAAAGCAGACAGTACGTCTGGCACGTGTTCGAAGACCTCGACGCGATGCGTGACGGGGAGGGCGGCGCATGAAGATGGCCGGCGACGACGTCTCGCAGCGCTCGACCATGGCTTCGGTCGCGGGCGAGCCGAAGAAGAAAAGGAAGAAGCGCGAGCCGCTTGCCATGTCGCCGACGGCGCACGACTGTTCCGTGCTCGCGGTCGACCCGGCAGAGTTGTCGGGCTTCTCTGCGTGGGATCGCGGCAACCTCAAGTGGTACGGCGAGTGCGACGTCTTCGGGGACGAGCCCCAGCGCGTGATCGAGCGCTTCCTCTCCACGATGCCCGGCCCGCACGTCATCGTGATCGAGCGGCCGTTCATGATGCGTTTTGGCAATCAGAGCTCGCTCGCGACGGGCGCGAAGATCTGGTCGAAGCGCGCAGAGCGCATGCGCTTCGGTAAGCGCATCGTGCGCGTCTACCCGTCGTCGTGGCGGTCGAAGATGCTGCGCAGGGGCATGGCGTCGGCAAAGCGCGCGGTCGTGCGCCCCGAAGAGAGGGCCGAGGCAAAGAAGATCGTCGAACTCCACTTCGGGCCCGAGATGGCGACCGTGCTGCCGGTCGCGGCCGAGTCTGCGCCCGCCATCCTGATCGGTCGCTGGGGCTCGTTCGCGGGCGAGGTGCTCGCGGTGCTGCCCAAGCCGCGCGTGCAGAAGGTCGTCGACGCGACGTGCGTCAAGCTCGGGCGCTTTGCGATGCGCTCCAAGGCGACCAAGCGCATCGAGCGCGCGACGGATGGTGCGCAGCACGTGATTGGCACGTGGCTTGTCGTCGACGGCAAGGTCGCCAAGCGCGGCGACGTGCTCACGCAAGAACGGCTTGAGACGGCAGAGGTGCAACTCGGTTTCGACACGATGGAGCACGAGGGCGAGCACGAGGGGCAAAGCTGGTCGCGCACCGTCAGGTTCACGACGCGCGTGCCGTTCTCGGCATCGTCTGCGCAGATCGAAGCGGGGTGGAACGTCGTCGCCGCGCAGGTCGAGCTCGCACACAAGGGGCGTGCAGCATGACCGACGCCCATCAGATGCGAGGGCGTGCGCAGCGAGCGCGCGAGCGACTCGAAGACGAGATCACGAGGTCGAGCGCGACCGTGCAGCAAAAGGCGTTCTTGCGTCAGCGTCTGGCGCAACTGTGGGCCGTGCTCCGAGCGATGGGGGTCGTCGATGGCTGATCAGCAGAAGCAGCACCGTGTCGTGGTCGAGATTGGGCGCGAGACGATCTCGCGTCACAGACAGGAACTCGTGCCGCTCGACGAGATAAGCGGCGCGCTCGCGGCCCACATCCGCCACCTGGACGAGCTCGGGGACGAGAAGAGCGTCGAGGCGCTCGCCCACATCCGTGACCAATTGAGCGTCTTTCGCGCTGGTGGCGGGGGCAACATCCGATGACCCGCGGCCGCGCGCGCATCCATCTCGACGCCTCGACGCCGGGGCAGCCGCGCCGCGCCATGTGCGGATGGATCGAGGTCGACACCGAGACGGACGCCTCGAAGGTCACGTGCAAGTCGTGCTTGTCGCGTATCGCGTCCAAGCGTGCGCTGCCGAAGACCGACCGCGTGCGGGGCGCGGCCGCGCTCTCGGCCGAGGATGTGCAGCGGCAACTCGCCGAAGCGTTCCGGGCCACGCTGGCGCCGACGGCGAGCGCGCCGCCCCGTATCACCGTCCAGTCGTGGGCGGCGAGCTGTAAGGGGGGCGAGCACCGCCGATGCGGCGAGTGCGAGATCTGCGAGTGGGAGCGCGAGGCGCAACTCTGGGCGGCCGTCTCGCCTTGGAACCGGCAGCACACGCTCGAGCGGCCCGAAGGTGCGCCGCGCTGGTCGTCGCTGTCAGCCGCGCTGGTCGCGCTGGCGGAGTTCGAGCGGCACGACCGCCACGGCCCGAGCGCTCTCGGCGGCATCCTCGACCGGGTCAAGCGCGGCGCGATGGGCGACGGCGGCTCTGCGCGTCCCGACGACCCGCTGCTGCGACGTGCGGGCGAGCTCGTGCGCATCCGGCAGTCGATCGAGCAAGCCTATCCCGAAGGCCGGCACGTGCTGCCCGCGGCCAAGTGTCGCGCGCTGCTGATGCTGCGCACGCCGGGCGTCGTCGCCGAGATGCCCACCTACGAGGCGCTGTCGGCGCTGTTCGACGTGCCGGCCGGCGAGCTGCAGGCGCTCGTCAAGGCCGGCCGCAGGCAGGTGGCAGACGACCTCAGCGCGCGCGGGCTGATCCCGCTCGAGCGGGGCGGGCAGCATCGGCCGTTCGCGCCCTCGACCCACTACACGGAGGCGGCCCAGTGAGCTTCGCGGAAGAGAAGCAGCGCGTGCTGCACGTGACGGTGCGGTTTCACATCGAGCCGCAGACCGACGCCGCGTTCGAGGCCATCGCATGCCCCGACCAGTGGGTGCGCGCCGGGCTGCAGGCGGCCGGCGTCGAGGGCGTGCTCTGGACGGACCCGAAGATGGTCGTGCTCGAGACGACGCGAGGAAAGCTGCTCGACAAGCTCGTCGCAGCGCGAAAGGCGGAACGATGAGAGACCCCAACGATCGAGAGCAGTACGCCGTCGTCGACCGCTCGATGGATCGAGCCAACATGCACCTGATGCGTGTCGTCGCGGGCATGGGCGCGCTGGCGATGATCGAGTGCCTGCCCGCGCCCCGACGCTTCGAGGTGCGAGGCGGCTTCATGGGTCACCCCAAGCGCAAGGCCAACGAGAAGAAGAAGCGCGAGCGTAAGGCGCAGAGAAAAGCGCGGAGGGCGTCGCGATGACGGCCGCCGTCAACGTGTGCGAGCACGGGGATCACCCGGCGCCGGACGGCAAGCGGTTCTGCTCGCAGGCCTGCGCAGACTGCGAGCTCGCCGACTGTGATGCCGAGACGAACTGCGCGGGGCTCTGCGCCTACTCCATCGCCGTCACCATCGACCCGCCGCGATTGCGCGCCTTGTGCCTGCGTGCGCACGACGCTCGAGATAACAGCGAGGCGTTCGCGCTCGCTCGAGCTGACCTGACCGCGGCTCTCTCGCCAGTGCAGATCCTTGCGCTGGTCGAGCGTTGGGAAGACGTCGAGGCGCTGTTCGACAGCACGAGGCGGATCTTTGGCGGCTGATCAAGACGACGAGGGCGCGACCATGCTGACCACGACTGATGTCGCTGGCCGTCTCGGCTATAGCGAAGACACCGTGCGCCGCATGTGCGAGCTCGGGCGGTTCGATGGCGACGGCGATCGGGTGCCAGGCGCGTTCCGACCGAGCGTCGGATCGCACTGGCGGATCCCAGTCGCGGCCGTCGATCACTTTCTCGCCGCGTCGCGGCCGAAAGTCGTGCGCCGCGCGCCGCGCGCGAGGTAGAGCGTCTGGATGCCGAAACGTTCAGGCGTCCGAAAGTTCAAACTGCCGCTCGTTGGCGAGCCCCAGGCGTTGCCCGTCACGCTGCAGACGTGCGAGCGGCTGTCAGCGCGGCTGACGACCAGCGCGTGCGCTGACCGGTACGACAAGGGCAACACGTCGGGATACTTCCCCGCCATCGCCGCGCAGTTCGTGTCGTGCCGCGATTGTCCGATCGGTCGCCGCAACTCGCGCCTGATGGGCCGACCGAAGGCAGAGCGTCAGGTCGCAGCGGAAGCGGTCGCCGAAAACCCGCAAAGCCTGCAGACCCTGCAAAGCCTGTAAATACCGACCGGGACACTAGAACGCCTCACTTGCGCGCGGGTCGAAAGTCGACGAACTTGGCCAAGCTGGCGAGCGCTGCCCCACACGCATACGCCGACGCGGGATCTCCGGGGGGGGACGCCAGTCGTCACAAGGCGCGCGAGGGGGCAGCGTCTTCGCCATTCACCTGGAAGGCGAAGCTGATGTCGAGCTCGACTCTGTCTGTCGACATGAAGGACATGATCCTTCTTCGGTCGAAGCTAGGCGAGCTGTCGAAGAAGGCCGTCCCCTTCGCCGTCCGCAACGGCCTGAACACCGTCGCCTTCACGGCACGCAAAGAGTGGGTCGGCCGGATGCCGCGCGCGCTGCAGCTCCGAAACAAGTTCACGGTCAACAGCGTGCGTGTCGAGAAGGCCACCGGCTACGACATCGACTCGATGCAGTCGGTCGTCGGATCGGTCGCCCCCTACATGCTGGCGCAGGAGCAAGGGGCGACGAAGACAGCCCACGGCAAGCACGGCGTGCCTATCCCGACGACCTCTGCTGCAGGGCAGGCAATGAGCGCCCCCAAGCGCACCAAAGAGGTACGTAAGAAGAACTGGCAAAGCGCGCTCAGCCTTGCCCCTCGCATCTCCTACGGGGTGCGTCAGTACCGCAACGCCGTAGCCATCGCGAACGCTGCGAAGACAGGGGGGGTCGTCTTCCTGGACCTAGGCAGGCGTAAGGGAATCTTTCGCATCACAGGTACCCCCAAGGGGCAGATGCGGTTTCGCATGCTGTGGGCCATGTCGAAGCGTTCCGTGCGCATCAAGCCCACACCAACGCTCGAGCCTACTGTCGAGGCGATGTCCTATCAGGGGCCTCGCATCTTCGAGCTCGAGCTGCAGAAGCAGGTCGAACGCACGCTCGCGAGGCTGCGCAAGTAGGGAAGGGTCGGCGCTCAATGCGACATGCATAAGAACACATCGCATTGCCTGTGTGCCAGGTGGGACACGTGCGCATGGCACGCACCGTGCACACATTTCGCGGGTCCTGTGGGCGGGGTGCCACCCTAGGCGCCGTTTAGATTCGCGACGGCCGGTCCCGCGCAAATTTCGAAGTTTACCGGGGGTATACCGACACAACCGGTCCGGTGTACCCTTTTGTAAAGTGTCCAGATTTGTCGCAAAAATCGAGATCGCACGCATCGCAGGGGTCACGAAGGCCGCTATCACGAAAGCTTCGGCACAGTCCTTTCCCGGGGCTGTTCGAGGCAATCAGGTCGACCTTGATCATCCCGAGACGGCTGCTTACCTGCTTCGACGGGGGATTGACCCGACGAAGGTCGGCCCGAGCGCCCAGGACACGGGGCCGCCACCGACCGACCTCCGCCCTGTTCCGAGCTCGCCGCCCGCGCCGCCATCCAACGGCAGGCGCGCGGCCGCGAAGTTGGATGCCAAGCCGGCGCAGACCGCACAGCCTCCTGCTCGCCGCGCGTCGACGCCGCCGCAGCAACCGCCCGTCGTGCCGCGCGAAGACGACGACGAGGGCCGGAACAGCGTCCTGTACGCGACCGAGGATGACATTTCCCGGTTCGAAGACTGGACGCTGCGCCGACTGCGCATGAAGTTCGGCACCTCGTTCGCGTTCAAGGCGTGGCTAGGTGCCTGCAAGGCGATGGTCGAGATCAAAGAGAAGGAGCTCGGCTTTGCGAAGCAGACGGGCGCGCTGATCAGTCGCGAGCTCGTCAAGACGCAGGTCTTCGCGCACATCGCGCTTGCCTATCAGCAACTGCTTCGAGACACCGCGCCGACGCTCGCTCGACGGATCTACGCGATGGCGCGCAGCGGTGCGCCGATCGAGGATGCCGAGGCGCTCGCCCGTGAACTGATGGGCGCGACGCTCGCCACGCTCAAAGAGCAGGCCTCGCGCGCGCTGCGCGACCGCAAGAACGACGAGGCAGCGTGATTCGCGTCTCGTTCGACCCCAACGCACCGCCAGTAGTCGGCCACCTGCCCGACTACTGGGACCAACGGCGCGAGCGGCAGGGCAAGCCCGACGCCTCGACGTGCGCGGCAGACCTGCGCGAGGCGCTCGAGTTCACGGCCCGCCAGCTGCGCCGCCAAGCGCACGCACTGCAGCACAACAACGCGGGCGACTGGTACAAGCTCGGGCAGGCAAAGGGCCTCTTGGACGCGGCCGACCTGCTCGCCGGCAATGTCGAGCTCGTCGACGTCGGTCTGCCACGCGAGGGAACATGAGCGAGCCCGGCAAAGCGCTTCGCTGCTGACCCCTCTCGCTTCTGAAAAATATTCCGCGTCGATACGCTTGAAAAACAGGCGTTGTGTCACGCGTGAGGCGAAAAAATATTCCTAGCAGCGTGGGGGACCGGTACCCCGTCGGGCTCATAACCCGAAGAAGTGCGTTCAACTCGCGCCGCTGCTCCATGTACGGTCGACGTCGTCTTTCGCCTGCCGCCCTGGGCTTGAGAGACGGCGTCGACCTTACTTGCTTCGGCCAGCACGCGAGCCGCGACCCCGGGTCGTCCTGCCTGTACGCGAGGACGGCGCCGGCAGAGTGGTTCGCGTGCTGGCCGAAGCGACCGCGCGAGAAAGGGTCCCCGCTCCATGCTCGACGACGACGATGCGAACACGCTGGGGCTTCTGGCGCTGCTGCTTGAAGGCCCTTGGGGCTTGATCCTGCTGCTCGCGTTCATCGTCGTGTCGATTGCGGTCTGCGGGAACAAGAAAGAATGCGCCACCAAGCACTGCGATCGCGGCGTGCCTGTCCTGACGAACAACGAGTGCCTCTGCTTGGAGAAGGCGAAGTGACGGCAGCGCTCGAGCTTCGCTTCGCGTGGCTGCTCTTCTTCTGGGCCCTCGTCGCCATCTGCGGCGACTATCACGCGCTGACGACAGACGCCGTGCGCGTGCTGCGCATCGTGCTCGCAACGCTGATGCTCGTCGCCATCGTCTGGCGCTGACCCCATATGCACGAGCTCGTCGCGACGGTCGAACAGTACGACTGGCTCGCCGATCAGTTCGACGCGCTGCCGCAGGAGCACGTCGTCATCCGCCCGTCTGTGTGGGCCGAGTCCAAGCGCTACCTGCCGCCTGCGACGACGCAACTCCCTGGCCCCTACCGCTTCGACGTCGCGCCGTACCTGCGCGAGATCCTCGACTGCATGTCGATCGACTCGCCGGTGCGCGAAGTCATCGTGAAGAAGGGCGTCCAGATCGGCGCGACCGTGGGCGTGCTCGAGAACGCTCTCGGCTATTTCATCGAGCACGTGCGCAGCGCGCCGTGCATGCTGATCACCGCCGATGCCGAGCTCGCGAAGCTCCGTATCGACAGCTACGTGACGCCGATGCTGCAGTGGTCGAAGCTGCAGCACCTGATCCAGTCGAGCGACGACACCAACACGCGGCGCACGGGCAAGACCGACAAGAAAATCGAATGG
>Ga0190275_10000159_pt1 | contig 72966 bp, 58 predicted proteins | sample Popmic550T_FD_133745 | JGI IMG/M metagenome (GOLD analysis project Ga0190275, IMG submission 133745) | Populus adjacent soil microbial communities from riparian zone of Yellowstone River, Montana, USA - 550 T | ecosystem: Environmental > Terrestrial > Soil > Riparian zone > Trees stand | place...
GGAGTCTTCGACGCTGTAGTCGCGGATCAGCGCCGTCTTGTCGGCGGCGACGCCGACCATCGTCTCCTCCAGCTGCATCTCGATCAGCCTGCCCTCGGTGCCGAGCTCGACGATGTAGCGCTCGACCTCGACTGCCATCCGGGTCACCAGCTCGGCCCGCTGGAGGGCGGAGAGGGCGTCGTGGAGGACGACGCCGCCGTCGAACTCGAGTCGGGTCAGCCGGGCCGAGACCTGGTCGAGGCGCTGGCGGTACTTCTCCAGCGTCGCCAGGCCCTGGTTGGCCTTGGCCAGAACGGCGGGGATGTCTTGAAGGATGTACTTCGTCCCCTCGACGTATAGGGAAACGACATCGCGGCGCTGGGAGATCGCGATCACCAGCGCCGTCGTCTGTTTGGAGACGCGCTCGGCGGTGCGGTGGCGGGTGCCGGTCTCCGAGCTGAGGATCGTCGGGTCCGGCATCAGCTGGACGTTGGCCCAGGCGATCTTCGTCGCCTCGCCGTTGAGGACGATCGCCCCGTCCATCTTTGCCACTTGGTAGAGCATCGCCGGCGTGTAGTCGACGTCGAGCTTGATCCCGCCCGAGAGCAGGTGGGAAATGTCGTCGAGGTCGCCGACGACCAGCAGCCCACCGGTCCGCGAGTGGACGATGTTGTCGATTCCCTCGCGCAGGGCACCGCCGGGGGCTACGACGTCTAGGGCTCTGAGAAGTCGGGGATCTTGGCGTTCAGAAAGCTCTTGGAGCTCATCCCCAGACAAAGAAGGCATCGCCTAAGAGGATGGCAAAAAGCGCTCTGGAATGCGGTCTGGGGGATGTCCTAGTGGACAGGTCGGAATAGCTTTTGTCAAGTTGATGCTCCAGCGTGCCTGAAAGCATCACAGGTGGAAGCGCTTGTGATGCATGTGGTGGTGCGGCTCTCCCTCCGGCGGTTTTCCCGGGTCCCGGACGTAGGCCCAGGTGAGGATCGCCCCGATCGCGCAGAGCACCACCACGACCCAGGTCGAGTCGGCAATAGCGGCGGCGAAGGAGTGGCCGTCCCCGAGCAGGGCATGGAAGACGGCGCCGGTTGCGGCGAGGGCGACGGCGCCGGCAAGGACGCGGTCCATCGCCAGCACCCCGGAGGCGATCCCGACCTTCTCGCCGGGCATCGCCGCCATCGCCGCGGTCGACATCGGCGCGTAGACGAGGCCGAGCGCGATCCCGAACAGCAGATAGCCGGCGAGGAGCAGGACGTAGGGGCTGTCGCTCTCGATCCGGGTGAGGACGAGCAGCCCGACGGTGCCGCAGAGCATCCCGACGGTCATCAACCGGCGGGCGCCGAAGCGACCGATCAGGCGCCCGGAGAAGGGTGAGATGAAGATCATCGGCGCCGTCACCGGCAGGATCATCAGCCCGCTGAGGATCGGCGAGTGATCGCGGACGTCCTGCAGGTACTGGGGCTGGAAGAACATCACTGCCCAGTAGGAGCCGACGAGGCAGAAAGCGGCGGCGCTAGCGCCGAAGTAGGGGCCGTTGCGGAAGAGGGCGAAGTCGACGATCGGCTCGCGGACGCGGCGCTCGATCGCCCAGAAGGCGAGAAGCGAGAGTAGGCCGGCTGCGCCGAGCGCGAGCACGAACTCTGCCGCCCAGCTCTGCGACTGGACGAGGGCGAGGACGACCGCGGTCAACCCGGCGCTGAGCGCCGCCAAGCCGGCCCAGTCGATCCGGCTACCGGCGCCGGGGTCGGTCGACTCCGGCGCGGCGGCGAGGGTGATCGCGATTCCGAAGGCGCAGACGGGCAGGTTCATCCAGAAGATCACCCGCCAGTCGAGTTCGATCAGGAGGCCGCCGGCGAGCGGCCCGACTGCCAGCGCCACCGCCGAGACCGCCGCCCAGATCCCCAGCGCCCGCGGCTGCTCCTCGGAGGGGAAGACGTTGCAGACGAGCGCCAGCGAGAGCGAGAGCATCGGCGCCGCCCCAAACCCCTGCAGCACCCGCCCGGCGATCAACGCGACCTGGTCGTCGGCGGCGCCGGAGAGGACCGAGCCGACGGCGAAGAGGGTCATCCCGCCGACGAAAACCCGCTTGCGCCCGAACATGTCACCAAGCCGGCCGGCGGTGACGACCAGGACGGCGATCGTCAGCAGGTAGCCATTCATCACCCACTGCAACCCCTCGGCGCTGGCGCCGACATCGTGGCGGATCTCCGGCAATGCCAGAGCGACCACGGTCGAGTCGAGCATCAGCACGAAGAGCCCCGCGCAGGCCCCTGCCAGCGTCCACCACTTCCGGTTCACGGGCGCGACGCTATCGGCGTCTGCGGCGGAGGGGTCCGGTCCCCCTCCGCGGGAATTGGGTCGCGCCCCTTGCGGGGCTGCTCCGCATGGTGCTGCCTGCCTATGGCGGGCAGAAATCAGATTGCATTTCGCCGCTTCGCGAACATTCCCGCGGAGGGGGACCGGACCCCTCGTGAACCGCCTCCGCTAACTCGAGAGGGCGTAGATCAGGAGGTTGCGACGAGATCCCGCTGCGGGTCTATGCCCCAGCGGTCGCCAACTGCGGCGAGTTCGTCGGTGAGAGGCCAGCGGTCGGGGCGCTCCTCGCCTTCGTGCTCCGGATTCGCTCCCTTGAGGGTCATGCTGCCGGTGTTGTCGCCGATCGCGCGGATCGCAGCGATGTCCTCTGGGCTCAGCCGCTGCTCGGCCGGCAGCGCCGCCAGCTCGGCCCGCTTGTCCTCGATCGGCCGCGCCTCGGGACCTATCTCCTGGATCAGCGTCGGGGCGACGGAGGCGACGGCGGGGTGGCCGAGGTTCCATTGGCAGGCGAGCTGCATCAGGGTGAGGTCGGTGCGCTCGGCGAAGGGCCGCAGCCGCTCCAGCTTCTCCGTCCCCGCCTCGATCCAGCCGGCGGGGCGGAACTTGCGGTGATCGTGCTGGGCCAGCTCCGCCCCCGGTCGCACGTCGCCCCAGAAGAGGCCGCCGTAGTCGACGACGCGGGTCAGCACCTTCACGTCGTGGCGCGCCGCGGCGTCGAGGCAGAGCTCCCCGGGCCAGGGCTCGAGTGGGTTGAGGATGACCATCGCCCAATCGATCCGGTCGCCGAAGCGCTCGAGGCAGTCGATGACGTCGAGGGTGAAGCCGTTGGCAGGGCCCGGGGCGACGCCGATACGGTCCGCCAGCCCCGCCTCACGTAGCGCCGCCATCCCGTCCCAGACCACCTCGCTCGAGTAGCCGATCCGGTCGGGGTTGTGGAGCAGCAGCAGGTCGAAGCGCTCGGCCCCGATCCGCTCCAGGCTCTTCTCCGTCGCCATCCGCAGGTAGCTCGCGTACTGGTCGGGACCCCGCAACCGCGGGTCGGTGAAGCGTGGAAACCCTTTCGGCCCTTCCCGCTCCCCCTCGTAGAAATCGTGGCCGACGGCGCCGATCAGGCTGTAGTCGTCTCGCGGCACGCCCGCGAGCGCCCGGCCGAGCACTCGGTCGGCCTCCCCCTGCCCGTAGGCATCGGCGGTAAGAACGGTCTCGATCCCGCCCCCCGGCCGCAGCAAAGCCTCCAGCCGCTCCTCCGCGATCGTCTCGCCGAAGTGCAGGTAGCGCCCGCCACTCCAGGTGCCGATCGCGGCTCGTCCGGGTTCAGACATGGGCTGAACCGTAGCGCCCGTCAGTGCTCAGGATGCTGGACCCTGAGCATCATCGGCTCGACTGCCCACCAACTTTTCACAATCCACCTGGACCTGCGCCAAACACACCATTCCACTCGGATCCGAATACCTAATCATCGAGCAAGCAATCCTCTGAGAGCGCTAGTCTCGTTCGGAGAGAATCGCAGCCTCGAGCTTTGTACGCAGTCTTTCTAGGTCGCCCTTCTTCTTCACCTGCTGCAGTGCTTGGTCAACGACCTCCACGGCCTCCGTCAGTCGTCCACGGGATGCCAACAACCTGGCGAGATCATTTGCGAATGGCTCGGAGGTCGGCTCGCTCTCTACGGCGGCGCTTAGCTTTTCCTCTGCCAGATCGAAGTCTCGATCCTGAATTGCGAGAAGGCCCTCGCGGTTCAGCAAGCCCGGCATCAGTAGAAAGTCAGGCCCAACCGTCTCTCTTGCCTGTTTGAAGCATGAACGTGCCGCGTCAAGCTGGCCCCTATTTAGCAAAAGCCCCCCCGCACGCACAAGGATGACTGGGTCGTCCGGACCAAGCTCGACGGCCTTAGAGGCTTCAGCGGCCACATCGGCAGGGCGGAGATCCAAGAGGACCGTTGCATAGAGCAAGCGAACCTCGGCATCTTCCGGAAAAACTTGGATTGCCTTCTCGAGAAACTTGAGGGTCTCCTGGTGTCTTTCGCTCACAAGGAGCCTGCGACCACACTCAATCGTTGCGACAAGATCCTGATCAGTTTTTCTATTTCTTATCCTCATTTAGTCCCTAGCGAGGGTCTAAGAGCCTCGCAATTAGAGCAAGTACTCTCACCAGACGACTTCCACCGGATGGGTCTCCCGGGTTACTGCCCGCCGAAATCAAAAGCTGCTCCACCTCATTGAGCGCCTTAGTCAACTCTTGTCGGGCATCGCCAATTTCCTTGTTAGTGCCCTCAAGCCAATCGTCGCCAGTTGGGCATTCATCTTTGGCTTCGCTGGGATCGTAGGGAGCGGGGGCTTCCTCTACATCGTCGCTCGAATCCTCATCGGGATGGCTCCCGATCCGTCGACCAAGCCATTGCCTTCGCCCTCCCCGTTGATTGCCAGGGTCCCAAAGTTCTCGACGCGGGCTTCTTTAGAGCCTCGGAGGCGGCCTTCCGGGGCCTCGATTCGCAGCCCACTCTTGTTCGTGAGCGTGGTTTCTTCGAGTCGGATTTCGCCGGCCGAGCCTTCCATGCGGAAGCTGCCCGTGTTTTCGACAGAGGAGTTGTCCAAGACGACCAGCCCACCTTCGGGGGCTTTGAGAGCAAACGAACCCGCATTGAGGAGGTCCGCCTGATCGAGCAGGTTCGTCTGTCCACCGGGACCGTTGGTCGTCATCGCGCCTGAGTTGGTGAGCGAGGAGGATTCCTTCGCCGTGATCCGGCCATCCGGCCCGCCCACTTTCAGAGCACCCCCCGCCGCCACATCGACAGACCCCCCTTCCAGGAGATTCAACCTCCCGGCCGCGCCTGCGACAACAAGTTCGCCATTAACCGTGACGTCTCGTTTTTGGGTTACTCGCAGCCCGGGCACTTCCGGTTCGCCTGCCGGTTCAACCCGCGCGAGTGCTTCGGTTCCAACAACCGTCTCACCAGCGGCCTCCATGGATCCACCGCTGGCGACGAGCGAGCTGGTCACGAACAGCTGCGCCGAGCCCCGCAGCGCGCCACCCGGCAACTGAAGGGTCCCGATGTTCGACGGTTCGCCTCCCGTCAGCGCGAGCGACCCGGAGAGAATCGTCACCTGCCCTTCGCCTTGGAGCATTTTGACGAAGTGGGCGCCGCCGCTCCCCACTTGCGCGGTTTTTCGCTCGGGATGCAGGCGACGTCCGAGGAAGTCGGAACTTCTTCAGGCAACCAGTTTTCGGCTACCTGCCATTCGCCACTGACGGCACCGGTCCAGGTCTTGGAGCATTCAGCGGCGAGCGCGGCGCCCGGAAGGGCAAGGAACAGTCCAGCCAGTACACAGACGCCTACCAAGGCACGCTGAAGCGCCGTCCTCCTCATCGTGCACCGCCTCTCCCTCACTCCCGATCGGGATCCCAGGCGGGACATCAACCGGAATGCTCAACTGTTATTGAGCATTCATACAGGATTCGCGGGGAGCCCGCTTGAGAGTTCTTTAGACGGCTTGAATCAGGACTCGTCGTCAGACGAGTCCTGATCACCGCTCGGCTCGGCGTCGCCCTCGTCCTTCTTCGCGCCGACGCCGACCTTCTCGCGCTCGGGCTCGATCGCCTTCGGCTTCTTCGGGGCGATGATCTCGAGGCCCAGCGGTTTGTCGTCCTCGTCCCCCTCGGGGGTGCGGGAGACCATTACCGTTGAGCCGGGGGTCATTTCGCCCTGGCGCAGGACTTCGTCGGCCAGCGGGTCCTCGATGTAGCGCTGGATCGCCCGGCGCAGCGGGCGGGCGCCCATCGAGGGGTCCCAGCCTTTGTCGACCAGGAGGTCCTTGGCGTCGTCGGTCAGCTCGAGTTGGAGTTCGTGCTCGGCGACCTGGACGCGGACGCGGTTGATCATCAGGTCGATGATCTCTTTGACCTCGTCCTTGGCGAGCTTGTGGAAGACGATGACCTCGTCGATCCGGTTGAGGAACTCGGGCCGGAAGACTTTTTTCAGGTCGCTCATGATCCGGTTCTTCATGTCGCCGTAGGACATGCCGGTCTCGTCGGCGACGGTGAACCCGATCGAGGTGTTCTTGGCGATCTCGCCGGCGCCGATGTTCGAGGTCATGATCACGATCGCGTTGCGGAAGTCCACGGTGCGACCCTGGGAGTCGGTCAGACGCCCGTCCTCGAGGATCTGCAGGAGGATGTTGAAGACGTCCGGGTGCGCCTTCTCGATCTCGTCGAGCAGCAGCACCGAGTACGGCTTGCGCCTGACGGCCTCGGTCAGCTGACCGCCCTCGTCGTAGCCGATGTAGCCCGGGGGCGAACCGACCAGGCGGCTGACCGCGTGCTTCTCCATGTACTCGGACATGTCGATCCGGACCATCGCCTCCTCGTCGCCGAAGAGGAAGTCGGCGAGGGTGCGGGCGAGCTCGGTCTTGCCGACCCCGGAGGGGCCGAGGAAGATGAACGAGCCAGCCGGCCGCTTCGGATCCTTGATCCCCGCGCGGGAGCGCCGGATCGCTTTCGAGACGGCGGTGATCGCGACCTCTTGGCCGATCACGCGCTTGTGGAGTTCCTCCTCCATCCGGATCAGTTTCTTGGTCTCTGCCTCAGTCAGTTTGAAGACCGGGATGCCGGTCCACATCGAGACGATGTCGGCGATCTCTTCCTCGCCCACCTCGGGCCGTCCCTCGCCGTTCTCACCCTCGGCCCACTCGTCTTCGAGCTGGCGCTTGCGGGTGGTCAACTGGCGCTCGGTGTCGCGCAGGTTGGCGGCCTTTTCGAACTCCTGGGCCTCGATCGCGGACTCCTTCTCGCGCCGCGTCTTCTCGATTTCCTCCTCGAGATCGCGGTAGACCGGCGGCGTGCTCATCGACTTGATGCGCATCCGCGAGCCCGCCTCGTCGATCAGGTCGATCGCCTTGTCCGGCAGGAAGCGGTCGGAGATGTAGCGGTCGGCGAGCTCGGCGGCGGCCGCGAGGGCCTCGTCGTTGATCGTCACCTTGTGGTGCTGTTCGTAGCGCTCGCGCAGCCCCTCGAGGATGCGGACGGTGTCCTCCGGCGAGGGCTGGTCGACTTTGATCTGGGCGAAGCGACGCTCCAGGGCCGAATCACGCTCGAGGTACTTGCGGTACTCGTCGAGGGTGGTGGCGCCGATCGTCTGCAGCTCGCCGCGGGCCAGGGCCGGCTTCAGGATCGAGGCCGCGTCGATCGCGCCCTCGGCGGCGCCGGCGCCAACCAGGTTGTGGAGCTCGTCGATGAAGAGGATGATGTCGCCGCGCTGGGTGATCTCTTTCATCACCTTCTTGAGGCGCTCCTCGAACTCGCCGCGGTACTTGGAGCCGGCGACCAGAGCAGCCAGGTCGAGGGTGTAGATCTGCTTGTTCTTCAGCAGCTCCGGCACCTCGCCGCTGTTGATCCGCCCGGCCAGGCCCTCGACGACGGCGGTCTTGCCGACGCCCGGCTCGCCCAGCAGCACCGGGTTGTTCTTGGTCCGGCGGGAGAGGATCTGCATGATCCGCTCGATCTCGGTTTCGCGTCCGATCACCGGGTCGAGCTTGCCCTCCTCGGCGAGGCGGGTGAGGTTGCGACCGAACTGGTCGAGCAGTTTCGAAGACTTTTTGCCCTCGCCGGAACCTGCACCGGCACCGGCGCCCTGACGGCGTCCGCCGGGGCCCGAGAGCATGCGGATGACCTCGTTGCGGATCTTGTCCGAGTCGGCGTCGAAGTCGAGCAGGATGCGGGCGGCGACGCCCTCGTTCTCGCGCACCAAGCCGAGCAGGATGTGCTCGGTGCCGATGTAGTTATGGCCGAGGGAGAGCGCCTCGCGCAACGCCAGCTCCAGGACCTTCTTGGCGCGGGGCGTGAACGGGATCTGGCCGGAGGTGACCTCCTCGCCGGAGCCGACGATGCGGACGACCTGCGAGCGGACACGTTCCACCGTGATGTCGAGGGACTCGAGGACGCGGGCGGCAAGCCCCTCCTCCTCACGCAGAAGTCCGAGCAGGATGTGCTCGGTGCCGATGTAGTTGTGCTTGAGCGTCCGGGCCTCCTCCTGCGCTAGGACGACGACCTGGCGAGCCCTCTCAGTGAATCGCTCGAACAATGAAGACCTCTTCCTGGTTCTCAACCCGGGATACCCGGGTCTGTACCGCTGAACGCCTTGCTCCCTCTATCGGGAGGCGCCCGTCTGTCCCTTAACTCTACCGGGGTCCGATGTCCGGCTTCTGAGCGCTTGAACACGCTAAGAGCGATGTTTCACGCAGAACTTGGCACGTTCCCGTGCGGTTAGGTGCGCATCGCCGGGAACAGCAGGACTTCTCGCAGCGTCTTCGCCCCGGTCAACATCATCACCAGGCGGTCGATTCCAAGGCCGGTTCCGCCGGTCGGCGGCATCCCCTGTTCGAGCGCCTCGATAAAGGCCTCGTCGTAGGGCTGCGCCTCCTCGTCACCCCGCGCCACCTCGGCGGCCTGCTGCTCGAAGCGACGCCGCTGCTCGTCGGGATCGTTGAGCTCGGTGAAGGAGTTGGCGATCTCCATTCCTCCGGCGAAGGCCTCCCAGCGCTCGACCACACCCGGCTTCGAGCGGTGGGCCTTGGCGAAGGGCGAGAGCTCGACCGGGTAGTCGAGGATGAAAGTGGGCTGGATCAGCGCCGGCTCGACGTCGCGCGAGAGCAGCCCGTCAACCAGCTTGCCCCAGCCCTCGCTCGGGTCGAGCTCGCCGCCGATCGCCTTGGCGAGGGCCTCCCGGGTGGGGTGCTCGGCGATGTCGATCCCGGAGCGCTCGAGGATCGCCTCGCGCAGGGTGATCCGGCGCCAGGGCGGGGCGAAGTCGATCTCCACGCCCCCGCGCTCGACCTTGGTCGTTCCCAGCACCCGCTCGGCGACCTCGGCGACCATCCGCTCGAGGTCATGGGCGGTTTTCTCGTAGTCGGCGTAGGCCTCGTACCACTCGATCATCGTGAACTCGGGGTTGTGCTTGTGGGAGACCCCCTCGTTGCGAAAGTCCTTGCCGAGCTCATAGACGCGGTCGATGCCACCGACGACCAGGCGCTTGAGGTAGAGCTCGGTCGCGATTCGCAGGTAGAAGTCGCGGTCGAGGGCGTTGTGGTGGGTGGTGAAGGGCCGCGCCAGGGCGCCGCCGTAGAGCGGCTGCAGGACCGGCGTCTCGACCTCGACGAAGTCGTGCTCGTCGAACCAGCGGCGGATCTCGGAGATCGTGCGGGCGCGGGTGCGGAAGGCGCGCCGGCTCTCCTCGTTGGCGATCAGGTCGAGCTCGCGGCGACGGAAGCGGGTCTCGGCGTCCTCGAGGCCGTGGAACTTGTCCGGGGGCGGGCGCAGGCTCTTGGCCAGCAGCCGCCAGTGGTCGATCGCCAGCGAGAGCTCTCCTCCGCGCCGCGTCGCCATCGCCGTGCCCTCGGCGCCGATGATGTCGCCGAGGTCGAGGTCGACGAGAAGCTCGTAGGCCTCGTCGCCGAGCACGTCCTTGCGGGCGTGCAGCTGGATCTGGTCGCTGCCGTCCCGGACGTCGAGGAAGCAGGCCTTGCCGTGGCCGCGACGGGCGACGATGCGCCCGGCGACGCGGTGGCGGGAGTCCGTTTCCATCCCCGCCGCGAGACCTTGGTGCGCGGCCCGCACCTCGGCGATGTCCTCGCGGCCGGAGAACTCATGCGGGAAGGGCTCAATCCCCGCCTCGCGGATCCGTTCCAGCTTCTGGCGCCGGTCCTCGAGGACCTGGGAGAGGTCCTGCTGGGGCTCCGGTTGGGCGGGCTCGCTCATCGAGGGGCGAGCCTACCGGCCCTCAGGCCTTCTCGATCTTGGTGATTTTGAGTTTTTTCTTCGGCCCGCGCGGGACCTCGACGGTGACGACGTCGTTGCGTTTCTTCCCGATCAGGGCTTTGCCAATCGGGGACTCGTTCGAGAGTTTGTGCTCGAGCGGGTTGGCCTCGGTCGAGCCGACGATCTGGAATTTCTGCGAGTTGCCGGTCTTCTGGTCTTTGACGTGGACGATCGAGCCGAAGGCGACCTCGTCGGTGCCGAGCGACTTCTCGTCGATCACCTGGGCGCGGCGCAGTTTCTCTTCCAGCTGGGCGATCCGCGCCTCCAGCAGGGCCTGTTCGTTCTTGGCGTCGTCGTATTCCGCGTTCTCGGAGATGTCGCCGAATTCGCGCGCTTCCTTGATCCGGGCCGCGACCTCTCGGCGTTTGGTCGTCGAGAGGAACTCGATTTCCTCTTTGAGCTTTTCCAGCCCCTCGGGGGTTATGACGGCCTGACGCACTTGAACGACCTCGCTTTGGATTGGAAAAGGGAGCCTGGCCGGTCTCCCGGGACCTAAAAAAACCGCCCTCGGTGCGCTCCGTCGCGGCGGCACACCCCGGGCAGGGCGCGCGATTATAGCGGGGGTGGCGGGGCGGCCAATTCGGCTGCCCCGGCACGGTTTCAGGCCGGTACGGCTGAGGCCGCCAAACCGCCGATCAACTCCCGCGTCCGCGCCAGATCAGCACTGTGCTGAAGCTCGAGGAAGAGCTCTTTCGGTGCCTCCAGGCGCTCCACGTACCAGGGGTGGAATTTGCGCAAGTAGCGCGCCGCCCGCTCGGCCCCGAGGTGCTCCTCGGCGCGGTCGACCAGCCAGAGCCACTCGGCGACGACCTCTTCCCGGTTCGGCGGCTCGACCCGGCTCCCGGTCAGTTCTTCGAAGACCCAGGGGTTGCCGAAGGAGCCGCGGGCGATCATCACCGCGTCGGCGCCCGACTCCTCGTAGGCGCGACGGGCGGCCGCAGCGCTGGAGAGGCCGCCGGAGACGATCACCGGCACCTCGATCCGTTCGCTCAGTTCGCGAGTGAGGGCGTAGTCGGGCTTGCCCTTGTGGCCTTTGGTCGCGGCCCGGGGGTGGAAGGCGATCGCCGCCACCCCCGCCTCCTCGGCCAGGCGAATCGCCAAGTCGAAGCCCGAGCGGTCCCCCGCCTCGATCCCCGAGCGCAGCTTCACCGTGACCGGCAGGCCGCTGCCCTCGGCGGCGCCGCGGGCCAGGGCCAGGGCCAGGTCGGGGTCGCGCAGGAGCTGGGCGCCGGCGCCGGTCTTGCGCACCTTCGGGACTGGGCAACCCATGTTGATGTCGATCAGGTCGGCCCCGGCCTGGGCGGCGATCTCGGCCCCAGAGCGCATCACCTCGGCGTCGTGGCCGAAGAGCTGGATCGAGACCGGGTGCTCGTCGGGGTGGATCCGCATCAGCTCCCGCAGCGTGCGTTCATTGCGGTAGTGGAGGGCGAAGCTCGAGACCATCTCCGAGATCGCCAAGCCGGCGCCGTAGCGTTTCGCCTGCATCCGCACGAACCAGTTGCCGATCCCGGCCAGCGGCGCCAGCAGGACGCGATTGGCGATCCGCACGCCACCGATCTCGAAGGGGTCGGTCAGCGCCGGACGCGGGCTCGCCTGCTCAGCGGTTGCGCTCATGGATCAGCCGCAGCCCTTTCAGGGTCAGCATGTCGTCGACCTCGTCGATCGTCTCCGTGAACGGCACCACCGCCGAGGCGTAGCCGCCGGTGGCGAGCACCCGCGGGTTCGGCAGTTCCTCTTCGATCCGCCGCACGATCCCGTCGATCAGGCCGGCGAAGCCGAAGATGAAGCCGGAGTTGATCGCCGCCCGGGTCGAGCGGCCGATCGCTTCCTGCGGCTCTTCGAGGTCGATTCGGGCGATCCGGGCCGCGCGGTCGATCAGGGCACTGAGCGAGGGCGCGAGGCCGGGGCCGATCGCGCCGCCAAGGTACTCGCCTTCGGTGGAGACGGCGTCGATGTTGATGCCGGTGCCGAAGTCGACCGAGATGCAGGCCTCGCCAAAGCGCTCGTATGCGGCGATCGCGTTGACGAGGCGGTCGGCACCGACCTCGAGCGGGTTCTCGATCCGGATCGGCATCCCGGTCTTGACGCCGGGACCGATCGCTAGGCAGTCGGCCCCGAGGTAGCGGCGCGAGAGCTGCTCGAACTGGTTGCCGAGCGGCGGCACCACCGAGGAGACGCAGACCGCGTCGACCTCGTCGAAGGCCATCCCGGAGAGCGAGAAGAAGCCGGCGATCCGCTCGGCCAGCTCGTCGCCGGTTGCCCCGGAGCGGGTCTGGAAACGCCACTGCTCGACCAGGCGCTCGCCGTCGAAGGCGCCGAGGTGCGTCTGCGTGTTGCCGACGTCTGCTGCGAGAAGCATCAGTCGATTATCGCGACCCGAAACTGGCCAGGTGGCCAAACCGCGTCGATTGCGCTTAGGATCGCCCGATGAACGCTCGCCTTTTCATCATTCCCGCCTCGCACCCGGCCATCTCCGCGGAGCTGATGCTCGAGTACAAGGGCATCGACTACAAGCGCACCGACCTGCTGCCGGTGATCTCCAAGGGCGTACTGAAGGCGGTGGGTTTCTCCGGCGTCACCGTGCCGGCGCTGAAGATCAACGGCGACAAGGTTCAGGGCTCGCGCCAGATCGCCCGTGAGCTCGAGCGCCTGCAGCCGCAGCCTCCCCTCTTCCCCGCCGACCCCGAGCGACGGGCCGCGGTCGAGGAGGCCGAGCGCTTCGGCGACGAGGAGCTGCAGCACCCCGTCCGCCAGATCCTCTGGTGGGGGATCAAGCGCGACCACGGGCCGCTGCGCAGCTACTCGGAGGGCGCCAAGATCGGAATGCCGCTCGGCCTGGCGATGAAGACGGCGGCGCCGATCGTCGCCCTCTCCGCTCGCTTCAACGAAGCCAACGACGAGAACGCCCGCAAGTCCCTGCAGGCGCTGCCGGCGATGCTCGACAGGGTCGACGCCTGGATCGAGAGCGGCGTCTTGAACGGCGAGCAGCTGAACGCCGCCGACTTCCAGATCGCCCCCAGCCTCGGCCTGGCGATGACCCTCGACGACCTGCGGCCGGCGATCGAGAACCGCCCCGCAGGGGCGCTGGCTAAACGGCTGGTCCCGAACTACCCGGGCCAGATGCCGCCGGTGCTACCGGCCGAGTGGCTCCACCCGCTGGCCGGGTCCCAGCGCGCCTAAAGCGTCCGCCAGACGGGTCCCGTCCGGCAGCGCTAGCTCCGGGTCGAGCTCGAGCAGCGGCACGAGGACGAAGCGGCGGGTCGTCACCTCGCGGTGGGGCAGGGTGAGGCGGTCGCTGCTGAGCTCGAGATCGCCGAGCAGGAGCAGGTCGACGTCGAGCGGGCGCGGGCTGTGGCGAGGGGCGTGGAAGGAGCGGCCGCGCTCGGCCTCGACCCGCTTGCAGGCGTCCAGCAGCTCCTCGGGCTCAAGGCCAGTGCGGATGCGGACAGCGGCGTTGAGGAAGTCAGGCTGGTCGAGGACCTCGCCGACCGGCTCGGTGACGTAGGCGGAGGAGACGGCCTCGACCTCGATCCCCTCGGCCTCCAGCAGCTCGACCGCGGCGCGAAGGTGGGCCGCCGGATCGCCCACGTTGGAGCCGAGGCCGAGGTAGCCCGTCCGCTGCTCCGCGGCCACGCGGCTAGTCCTCGCCTTCGCCGTCTTCTTCGACCGCGCGCTCCTGGGTGACCTCGACCGCCACCTCCTGGATCGCCAGCGGCAGCGGCGGCTCCGGCTTCGCGGCTCTCACCCGGACCGATTCGCAGCCGTAGCGCTCCATCAGCCGCTCCCCCACCACCTGCGCCAAGCGCTCCAGGGTCTTGTAGCTGCGCTCGGTGGCGGCGAGGGTGACGATGTCGCAGACCTGGCCGTAGTCGACGGTGTCCTCGAGGCGGTCGGTCAGCACCGCGTCGCAGTCGGGAACGTCGAAGGAGATGTCGAACTCGAGGCGCTGCCCGACCTCCTGCTCGGCCTCGGAGACGCCGTGGTGGGTGTAGATCGAGAGCCCGCGCAGCTCGATTTCAGCGCTCGACTCGATTCCGTTGCCGTGGTTCTCCATGGGCGTCACGCTACCCGAGGATCGCCGTCGCCACGGCCAGCGCCTGCCGCATCTCGGCGACGTCGTGGACGCGGAGGATCTCCGCCCCCTCGGCGGCGGCGATGATCGAGGAGGCGATCGTGCCGCCCAATCGCTCGTCGGCGGCGGAGCCGTCGACGCCGCCGATGAAGCTCTTGCGGGAGGTACCGATCAGCAGCGGCCGGCCGAGGTCGCGCAACTCGCCGAGGCGGCGCAGCAGCTCCATGTTGTGCTCGCGGGTCTTGCCGAAGCCGATGCCGGGGTCGAGCCAGATCCGCTCCTCGGCGATGCCGGCCGCGGTCGCCGACTCCAGCCGCTGCGCCAGGAACGCCTTCACCTCGGCGACGACGTCGTCGTAGCGGGGGTCGTCCTGCATCGTCCGCGGGTCGCCAAGCATGTGCATGAGGACGACAGTGGCTCCGCGCTCCGCGCACAGCGCCGCCATCGCCGGGTCCCCGCGCAGGGCGGTGACGTCGTTGACGATCTCCGCTCCTGCGTCGAGGGCCGCCTCGGCCACGTTCGCCTTCGAGGTGTCGACGGAGATGCGACAGTCAAGGTCAGCTAGTCCCCAGATGACGGGGACGACTCGTCGCAGCTCCTCCTCGGCGCCCACCGCCTCGGCTCCCGGCCGCGTCGACTCGCCGCCGACGTCGAGGATCGCCGCCCCGGCCGCGGCCAGCTCGCGGCCGTGCGCGATCGCCGCTTCCGGATCGAGATAGAGCCCTCCGTCGGAGAACGAGTCGGGCGTCACGTTGACGACGCCCATCAGCTTGGTCATAGGAGCTTCGCTTAAGAGGCGTCGCCGCCGGCGAAGCCGGGGCGGGGGTGCGGATTCGGTCGGGCACCCTCGCGCGCCGCTTTTTCCGGCTCGGGAGTGGGCTCGGCCGGCGTCGAAGGCGGCTCCTCCTCGTCGACGAAGACCTCCTCCGCCGTTTTGCCTTCGAGCAGGCCGACGAACTCTTTGGCGTCGATCGTCTCCCGCTCCAGTAGCAGCTTCGAGACCCGCTCGAGCTCGCCGCGATTGTCGTTCAGCATGCCCTTGGCGGTCTGGTGGGCGCTCTCGACGATGCGGCGGATCTCGTCGTCGATCTCGCGGGCGATCTCATCGGAATAGTCCGGCTCGGAGTTGAACTCGCGGCCGAGGAACGGCTGGCCGCGGTCGTGGCCGAAGACGCGGGGCCCGAGGCGCTCGGACATCCCGAACCGCATCACCATCTGCTTCGCCGTCGCGGTCACCTTTTCGAGATCGTTCGAGGCCCCGGTGGTGATCTCGCCGAAGACGATCTCCTCGGCGGCGCGACCGCCCAGGGTCATCGCCATCGTGTCGGTGAGCTCCGCCCGGGTGGTGAGGAACTTGTCCTCGGTGGGCAGGCTGATCGTGTAGCCGAGGGCCTGGCCGCGGCTGATGATCGAAATCTTGTGGACCGGATCGGTGTTCTCGAGCAGCTGCCCGACGATCGCGTGGCCGACCTCGTGGTAGGCGGTGATCAGACGCTCCTTCTCGCTCATCACGCGGGTTTTCTTCTCGGGGCCGGCGATCACGCGCATGATCCCCTCCTCGAGCTCCTTCATCGTGATCTCGCGGTTGCCCGTGCGGGCGGTCAGCAGGGCCGCCTCGTTGATCAGGTTGGCGAGATCGGCGCCGGTGAAACCAGGGGTCTGGCCGGCGAGCGTGTCGAGGTCTATCTCACGCCCCAGCGGCTTACCGCGGGTGTGGACCTCGAGGATCTTCTTGCGACCCTTGCGGTCGGGGCGGTCGACGACGACCTGGCGGTCGAAGCGGCCGGGCCGCAGCAACGCCGGGTCGAGGATGTCCGGGCGGTTGGTGGCGGCGATGAGAATGATGTTGTCCTTCATCTCGAAGCCGTCCATCTCGACGAGGAGCTGGTTCAGGGTCTGCTCGCGCTCGTCGTGACCGCCGCCCATGCCGGCGCCGCGGTGGCGGCCGACGGCGTCGATCTCGTCCATGAAGATGATGCAGGGGGAGTTCTGTTTCGCCTGCTCGAAGAGATCGCGGACGCGGCTGGCGCCGACGCCGACGAACATCTCGACGAAGTCCGAGCCGGAGATCGAGAAGAACGGCACCCCGGCCTCGCCGGCGACCGCGCGGGCGAGCAGGGTCTTGCCGGTGCCGGGCGGTCCATATAGAAGGACGCCCCTCGGGATCCGCGCGCCGAGCGCCTGGAATTTCTTCGGGTTCTCGAGGAATTCTTTGATCTCCCCGAGCTCCTGCACCGCCTCGTCAACGCCGGCGACGTCGCGGAAGGTGATTTTCGGTGCGTCCACGGACATCCGTTTGGCTTTCGATTTGCCGAAGTTCATGACGCGACTGCCGCCGCCCTGCATCTGGTTCATCAGGAAGAGCCAGAAGCCGAAGAAGAGGACGAAGGGGAGGATCAGCGTCAGCAGCGACAAAATGCTGGAACCGCCGGACCCCTTGACCTTGGTGTCCACTCCGGCTTTCTCGAGCTCGTTGATCAAGCTCTGCTCGGTGTTGGGCGGGTAGCCGGTGGAGAAGTTTTCGCCGTTGGTGCGCTCGACGTCGAGGGTGTTGTCCTTCGTGTTGAGCGAAACCTCTTTGATTTTGCCCTCGGCGATCAACCCGGTCTCGGGCGCGATCAACTGGTTGTACGGCGGGGCCTCGTCCTCGTCGCCACCACTGATCATTTTCGAGGCGATGAACGCCAAGATGACGACCAGGAGGATCGGGAACGCCGCGCTTTTGAAGAAACGCCTCAAGAGTGAGATTCAGCGTACCAGGGCGCTTTTCCCGGTCTATGCGGCCAGGGCGGCAACGAAATCCAGGTTTCGGTACTTCTGGCCGTGGTCGAGGCCGTAGCCGATCGCAAACCGGTCGGGAATTTCAAACCCGACATATGTCGGCGGCTTCAGGTCCTTGCGCAGCCGGTCCGGCTTCGTCAGCAGCGCGCAAGCCTGCAGGGAAGCCGGTTCGCGAGCGTTGAGGTTGCGCATCAGGTAGTGCAGGGTGAGTCCGGAGTCGACGATGTCCTCGATGATCAGGACGTCGCGGTCCTTGATCGGCGCGTCCAGGTCCTTAAGGATGCGGACGACCCCGGAGGAGTCGGTCTGGGAGCCGTAGCTGGAGATCGCCATGAAATCAATCTCGCAGGGAATGTCGAGGTGGCGCATCAAGTCGGCGAGAAAGAGGACAGCGCCCTTCAGCACCCCGACCAGGACCAGCTCCCGGCCCGCGTAGTCGCGGCTGATTTCTTCGCCCAACTCGGCGACGCGGCGCTGCAGGTCGTCTCTGGCGACGAGGGTCTCGCCGATCGCGGGATCCGACACGGCGCGCAGTCTAGATAGATCGGGGTGATCGTTGACGGGCCGATTCCTCTCTATATAGGCGTACTTCCGGCCCATCAACTTTTTTCGGCGCCGAGGAGGCCGCTTTTGAGCACGGCGCGGACGCCGCCGCCGAGGTCGAGAGTGGAACCGCCACGGTGCAGGCCCGCAACCTGCTCGGCGAAGCGGGCGGCGCCGGCGACCGGGCGGCCGGCCGCCTCGTCGGCGAGGCGCTGCAGGACCAGGCGGCGCAGCGCCGGGTGCAACTCGGTGAAGCGCTGATGGGAGATCGCTCCCCCGCCCCCCGCCAGCTCGGCGTCGACGAGTGAATCGAGCAGCTCGGCCTCTTCGCGCAGCTGTGCCGCGGTGCGCAGCACGTTCTCGCGCGCCGCCGGGTGGATCTTTGCCAGCTCCGGGATCACGTTCCGGCGCAGGAGGTTGCGCTTGTAGCCGGCCTCCTCGTTGCTGGCGTCGTCGCGCCAGCGAAGGCCCCGCTCTTCGCAGTAGGCGGTGGTCTCCTCGCGGGTGGTCGCAAGCAGAGGGCGAACGAGGCGGCCGTCGTGGGGGCGCATGCCGAGCAGGGCCCGGCGACTGGGAGAGGAGGCGAGCCTGTAGAGGATCGTCTCGACCTGGTCGTCGGCGGTGTGGCCGGTGACGATCGCCGCCCCCGCTGCCTCCGCCAGCGCCGCTGCCGCCGCGTAGCGCTGCTCGCGCGCCCACGCCTGCAGGTTGCCGGGCCCCGGCTCCCGCCGCGGGCGCTCGACCGCGAGCTCCACCCCGAGCCGCTCGCAGAGCTCGGCGCAGTGGCGCGCATCCTCCTCTGCCTCGTCCCGCAGGCCGTAGTCGACATGGAGGGCCCGAACCTCCCCCGCCCCTCGCGCCCGGACCGCGAGGTCGAGCATGCAGACCGAATCGCGGCCGCCGGAGAGCATCACCAGCAGCGGCGCCGGAGCGGCGATCAACCCTCCGGCTTCGACCCGCTCCAGCAGCTCCTCGCCGATCATGCCCCGCGGACGACGAACAGCGCGGTCGGCGTTGGAAACCCCTTAAGGGTCACCTCGCCGATCGGCTCGAACCGCAGCCGCTCGCTGCCGGAGATCGCCCCGCAGACCGAGTCCGTGACCAGGACCTCCCCGGCCAGGGCGCGGTTGACGACCCGGTGGACGAGGTTGACCTGGCTGCCGAAGTAGTCGCCGTCGCGGTAGACGGCATCGCCGTAGTGGATCCCGACCCGGGGCTGCGGTCGCTGCGGGAAGCGAGAGAGGAAGTCGACCGCCCACTCGGTCAGCGAGGCAGGGTCGGGAGACACCACCATCACCTCGTCGCCGATCGTCTTCACGATCGTCGCCTCCCGCGGCAGCGTCGATTCGACGTTGACGACGAAGTTCTCGACCACGTCGAGCGCCTCGATGTCCCCCTCCTCCTCCGTGTAGCGGGTGAAGCCGGTGAGGTCGATGAAGCAGAGGGAGACGTTGACGTGGCCAAGCTCGATTTCGGCCGTGTCCATGCTGGCGCCGGCCTCCATGTGGCCGACCACATCCTGTTCGACGAAGAACCGCAGGTAGCGCTGATGCAGGTATTCGGTCAGGGGCGCCGCTAACGGCAGGATGTCGCCGGCCAGCTCGCCCATCTCCTCGGCCATTTCCAGCTCCGGCACGGCGTCGCGGATCAGCGGTTCGTGGACGTAGAGGTGGAAGAGGCGCACCTCGGCGTCGGCGATCCGCCGCATCGACTGCGCGTAGACGCGGACCAACTGCAGGAAGGCGACCAGCGGGAAGCCGGCGGCGAGCACGCCGGCGCAGTGCCGCAGGGCCCCGACGTCCTCGCGGCTGAGCTCGCGCTGCCCTTTCGGGGTGCCGAGGATGACGAGGATGCGCTCGACCAGCTCGGGCTCCATTCCCGTCTCCGCCGCCGCCTCCTCGATCGTAAGGATCTCCTGCGAGCCGGAGAAGAGCTCCTCGGTGAAGCCAAAGGCGAGTTTGCCCTCTCGCCCGGCCTCCTTCAAGTCCTCGAGCGAGTAGCCGCGCTCCCGCATCCGCGCCACCACCCGCGCCTGAGCCGCCGCCGCCACGGTCCAGCGCCCTTTGCGCACCGGAACGATCCTTTCCTCGGCCCACCGTTTCAGCGTGCTGACCGAGACCCCCGACCGCCGCGCAGCCTCGTTGAGGGAAATCCGTTCATCAGCCATAGGCCGAGGCTAACTGGCCTGGGGGGAGGGTGCTCTGACTGTCACGGATCGCCCCGCCACTACGTGTCCCGTCCCCTCCCACCAATAGATCATTTACTAAGGGTGGATACCCACGGAGCGGTCGGTCAGAGCTAGTCGCTCATGAAGTCCGCCCTCCGCGCGTGATTCGCCTCAAGGAGCCGTAGACCGAACAATCGCCGATGCCTCCGCACTTTCCCCTTGGATGCCTCTCGATCCGACCCATTGCACTTTTTCTGTTAGCGGGACGGACGCCGCGTCCATTGTGGGAGGAGCTGACCGCCCAAGATATCCTTCGCGACAGCGTGCGTGCCGCGGCCGTCGATGCCTGCGGTGAAAACAGTCATTCGCTGAAATGCACATTCCCTGCTCTTGCTCCAGGCGTACACAATTCGCTTTCCGTCAGGAGAAAAATCTGGACGCGAGAGCAAGCAGTGAACCTGGCGGATCACTCGTTCCTGGTTGCTCCCGACGCGCCTGGTGACAAGCTCGAAGGCTTGTGGGGTGCGTCGCAAGAAGGCGAGCCATTTTCCATCCGGAGAGGTCACAGGGAAAAGCTCTTCCTCGGGATCATTGGTCAGGCGATGTCGTGAGCTTCCGTTCAGCGCCATCATAAAAATGTCCTCGCATTTCAAGGCGCGGCAAGTGGTATTGCTGTGGCCAAAGACAAGATGACGTCCGTCACTTGAGAAAGACGCTTGGAAATAGGCCCCACGTGGATTTCTCAGGGTCCACCGGCGTCCGGTATCGAGATTGATGATCCGAATCGTCAAGCCGCCACTGAATGCGAGTAGATGCCCGTCCGGGGATATCGCAAGCGAGGGCGCAAGCGAGGGCGCGCCCCCGATTTCCTTCGCCCCGAAGCCGACTTCCACTCTTCGCGGCTTGACCTCTCCCGCTGCATGGACAAATGCGGAGTAGAAGACGCCTTCATTGACTTCATCTTCAAATTCGTCAAATTCGCCCCTGGGGAGCACGGCGATATACCGGCCGTTGTCGCTCGCGGACAGAGCAATCGGACCACCGAACTGCTTGATTTGCCCCAGCTCCCTCCCGGTGGGCGAGACGAAGTTCAGATGGCCGTCGTGCGCGAAAACAATGCGTGAACTCGCCTCAGCGTGAGCTGAGGTGCCGAGAACGAATGCGAGGCCGCAAATGAGGGCGATTCCATGAGCAATTCCCTTTGAATTCATTCGCCGCACCATAGGCGAAGGCAACGGCCCCAATCGGGCCAGAATCGGCCCGGTTGGGGCCGTTGATCGATTGGAGTCTTCGACCGGAGCTCGGCCCCAGATTCTGATCTGGGTCGCGCAAAACGGTTCTTGTCAGGGCACTTCGGCGGGCGGTGTTTCGTTGAAACGGAGGCTGCGGACTGTGCCCCGCTGGCCCCGGTTTGGGACGGACGGCAAAGAGCGGGGCGACCCGGAGGTCGCCCCGCTGGCTCTTTGTCCTGGGGAACGCGTCGGAGTCCCGTAGGGGTTAGGTGGGGAGCTCCGACCCCTCGTGCAGTTGGAGGACGGACTGCCCGTCCTCGCCGGTGCGGATGCGAATCGCCTCCTCCACCGGCAGCACGAAGATCTTTCCGTCGCCGACCTCACCCGTGCGGGCGTGCTTGAGGATCGTCTCGACGACGATGTCTTTGTCTTTGTCCTCGACCACGACCTCCAGCTTCAATTTCGGCCGGACGTTGACGGTCAGGGTCGAACCGCGGTAGCGCTCGACGATGCCCTTCTGACGCCCCGAGCCCTTGGCCTCGAGGATCGACAGGGACGGGAATCCCTTGTCGAGCAACTCCCCTCGGATCGGCTCGAACGCCTCGTGGCGGATGTACGCCTCGATCTTCTTCATGCGCTCACACCTCCTCGGTTGGACTCGCTTGCCGTCATCTGGGCGGGTGCCGGAGTGGCCACGGGAGAGGCCCCGTGGGACACCGTGCTCGGCAGGCCCGTCGAGTACTCCGGCTGCGGGATGAACTGCTCCGGGTACCCGTACATGCCGTGCGAGCTGATGTCGAGCCCGGCGTCCTCCTCCTCGGCCGGAACCCGGAGGCCGATCGTCGCCTTGATCGCCGCAAACGTCGCGATCGAGATCGCGAAGACGACGACGAAGGTGAACAACACAGCCAGTGCTTGAACGCCGAGTTGGCCCAGGTTGGCACTGAGGGACTCGTCGCCGAAGATCCCGTACCAGACCCCGGAGCCGGCGCCTTCGACGACCAACCGCGGCGAGGCGAAGATGCCGACCGCGAGGGTCCCCCAGATTCCGGCCAGGCCGTGAGCGGAGAGCGCCCCGACCGGGTCGTCGAGGAGCCGGTCGATCGCCAGCACCGCGTAGACGACGATCAGACCGGCGATGAAGCCGATGATCGGCGCCGCCCAGAACTCGACGAAGCCCGACGGAGCGGTGATGCCGACGAGGCCGGCGATCGCACCGTTGCCGGCCATGCCGACGTCGAGGGTCCTGCTCTTCATCCAGACGGCAAGGCTGGCGCCGATCACGCCGGCGGCCGCGGCCAGCTGCGTGTTCAGCATCACCTCACCGAAGAACGAGGCCGAGGTTTCGAACGTCGAACCACCGTTGAACCCGAACCAACCGATCCAGAGGATGATCACGCCGAGGCCGACCAGCGGCATCGAGTGACCGGGGATCGCCCGCGGCTTGCCGTTGGCGTCGAACTTGCCGATCCGCGGGCCGAGCAGCAGCAGCGCCGCCAGGGCGCCGACGGCGCCGGTGAGGTGGACCACCGAGGAGCCGGCGAAATCCATCACCGGCTTGCCACCGATGTCGGAGAGCAGACCGCCGCCCCAGACAGCGTGGGCGATCAGCGGGTAGATGACCGCGCCGAACACCGCCGCGTAGATCACGTAGGCGCCGAACTTGATCCGCTCCAGGGTGGTTCCCCAGACGATCGCCAGGGATACCGCGCAGAAGGCGAGCCCGAAGAGCATCAGCATCGCGTCGGAGCCGGCAACCTGGAACGCTTCTTCGCCGCTGCCGACCGTCTGGCCGAAGTGGAAGAAGAAACCGGTGTCGCCGAAGATCTTGTTGCCGCCGCCTTCAGCCACGCCGTAGCCGATCGCCCACCAGGCAATCGTCACGATCGCGAGGTTGACGATGATCTTCGCCACCCCGGTGCCGACGTTCTTCTGCCGCGAGAACCCGATCTCCAAGAACATGAAGCCGGCCTGCATCAGGAACACCAGTACGCAGGCCACGGCCACCCAGACCATGTCCAGCTCGGACGTCTTTTCCGCCAACGTCGCCGCGGTTCCCTCCAACGTTGCCGCGGAGGCGACCCCCGGCAAGACGAGCGAGGCAACCGCGGCCCCCAGGGCGGCGATCAAGAGCCTCTTTTTCATTCCATTCCTCCTAGCCCGCCGGGATTCACGGCCCCGCCGGTCGCGTTTGGATAACTCGGTTCCAAGCTATGGACGGACTTAGGAGGGGTCTTTGGACGGCTGGAGGAAATTCAGCGGTGCCCTTTTCTCCCGGATGTCGGCGCCGTGCCCAGAATGGATGGGCGGCTAGGGTCGAGACCGATGCCCGCGCGACTCCGCCCCACCGCGCCGATCGCCGCCGCGGCGATCCTCGTCGGCGACCCGGGCCGGGCGCTGATGCTGGCCCAAGAGCTGCTGGTGGCGCCGAAGATGAGCAACCACGCGCGGGGCCTCTGGGGCTACAGCGGCGAGACCGCGGCCGGCGAAGAGCTGACGATCCAGGCGACCGGGATGGGGGGACCGAGCGCTGCGGTAGTCCTCGCCGACCTGGCGGAGCTGGGAGTGCAGCGGGCCGTGCGGATCGGGACCTGTGCCTCGCTGGGAAGTCTCGGCCTGGGCGATCTGCTGCTGGTCTCAGCAGCTCGCAGCCCGAACGGCGGCGGCGCCACCCCGGACCCGGAGCTGACGGCGGCCCTGGCTCGATCCCTGCCGGGGGCCCACCCCGGCGTCGCCGTCAGCCTCGACAGCCTGCAGCGTCCGGAGCGCGAACAGCCCTCCGTGCTGGCCGAGGGCGCCGACATGCAAACCGCCGGCCTTCTTGCCGCGGCCACCGCGCACGGGGTGAAGGTGGGGGCGGTTCTGATCGTGACCGAGAGGAGCGACTCAGGCCAGCTCCCCGACGATGAACTGGAGGCGGCGGCGAAAGGCTCCGCACGGGCCGCCGCAGCCGTACTCTCACCCTAAGCTTTAGGGTTAGACTTCGCTTCTTTCGAGGGTTTTTTGGCGTTTTCACGCCGCAGCGCCCCGAGCTCGCGGCTGAGATCGTCAATCGCCTCCTCGACGTCCTCCAGTCGCTGCGAAAAAGACCGCAGGCGCCGCTCCAGCCGTTCCACATCCGTCGCTGAGGGAAGATTGAGCGCTCCCATCGCCGCCTGCTGAGCCTCCAAGGCCTTCTCCCGGGCTCCCAGGGCGGCGGTAACCGCGTCATGGAGCGTGGGGTTGTCGATCAGCGCCTGCGCCAGCTCCCCGAGCGCCTGCTCGGCCCGCGCCCGCAGCCCGTCCTGCTCGTAATCCTCGGTCTCGATGCTCAAAACGCCCGCCTTTCCGCTTGGTCGACCCGCAGCTTAGAGCGCATCCGGCCGGCCTGAGAATCTGCCGCTCCAGCGATGTTTACGCGGTTGATTAAGCCCTTGTTGGGAGAGCCGGTTTCGATTGCGGACGCAGGTACTAGTGGGTAGCTTGCTGAGACTGCCCAGGGAGGGGTATCCGAGTGTGGGCAGGCACCGCAGTCACCGTTTTGGGATGAGAACCAAGTTCGCCATTCTCCTCGCCTTCGCCAGCTTTCTGGGCGTTACTGCTGTGGGCACCGCTTTCGCCGGTGCCGAACCGCTCTCCGAGGGCTCCGCCGTCGCCCCCGCCGGGACGACGACGACCGCGATTCCCTCGCTGCAGGCGCCGGCCTGCGCCAACGGGGTCGACGACGACGGCGACGGGCTCGCCGACACCGAAGACGCCGGCTGCGAATCGGCCGAGGACACCGATGAGGCCACTCCCGCCCCGGCCCCCGCGGAAGAAACCCAAGCCCAGCCGATTCCGGCTCCGGCACCCGCTCCCTCTCCCGCCCCCGACGAGAAGCCAGGCGTCGAGAAGGGCACCGGCATCGACGGCGGCAACGCGGCCGGCGACGAAGGCGGCGTCACTAGCAACGACGGGCTCGGCGACGCCAGCGGCGGCGCCGGCAGCGGCGGCGGAGTGAAGGCGCCCAAGGCCAGCGGCGGCGACCAGGCCCTGCCCAAAGAGGGCGACGGCGGGTCCCAGTACTCCGACGGCGGAGCCCCCACCACCTTCAACCCGACGACGACGATCGCCCCCTTCGGGCCGGCGCCGATCGGGGTCCCCAACTTCGTCATCGACTCCTTCGAAATCCCGCCCTTCCTGCTGCCGATCTACCAGGCCTGCGGCACCGAATACGGGGTTCCCTGGGAGGTCCTGGCCTCGATCAACAAAATCGAGACCGCCTTCGGCACCAACCTCAACGTCTCCAGCGCCGGCGCCCTCGGCTGGATGCAGTTCCTGCCTTCGAGCTGGGAGGCCTTCGGGGTCGACGCCAACGGCGACGGCCGCAAAGACCCCTACAACCCGGTCGACGCAATTTGCGCCGCCGCCAACTACCTGAAGATCGCCGGCGCCCACGACGACCTCTACCAGGCGATCTTCGCCTACAACCACGCCGACTGGTACGTGCAGGAGGTCCTCCTCTACGCCCGCGCCTATGGCCGCCTGCCCTCCGACCTCGTCGGCTCCCTGACCGGCCTCACCGAGGGCGCTCACTTCCCGATCGCCGCCGATGCGCGCTACGCCGACGACATCGCCGCCCGCGAGGCGCTCAAAGACGGCGAGAGCGTCGAATACGGCAACGCCGCCGAAGTCATCTCCTCCTCCCCCACCCCGCGCGGGATCAACATCTTCAGTGAGCAGGGGGCTCCGGTCGTCGCCGTCAACGACGGGGTGATCCGCAAGCTCGGCCGCTCCGAGCGCCTCGGCAGCTACGTCGTCCTCGAAGACACCTACGGCAACCGCTTCACCTACGCGGAGCTCGGGCAGCTGGTCCGGGACCGTCGCCTGGTGGTGATGCCGACCGGCCAGGAGAAGCGGGTCCCGGTCGAAAGCGAGAACCTGCGGCCGCGGCTGCGGGCCCTCCCGGAGCGCGCCGAGGGTGACGCCGAGAACGCCGACGCGCTGCAGGCAGCGGTTGCCGCCAGTGCCAAGGGCTCGCTGCGGGTCGGTTCGAAAGTAATCGCCGGCACCGTCCTCGGCCGGGTCGCCGAGGGCACCGACGGGATCGACTCTCACATCAACTTCTCGATCCGCCCGGCCGGCAAAGGCGCGCCGCGGATCGACCCGAAGCCGATCCTCGACGGCTGGAAGCTGCTGGAGGCCACCGCGATCTACCGGGCCAAGGGCAAGAGCCCGTTTGCCCAGCTCAGCGGCGCCGGCGTGCTGCTGCTCTCCAAGGAGGCCCTGCAGAAACGGGTCCTCTCCAACAAGAGCCTCGAAATCTACGAATGCGGCCGCGAAGACATCGCCGGCGGGCGGATCGATCGTCGCGTCCTCGCGATGCTCGAGTACCTGAGCGTCAAGGGCTTCGACCTCACCGTCACCTCGCTGCAGTGCGGCCACGGGCTGCTGACCGCCTCCGGCAACGTCTCCGAGCACACCACCGGCACCGCCGTCGACATCCCGATGATCAACGGAGTCCCGGTGACCGGCAACCAGGGACCCGGAAGCCCGACCGAGGAGCTGATCCGCGAGGTGCTGCGACTGCAGGGGACGATGCATCCCCACCAGGTGATCTCGCTTCTGGACTTCCCGGGGCCGACCAGCTTCCCGATGGGCGACCACTACGACCACGTCCACGTCGGCTACCACCCGCTGACGGGCGACGCCGAAGCCAAGTTCGCCGCCCTGCTGAAACCGGACCAGTGGCAGCGGCTGATCGAGCGCCTCGGCGAGATCGAAAACCCGAGCGTGCCGGTCAACCCCTCGAAATTCGCGATTCCCGACGAGACCAACGGCGGCCTTTCCGCCGGCGACTGATCGCGCCAGCGTCGCCCTGAGCGACGAGGACCAGATCCTGGCCAAGCTATTCGGATTCGTGCAGTTCGACTTCGCCGGCGCCCTGCCGCTGGCCGACGGCCGCTACCTCGCGCGCGCTCCCGAGCCGGGTGAAGAGGAGAGCGTCCTTGTCCTCAAGCGGATCGGAGCGCCGAGAGCCGCCCCGAGGCGACGTCGGCGTGGTCGCGAGGTCGAGGCCGCAGGCGAACCCCAGCCTCTGGCGCTGACGCGGGTGACGACGGTCCGCGCCTTCGTCCCTTTCGAGGACCCCGCCGAGGCGGCGCGCTGGCTCGACGAGGCCTTCGAGGCCGAAGAGACGACCGAGGTCCTCGTCGCCGAAGGGTTAGCCTTGCTCAACCAGGCCCTGCATGCCCAGGCAGTAGCCACCGCCAACCCTAACTCTAAGGTTGAACTTGAGACCGAAGCCGCCGAGCGGATCTTGCTCGGCTTCGGCAGCGGTGAGGAGCTGGCCGACAGCCAGTTCACCGAGGCACGCGAGGTAGACACCAGCCCCGGCAGTTCCCGACGGCGTCGGCGCGAGGAGGAGCTGCGACCCCAGGAACGGGTCGCCGCCGTCCTCCGCGGCCGCGAGCATCTAGACGCCTGCGAGACCCTCCTCCTCCGAGCCCGCGCCGACCTCGACTCAGGCCGCGACCGCGAGGCTGCCCTGCAGCTACGAGTCGGCCTCGAGGCCCTACTCATCGAGTTAAAGGACGCCCTCGCCGACCCCGACCACGAGAACGACATGGGCACCCTCTCGGAGCGCCGAGCGGAGGCCGGCGAAGCCGCCAACACCGCCCTCAAGGGCGACCTAACCCCAGAGCAACGCACCCAAACCGAAGAACTCCTGAAGCTCAGCGAGCGAGTCCTGCGCCGCCGCCGAGTCCTGCGCGGCTGACCCACTCAGCGGCTCGAAGGGCGAGGGGGAGGACCCGGAGGAACCTCCCAAATCGTGACGGAGGGTCCTCCCCCTCGCCCCCAACCACCCCGCTCTACTCGAAGTCCTCCGCCTCAGCAACCTCACGCAGTTCAATCGCCCCCGGTTCGTTGTGCGGGTTGGGGCAGCGCTTCATCCACTCCACCGCTTCATCGAACGAATCCACCTGCAGCAGCCAGAAGCCGGCGATCAGCTCCTTGGTCTCGGTGAAAGGACCGTCGGTCACGGTTCGCTCGCCGTCGCCGCCAAAGTTGACCCGGGCGCCCTTGGAGGACGGCCGCAGCCCCTCGCCGGACAACATCAGGCCTGCCTCGGTCAGTTCTTCGTTGAACTTGCCCATCGCGGTGAGAAGCTCCTCGCTCGGCATCTGGCCAGCCTCGGAGTCCTCGCTTCCCTTGACAATCGCCATCACTCTCATTCTGGGGTTCCTTTCAAGTCAATCTGCGGAAGCCGATCTTCCGCTTTTATCAACACGACGAACGGGCCGGACCGAAATCGACACGAGGCTGAATTTCTTTCGGGAGCGACTTCAGAAGGCGAGCTGCCGGGCGACGATGGCGTCGAGCAGCGACTCGGCCAAGTGATGGGCCTCCTCGAGCGCGACTCCCTCGATCGAGGGGACGCCGATCACGGTGAGGCCAGCGGCCCTGGCGGCGGCCACTCCGGTCGGCGAGTCCTCCAGCGCCACCACAGAAGGGCCCGGCTCGACTCCCAGCCGCCGGCACGCCTCCAGGTAGGGGTCGGGCGCCGGCTTCGGCGCCGCCACCTCGTGAGCGCTGAGAACCACGTCGAAGAGATCGACGAAGCCGGCCAGCTCGATCGAGCGCCGCACGAAGCGCAGCGGCGAGTTCGAGACCAGGCCGATTGGGGTGCCGCGCTCGCGCAGGCGCTCGAGCAGCTCGCGGGCGCCGACCATCGCCGCCACGCCGTGCTCGAGCTCGGCGACGACGAGCTCGTTTAACTCCTCGATCAGCTCCAACGCCCGACCGGGCTCCCCCAGGCGCCGTTCGAGGATGGCGCCGGCGATCTCGGCCGAGGTCCCGACCAGTTCCAGCTTGTCGGCGGGGGTGAACTCTTTGCCGCGGAGCTCGAAGAGATCCTGCTCGGCCCGGGTCCAGACCGACTCGGTGTCAAGAAGGAGGCCGTCGTTGTCGAAGACGACGGCGTCGGGGAGACCGGGGGCCGTCATCCGAGCGCCCCCACCAGCGCCGCCAGCTCCTCGTCGACCTCGCCCTCCAGCTTCAGCTCCGCGTCGCCGTCGTACGGGGTCTCCCCCTTGGTGACGATCGCCACCCGGCCGCCGCGGCCGAGCGTCAACTGCGGCAGCCCCGCCACCGGGTACACCGCCAGCGAGGAGCCAACGCAGAGCATCAGGTCGGCACCCTCCGCCAGCTCGGTTGCGCGGGCGATCGCCTCCGCCGGCAGCATCTCCCCGAAGAGGACGACGTCGGGTTTGACCGCGCCGCCACAAGCGGAGCAGATCGCGACGCCGGCCTCGTCGAAGAGCTCCTCCGCTTCCTCCAGCCCAAACGCGGTTGAGCAGGCGGTGCAGGAGGAGGTCGCGATCGAGCCGTGGACCTCGATCACGTTCTCCGAGCCGGCGGCGCGGTGCAGGCGGTCGATGTTCTGGGTGATCACGCCCTCGATCAAGCCCCGTCGCTCGAGCTCGGCCAGCGCCTCGTGGGCGCGGTTGGGCTCTTTGTCGCCGAGCGCCTGGAAGCGCGGCCGGTAGTAGGACCAGAAGCGCTCCGGGTCGCTGCGGAAGACGTCAATGTGGGCGACCTCCATCGGGTCGACCTTTGCCCACAGCCCCGTCTCGGGCGTGCGGAAGTCGGGGATCCCGGACGGCACCGAGACCCCGGCACCGGTGAGAACGACCGTCGACGAAGCTCCTTCGAGCATCGCCGCCAGCCGCTCGACGGTTGATGGGCCGGAAGTACGCCTATCTGGCGTATTTCCGGCCCATCGATCTCTGATGCCTACTTGCCGCTCCACTTCGGGGTGCGTTTGCCGAGGAAGGCGCTGATGCCCTCTTTGGCGTCATCGCTGGCGAAGACGCTGGCGAAGCCTTGCTTCTCGGCCTCGATGCCGGCGTCGATATCGCCCTGGTGAGAAACCCGCTTGATCTGCTCGACCGCGACCGGCGCTTGCCCGCCGAGCTTGCGACCCCACATCAGTGCCGTCTCGAACAACTCCTGATCGGGGACGACGCGGTTGACGAGGCCGAGCTCGAGCGCCTCTCCGGCGAGGATCGCGTCGCCGACGAGGTTCAGCTCCAGAGCCTTGCTCGGGCCGACCAGACGCGCCAGCCGTTGGGTGCCACCGAACCCGGGGATGATCCCCAGTTTCACCTCGGGCTGACCGAAGACGGCAGCCTCGGCACCGATGCGGAAGTCGCAGGCCATCGCCAGCTCGCAGCCACCACCGAAAGCGATCGAGTTGACCGCGGCGATGGTGACGACGCGCGCTTGGCCGAAGTCGCGGAAGAGCGAGTGGGCGCGGTTGATCAGGTCCGCCCCGCTCGCTTCGTCGAGCGTGGTGAAGGCCTTGATGTCGGCGCCGGCCGAGAAGACGACCGGGACCGCGGAAGCGATCACCATCGCGCCGATCTCGCCGCTGTCCTTGACCCGGTTCCAGACCGTCTCCAAGTCCTCGATCACCTGCGGGGAGAGCGAGTTCATCGGCATGTTGGCGAGCCAGGCGATCGCGACGCCGTCGCGGGTCTCGAGCTTGACGGTGTCGGTCTGCTCGCCCTCGTCGGCCTGCGGGTAGGGGTAGAAGCCCTGGCCGCTGGAGAGCCCGTGGCGGCCCTGGGCGACCAGGCGCCTGAGGGTGACCGGCGGGGTGAAGCGGTCGCCGTACTTCTCCTCCAGGTTCTCCATCGTCTCCAGGACCTTGTCGAGCCCGGTGACGTCGGCTTTCCAGAACGGCGGCAGCAGACCTTTGCGCGGATCGAGCCCGGCCCCGGCCATCATCCCGAGGTCGATGTCGCGGACCGAGCAGATCCCCTCCTCGACCAGCAGACAGGCCTCGATCAGGGCGCGGCTGGAGAACATCGCCACCAGCTCCTCGGCATTCGGCTCACCGTCGCCGGGTACGTTCTGCTCGCCCTCCTTGAAGAAGCCCTCGCCGCCGCTCTTGACGCCGAGCTTGCCTTCGCCGACCAGGCCCTGCAGGCCCTTGTGGACGTAGAAGTGCTCGCCGTAGGAATCGTTGAGGTGTTCGGCGACGTGGAGGACGGTGTCGAGCCCAAGCAGGTCGGTGAGGAAGAACGGGCCCATCGGCGCCAGCTGAGCGCCGGCGATCGCCTCATCGATGCCCTTCAGGGAGAGACCCTGCTCCTCCTGGGCGCGCCAGATCTCCCCCATCGTCGCCATCAGGATCCGATTGACGACGAAGCCGGGGACCTCACCGCAAACGATCGGCTGCTTCTTGATCGCCTGGGCGAAATTGTAGGCGGCGGTCGCGGTCTCCTGCGAGCTGTCCTCGCTGGCGATCACCTCGACCAGCGGCATGATCGAAGCCGGGTAGAAGAAGTGGAAGCCGACGACCTTGTCGGGGCGCAACGTCGCCTCGCCGATTTCAGTGATCGAGAGCGAGGAGGTGTTGGAGGAGAGGATCGCGTGACCCGGCGTGGCGGCGTCGATCTCACGGAAGACGGCCTGCTTGATCTCCATCTTCTCCGGGACCGCCTCGATCACGAAGTCGACGTCGCCGAACGCGTCGTAGCTGGTGGTCCCGATGATGTTGCCCATCACCTCGGCAAGCCGGGCGTCGGCCTGCTCCTGGGTCAGCTTCTCCTTCTTGACCAGGCGGGCGAGCTGGCCCTCGGTGACGCCGCGGGCCTTCTCCACGGCCGCATCGACGAACTTCTGGTCGATGTCCTTGACGACAACGGGGATGTCGGCGGCGGCGATCGCCTGTGCGATCTCGCCACCCATGGTGCCGCCGCCGACGACGGCGGCCTTTGAGACGAACATTAAGAGGCTTCCTCCAAGTTTTTGGCTTTGCAAGGCGGCGCCCGGCCGCGGGAACCGCAGGCTATAGGGATGCCTGCGGTTCCCGCTATTCGATCTAGAACTCCAACTCTTCGACCTGAGGCTCCTGCTCCTCTTCCTCCTCCGGCTTGAACCGCTGGTAGGCGAAGGCGCCGATCAGCAGCAACAGACCGAGGGCGACGAAGGAGAGGGCGCGGGCCAGCTCTTCCAGCTCGGAGAGGTCGTAGGTCCAGACCTTGGCGATCGCCACCATCAGCAGCGCCAAGCCACCGAGCCGCGCTTTCGGAGACCTGCGGACCATGCCCCAGACGACCGCGCCGAGGCCGGTTGCCGTCCAGAAGGCCGAGAGCCAGGCCTGGCCGATCTCCCGCGCATCGCCGCTGGAATCGGTACCGATCAAGTCGATGATCAGAACTGAGCCCAAGTAGACGAGTGCCCCAGCGCCGATGAAGCCCGCCACAGTCGCGCTCTGAGGCTGGACTTGGCGACCGAACCGGTGGAAAGCAAGTGCCGCGACCGCGCAGCAGGCGATCGCCACCAGCGAGCTGCCGAGGTCACCGACCCCGTCAGCGAGCGCAACCGGCGGCGCCTCGACGACGAGCGTGTGCGTGATCGCGAGGCCGAGGAAGGCGCCGGTGCCGATAAGCAACCGCTCCGCGTCTGAGAACGCCGGGCTGGGCGTGGTGTCAGCCCGCGTCGCCAAGAAGGCGAGAGCCGCGGCCGCGGCCGACCAGGCCCCGACCAGGGTCGGACCATCGAGGGCGTTGGCCAAGCCGAAGGTCCCGAGCCCGATCCCTCCCCCGATCAAGAGCGAACCGATTTCACGGTGGACGCCGAAGCGGATGGCGGCCGCGCCGAGCAGGAGATGAGCGCCGGCGAAGCTGAAGATCCAGGCGTTCATCGCCAAGGCCGAGTCGCCGTCGACGACGACGCAGCCGGCGCCGAAGATGAACAGGCTGCTGAAGAGAAGCAACAGCCAGGAGGAAATCGGGAGGTTCTCCTCGTCCCGGCTCCGAAGCTCGTAACCGAAAGCTGCGGCGGCGTAGAGGGCCCAGAAGCCGACCAGAACCGCGAGCACGAGCAAAGTCGGCTCGGTGGGATTCGGTTCTCCCTCGAAGACGACGAAGCCGCTGTCGAGGATCCAGGCGATCAGCTGCGGAGCGGAGACGGCGAAGGCGCCGAGTGCCAGCCAGTTCCAGCGCTGCCAGAGAAGGACCCCGACGCTGGCGGCGAGGGCGAGGGCGACGAAGGCGATCGAGCCGCCCTGGCCCGCCGTGCCGACGAGCATCGGCGCCGCCAGGGCGCCGAGGATGCCGACGCTGCCGACGAGCATCGACGACCAACGCACCGCGATCGCCACTCCGATGACCCCGACCAGCGCTCCCAACTCGAGCCCGACCAGGGGTGAGATCAGGTCGTAGGTCTGGGTGGCGACGACGGTCGTCGCATATAGCCCTGGGATCGCCACGGCCACCGCCACGCGGGCCACCTCGAGGCGCCCCTTGCGTTCGTGCAACCAGACGCCGAGGCCGAGCAGCGTCAAGGATCCGAAGGCCGCCATCAGGATCCGGATCTCCTCCGTGAACCAACTGCTGTCCACGGCGCTGCGCATCAGGAAGACGAGGCCGAGGAGGACGGCAAAGCCGCCGATCCAGGCGATCGCCCGTCCGAACAGCCGCTCGAACTCGATTCTCGACATCGAGTCATAGGACGGGGGCGGGGTGTTCTCCCCATTGCCCGCCGGTTGATCAAGTCTCTCGCTGTACATCAGATCTCCCCTTCTGTTGTTGGGTATGCCGGGTCCTTTTTCGGTCGCTTATTGACCGTTGGTCAGCAAACCGTAGCAATCTTGTCAACCATCGGTCAACAAGCCGGTACACTCTGTGCATGAGCGAGCCCGCCTACCGCCGCCTCGATGTCGATGAGCGGCGTCAGCAACTGCTCGAGCGCGGCGCCGAGCTCTTCACCAGCCATCCCTACGGCGAGCTCTCGATGAGCAAGATCGCGGCCGAGGTGGGGATCTCGAAAGGCCTGCTCTACCACTACTTCCCCAGCAAGCAGGCCTATTTCGAGGCGACGTTGGGCGCCTGGGCCGAGCAGTTGCAGAAGCGGACCGAACCGGACCCCGACCGCTCGCCGCTGGAGCAACTGCAGGGCAGCCTCGACGCCTTCCTCGAGTTGATCGAGGAGAACGAGGTCGCCTACCGCAACCTGCTGCGGAGCGCCGCCGGGGTCCCCGAGATCCGCGAGCTGATCGAAGAGGTGCGGCAGAAAACCGCGCAGCGGATCCTCGTCGGGATATATCCCGACGGCGCGCCCCCGAGGGCCCGGATCGCGGTCAGCGGCTGGCTCTGGTTCATGGACGGCGCCTGCCTCGACTGGATCGAGCACCGCGACGTCGACCGTACGGAGCTCCGCGACCTCCTGCTCGGCGTCCTGATGGGGGCGCTGCTCGCCACCGGCTCGCCGCCGGACCTGGCTCAAGTCTCCTGAGGAGGGGGCTTCGCCACCAGGGATAAGGCCCTCCGCCGAACCTTTGTACGGCCGTATAAATGCGCGATCGGGGGGTCGCTACTAGGCTCTGTGGTGCTCTTTGTCAAGGGATCAAGACTTCAAATCAATCGCGCGGGACAAGACCCAGCGCGCGCCTAGTGGGGGAGAACCCGAACCGATGACTCGTATCCGCCAGCAGAATGTGACCGCCGCCCAGTGGAGCTCCAACGGAGGAGCCCTCGGCACCGAGGACCTGACGCTTCCGGAGAACAACCTGTTCGGGCAGAACGTCTTCTCCGTCGAGGTGCAGCGCGAGAGGCTGCCCGAGGACGTCTTCGAGAAGCTGCAGGTAACGCTCGAGGGCGGCGAGTCGCTCGACCCCAGCCTGGCCGATGCCGTCGCCGAGGCGATGAAAGAGTGGGCGCTGGAGAACGGCGCCACCCACTACACCCACATGTTCCAGCCGCTGACCGGCTCGACCGCGGAGAAGCACGACTCCTTCTTCGAGCCGGGCGGCAACGGCGGCTCGATCGCCGGCTTCTCCGGCAAGGAGTTGATCCAGGGCGAGCCCGACGCCTCCTCCTTCCCCACCGGCGGCGTCCGCGCCACCTTCGAGGCCCGCGGCTATACCGCCTGGGACCCGACCAGCCCCGCCTTCATCCTCGAGAACCCGAACGGGGCGCTGCTCTGCATCCCGACCGCGTTCGCCTCCTGGACCGGCGAGGCGCTCGACGCGAAGATCCCGCTGCTGCGCTCGATGGACGCGCTCTCGCGCTCGGCGATGAAAGCGCTGCGCCTGCTCGGTGACGAGAAGAGCCAGCGCGTCTTCACCACCGTCGGGCCCGAGCAGGAGTACTTCCTGATCGACGAGCAGTACTACTTCGAGCGCCCCGATCTGATCGCCACCGGCCGCACCCTCTTCGGCGCCAAGCCGCCCAAGGGCCACGAGCTCGACGACCACTACTTCGGCTCGATCCCCGAGCGGGTGCTCGCCTTCATGCTCGAGTCCGAGCTGGAGATGAGCAAGCTCGGGATCCCGGTCAAGACCCGCCACAACGAGGTGGCGCCCGCCCAGTACGAGATCGCCCCGATTTTCGAGAACTCCAACGTCGGCTCCGACCATCAGCAGCTGCTGATGCAGACGCTGGAAAACATCGCCCGTCGCTACGGCTTCGTCTGCCTCCTGCACGAGAAGCCGTTCGCCGGGGTCAACGGATCCGGCAAGCACAACAACTGGTCGATGGGGACCGACACCGGCGCCAACCTGCTGAACCCGGGCGAAACGCCGGCCGACAACATCCACTTCCTCTTCTTCTGCGCCGCGGTGATCCAGGCGGTCAACAAGCACCAGGGCCTGCTGCGCGCCTCGGTCGCCAACATCGGCCAGGACCACCGGCTCGGCGCCAACGAGGCGCCGCCGGCGATCATCTCGATCTTCCTCGGCGGCGAGCTGGAAAAAGTGTTCGAGGCGATCGCGACCGGCGAAGGCGACCCCAACACGCCGGCCTCGTTCCTCGACCTCGGAGCGCAGGTGCTGCCGCCCTTGCCGATGGACGGCGGCGACCGCAACCGGACCTCGCCGTTCGCCTTCACCGGCAACAAATTCGAGTTCCGGGCGCTCGGCTCGAGCATGTCGCTGGGCTTCCCCAACACGGTCCTGAACACGATCGCGGCAGAGGCGATCGACGACCTCGCCAGCAAGCTGGAGGCGAAGCTGAGCGGCGGCGAGCAAATGCCGCAGGCCGTGATCGAGATCGTCAAAGAGAGCTACCTGGCCAATCGGCAGGTCTGTTTCAGCGGCGACAACTACTCCGAGGAGTGGCACCAGGAGGCCGAGGCGCGGGGCCTGAAGAACCTGCGCACGACGCCGGACGCGTTGCCCGAGGTGATCGCCGACGACACCGTCCAGACCTTCGAGCGGTACCACGTCCTCTCAAAGGCGGAGCTGGAATCCCGCTACGAGGTCTGGGTCGAGCAGTACTGGCTCCGCGCCAACATCGAGGCGGAGACGGCCTTCTCGATCGCCAAGACGATGATCCTGCCGGCGGCCCTGCGCCACCTCGCCCTGATCGGCGGTTCCGGCGTCTCCTCGGTCGAGGGCGAGGTCCGCAGCCTCGTCGACGAGCTGGTCGCCAACCTCGCCGACCTGGAAGCCGCGAACGCTGACCCCGGCCTCGAGGGCATCGAGATGGCGGTCTATGCCCGTGACAAGCAGCTGGGAGCGATGGCGAAAGTACGCGAGGCGGCCGACAAGCTGGAGAAGGTCGTCGCCGACGATCTCTGGCCGCTGCCTAAGTACGAGGAGATGCTCTTCATCAAGTAGGTCTCGGTTTGGGCGGGAGGGGGAGAGCCTCTCCAGACACTGCTCGCTTATGGCTCGCAGTTGAGTGTCTGGAGAGGCTCTCCCCCTCCCGCCTCTACGGCCTTGGTTCGCCAGAGAGAGCTAGGTCGGGAACTATTTGCGCTCGTGAGCGCGCATTCGCAAGCCGCCTTCTGGGGAGAGGGTTGGCATTTGGCGGATCGTCATTGTCCGGCCTGGCAGGGCCTCGAGGCGGAGGCGTTGGAGCAGCATCGTCGCTACCAGCTTCACCTCGGTCTGGCCAAAGCGCTTGCCGATGCAGATGCGGGAGCCGCCGCCGAAGGGGACGTAGGCACCGCGTGGCAGCGCCGCCTTGCGCTCGCGGGTGAAGCGCTCGGGGATGAACGCCTCCGGCTCGGGGAAGACCTCCGGCAGGCGGTGGCTGGCCCAGGAGCAGTAATTGACGTAGGCGTCCTCGGGAACGGTGAAGCCGCCGAACTCGTATTCGCGGATCGCCCGGCGCGGCCCGATCCAGGCCGGTGGGTAGAGGCGCAGGACCTCGTCGAGGACCATCTCCAGGTAGGGCATCTCCTTTTCCAGCTGCAGGGGACTGGGAGGGTTGCCGCCGAGGACCCGGTCCTGCTCCTCGTGCAGGCGCCGCGTCACCTCCGGGTGGCGGGCGAGCTCGTGGAGCATGAAGGTCAGGGTCGAGGTCGAGGTGTCGTGGCCGGCGAACATCAGGGTCATCACCTGGTCGCGGATCTCGCGGTCGCTGAATTCCTCGCCGCCGGCGCCGCGGGCCCCGACCAAGAGGCTGAGGATGTCCCGCCGGCTGGGATCGGGCCGGGCGCGGCGGCGGGCGATCTCGGCGAAGACAATCTCGTCGAGGATCTCGCGCGAGCGGACCATCTTGTGCCAGGGAGAGCCGGGACCGCGCAACAGCCGCAGATGGAAGTCGATCCCGTAGAAGACGAGGGCACGCTCGAAGTGCTCGGCCGCGGCGGCGCCCTTGCCCGCCTCGTCGGGGTCGAGGCCGAGCAGCGTCCTCATCGCGATCCGCATCGCCAGGTTCCGCATCCACTCGTAGACGTCGACTACCTCGCCGACCGGCAGGGCCGCGATCGCCTGCTCGGCCTCGATCGTCATCCCCTCGGTCGCGACGGCGACCTGCTCGCGGTGGAAGGCGGGCATCATGATCGCCCGCGCCCGGTCGTGGAAGTCCTCGTCGACGGTGAGGAGCCCGTCGCCCAGCAGCGGGATCAGGTCGCCGAAGCTCGACTCGCGCCAGTGGAAGTTCTCCGGGTGGCCGACGGTGACGTAGTGGTTGGCCTCCGGGCCGAGCATGAAGACGACGCGCGAGTGCAGCAGCCGCAGGCTAAAGATCGGGCCGAAGCGTTCGTAGGCATCGAGCAGGATCGGCAGCGGGTCGCGGGCGATCTGCAGGGTGCGGGCGCGGCTGAAGTCGGTGTCGCCGGGCGGAAACTTCCCCCTCCCCCGCCACTCGGAGACGACGTCGCCGTAGAGGCGCAAGAACGGATTGCCGGACATCTCGGGCGGGCGCGCGACGGGTCCCGTGGTCTCGACCGTAGCCATCGTGAATCATCGTAACTGGCTATCTGGCCAGGATCTAAGCTGGGTGAGTGGGCGCCGCAGCAACCATCGTCGTGGAGGGAGCGGCCGTAGCCTTCGCCTTTGCCCGTTACGAGGGAGCGGTCCTCCCCCGCGTGCGCGGCGAGCTGGAGGGATGGCGACGGGCGGCGGCACTGATCCCCGACCCGGCCCTGCGCGAGCAGGCGCTGGCGGCGCTGACCGAGAAGGCCGCCAACGCCGAGGCGACTGGCGTTCTCGCCTGCCTCGCCCCGCGACGCGGCCGCGCCACCCTGATCCGGGCGTCGACCGCGCTGCAGGTCGCGGTCGACTACCTCGACAGCCTCGGCGAGCAGCCCGGACCGGACCCGCTGCGCGACGGCCTCCAGCTGCACGGCGCCCTCGCCGCCGCCCTCGCGCCCGGCGCCCAGACGGGCGACTGGTATGCCCATCACCCCCAGCGGGAGGACGGCGGCTATCTCGAGCAACTGGTCCTCACCTGCAGGCAAGCGGCTGCCACGCTGCCCTCGGCGGAGATGATCCTGCCCTTCGCCCGGCGGGCGATCGTCCGCTGCGGTGAAGGCCAGAGCCATACCCACGCGGCCGCGGGAGGCAACGACAAAGCGCTGCGGCGGTGGGCTTCCGCGCTGGCCACTCCGCCCGGGTTCGAGTGGTGGGAGGTCGCGGCGGGCGCCAGCTCCTCGGTCGCAGCCCATGCCCTGCTGGCGCTCGCCGCCACCCCCAAGGCGACCGCGCCGCAGGCCGAGCTCGTCGACGCCGCCTACTTCCCCCCGATCGGAGCGTTGACCGTCCTGCTGGACGACCTCGTCGACCGCGACGCCGACCGGGCCGGCGGCCAGCACAACTACCTCGACCGCTACCCCGACGACGACCTGGCCGCCGATGGGATCGAGGCGATCGCAGCCCAGGCCCAGCGCTCGATCTCCTCTCTCCCGCGGGCGACCATGCACGGCGCGATCCTCTCCGGGGTGCTGGCCTTCTACCTCAGCTCTCCCGGCGCGGCGGCTGCCGACACGCGCATCATCCGGAACCGGCTGCTCGCTTCATCCGGCCCGATCGTGGGGACTCTGCGACGAATTCTCCAGCAACAGGATCGGGCGCAGGTCTACGCAAACGGCCCGGGCGGGCAGGGAACCCGGCCCGGGCGTTGAGCGTTTGCGATTCAGGGAGGGGGCCGCTTAGGGGAAAGCGGGGGTCCCCCAGCAGGGCCATGGGCCCGGCAACGCTGCGAGACAGGGAAGCCCGTCAGCGCTGAATTAATAAGAACAAAGCGGGACCAGATTGTCAAGCTGGTGAATCCGATTGGTCTACTCGGTTCGCCCATTGCTGGGCCTCTGCAAAGCCGAGGTAAGGGAGCAGCGTCAGCAGCACGAGATCGGCACGGAGCTCAGCCAAGCGCTCGTAGCGACCGATTCGCAGGTGATCGCCCACGAGCCCGACCATACCGGCCACCAGTGCCTCATCCGGCGCGCTGGGCAATCTCTGCAGCGGCGCTCTCGCCCGCAAAAACCCCGCTAAACGACCGATCAGGCTCTCGTATCGGCCCATGGCATCGGCTCCCGACCGAGCGTCCGAAGCGAGCGTCTCCACCACCTGCGGATGCGCGATCGCGTAGTCGACCCCGGCGCAGATTCCGGCAGTTACCTGGGCCGGCCACTCGACCTCTCCGGCACAGGCATCGAGCACTGCGGTTTCCAGGTTCGCAAGCGCGAGAGGGAACGCCATCCAATGAGGACACTAACAGACCAGAATTAACTCCCCAAGGCTCAGCGGGCTCGACAACTGCGGGCGATGCCGGTGCTGATGCCGCGCCCGTTCGCGAGAGTGAGGGTCATCTTCGCCAGGGAGAAGAAACCAGCCGTATTGCGCTCCGGGATCGGGCACGAGGCGCTCAGGTAGCTGCGCCTCTCTCCCTGGAAGAGGTAGCGACGAGTCAAGGTCAACTCGAAGTCGGCGAAGCGTGGCCACGGCCCCAGCGCGCGGGGCAGATTCGCGGTTAAGGAAATGCCGAAGCGCCCTGGCTGGCGGCTCACGTAGAAGGGGAGAACGACGACCGTCGGCGGCTGGGGAGCGTAGGCGTGGAGGATTGCCGCCCGGCGCTTTCCCGCGCGACCGTTGAAGGCGAGCAACCGCGCGGAGATCGTGAAGGGCTCTTGCCGCGGAATGCGGATTTGGGCCTCCAAACGGCCCCTCCCGATCAGCGCCGTGCGGCAGACCGCCAGAGCTTCGCCGGGTTTTGCGTCGCGAAGCAGACGCTGGGAGCAGGTCGGCAGACCTTTCGTCGAGAGGACGCCTTGGGCGGGCAAGCCAAGCTCGACACGAGTGACCCGAGGCAGCAGCTCCCCCCCGACCCTTTGCAAGCCCCCCCTCAAATGCACCGCGATCGGCGCGGCCCGGTCCCGCGGCAGAGCAAGCGGTGAGATCGCGCCGTCGAGGGAGACGATCAGGTCGCCCTTCCGGCTTCGCTCGCCCGCGGCAAGGCCGGAACCGAGGCTGACCAGGAGGATGGAGACCGCGAGCAGGCGCACGAGGGCTCTCCGGCGGCCGCGTTGGAGGATCCCCCGCCTCACCCGTACCTGGAGAACTTGAAGCTGCACCAATCGAAGCCGAAGGCGAGGACGACGTTGTTGGCGAGGTTGCCGTTATGGATGAAGCGCGCGGTCAGCCGCTGGGCCTTGATCGCGTGGTCCTGCCGCAGCTGCGCGGTGATCTGCGCCAGGTAGGACTGCTGCCGCTTCAAGTAGACGAACCATTTGCCGAGACGGGCCCTGTCGGCCGTCGGGCGGGGGGCGGGGGATATCTGCTTTACGGTCGAACCGAAGATCGCGGTCGCCTTCGCGAACTTCTTTGCGGCGACGTCGAGCTTTTCGGCCCGGATGTCGGCCCGGGCCCCCTTCATCACCCGCTGCGTAGCGAGGGCGTCCGGCTTGCAGACCGCCTCCAACCGTTCGACGTACTGATCCCGCGTCGGCGCTTCCGCCGCAGGGGCGGTCGCGGCGGCCAACAGCGCCACCGCCAGGAGCAACAACGTGATTGGGATCGGTCTAGACACTGCTCGTCCTCGTCTCCGGCATCAACAGGTTTCCGCGGGGAAGGATTCGGTCGAGCACCGGCGGCACGCGCCAAACCCGATCCCCAAGCAACAGCATCAACGCCGGCAGCAGCACGATACGCACCAGCGTCGCATCGAGAAGGATCGCCACCGTCAACCCCACCCCCATCTGGCTGACCGTTGCGATCGGGGCGGTGGCGAAGGAGATGAAGACCGCGATCATGATCGCGGCGGCCCCCGTGATCACCCCAGCCGTGCGCTCGAGCCCGAAGGCGATCGCGGCGGCGTTGTCGCCGTCGACCTCGTAGCGCTCGCGCATCCGCGCGATCAGGAAGACCGCGTAGTCGATCGAGAGACCGAAGGTGACGCCGAAGATCGCTCCGGCCCCGACGGTGTCGATATAGGGGTGTCCTCCCAGCGGATAACCCTCGGGGATTTGGCAGACCAGGGTCATCACCCCGATCGCCGCCGCGACCGAGGCGAGGTTGAGGCAGACGGTCAGCAGCGCCAGCAACGGCGCCCGCAGGATCACGACCAGGGCCAGGAGGGTGAAGAGGACAAAGGCGCCGATCACCAGCGGCAGCCGGGCTTCGGTCGCTTCCCCATAGGTGTTGAGGGTGGCGGCGCCGCCGGTGACGCCGGTCCGCAGCCCACTCACCGCGGCCAAACGCTGCGCTTCATCCTCGAGTCGCTCGCCGACCCGGCGCGAGCCCGCCGTGTTGAAGGCGTGACTGGAGACGACGACCATCCGCGCCGCTTGGCCGCCGCCGTCGATGCTGATTGCCTCTCCGGCTTCGGCCCGCTTCCGCGCTGGGGCGCCGTCGATGGCGGAGAGCAGGAAGTAGCCAGAGTCGAAGAGACCCGGGGACTGACGTTGCAGCCCTTTGGCGCCGAGGGCGAGTGGGGCAGCCACCGCGGTCACCCGCTTGCCGGCACTGGCCAGCTTGGTCTGCAGCGGGTAGGAGCGGCTGAAGCCTTCGGCGAGGCCACTGCGCAACGCCCCCGCCCCACCTCGCAGCTCCCCCAGGCCGCCGGCCAGTCGTTCAGCGCCGTCGCCGAGACGGTCGAGGCCGTCGCCAAGCCCGTCGGTGGCAGCGGCCAGCTTGCCCACCCCGATTTCGAGCCGCTCGCCCCCCGGGACGAGCCGGTTGACGCCGCCGTTGACATCCTCAGCGACGTCGCGCAGCCGCCTCACTTCGTTGCGGTTGGCGGCCACCGTGCGAGAGAGCACCCTGGCTTGGTTCGCCAGAGGACGCAGGGAGGGGTCCTCGGCGGCGGCGCGTTCGAGCTCCCGGGCGAGCTTGCGGGCCCGAGCCTGCTCGCCGCCGCGCAACCGCGGGACCAACGAGCGTAGGCCGAGGGTGAGGGCGAGGCTGCCAACCGAGACCCTGCGCTGGCCTCGCGCGAGGCGGCGGCTGCCGTCGCGCAGGCGGGCGATCGCGGCGGTCGCTTCTTCACCCTTGCCGGCGGCGCGCTTCAGCTCCCTGGCGATCGTGCCGGCGCCCACCGCCGCCCGCGACGAGCCCTCGGCGAGAAGGCCGCTCCCCGCTGCCCCTTCGGCGAGCCCGGTGCGCAGCTCGGCGACGACGCCAGCCGCCCGGCGCAGGCCGGGGCCGAGCCGCTCGAGCTGGTTCAGACCCGCCGGGCCATCGGCCGCGAGCCTTTCGCCGAGCGTTCCGAGCGGGGCCGCGCGACGGGCGATCGGGGCCGGTCCGATCACCGTTCGCACGCCGGGGCCGGCCGCGATCCGGCGCTGCCAGCGAGTCAGCTGCCCGAGGTGACGCCGGCTGGTGATCGGGCCGCGCTCGGTCGCGGCGACGAGGACGAACGGCGCCTCCCAGCCGGGGCCGACGGCTCGGTCGATCGCTTCTGCACTCTCGCGCACCGGGTTCGATTTCGGCAGCTCGTCGATGCCGGGAGCGCCGGTGCTGAAGGCGAGCACCGGGAGGGTCAGCAGGATCAACGGCACGGCGACGAGGCAAGCGGCCAGCGCCGGTTTGCGCAGCGCCGCCGCCGCCGCGGCGGCAACCGTCGAGGGCCTCCCTCCCCTTCGGGGCCGCCCGATCCGGCCGGCGTTGATGCGCGGGCCGAGCAGGCCCAGCAGCGGCGGCACCGCCAGGGTCGAGATGACGACGCTGATCACGGTCACCACTGCGGTCGCGGTGGCGAGCGAGAGCAGCAGCGAGCCGGGCTGCAGGAAGGCGGAGAAGACCAGGGCGACGATCAGCGTCACGCCGGCAAAGAGCGTCGTGCGGCCGGCGCTCGCCCGGGTCCTGGCCGCCGCCCGCCAGGGGTCCGGGTCGCGCTGCAGCTCCTCGCGGAAGCGGGAGACGATCAGCAGCGAGTAGTCGACCCCTAGGGCGAGACCCATCATCGTGCAGACGACGAGAGCGAGGGCGTCGATCGTCATCGCCTCAGACAGCAGCGCCAGCGCGCCGCGGCCGGCGAGCACGGTGAGGGCGCCGAAGGCCAGCGGAATCACCGCCGCTACGACCGAACGGAAAACGAGGAGGAGGACCAAGATCAGCAGCGGCGCCGCCAGCAGCTCGGCGCGCTCGGTCGAGCGCAACGATTCCTCCTGGAGGGCACGGGAGACCGAGGCGAACCCAGACTGGGTGGCGACTACCGGCGCGCGAACCTCGGCCGCCAGGGTCCGTTCCAGCGCCGGGACGGTCTCCCGCATCGCCTGCTCTAGCGGTACGTGGAAGTCAACTAAAACCAGCGCCTTGCCACGCTCGGGGCGGAGGGCCTGCAGTGATCCGAGGTCCCACGGCGAGAGCACCGTCGCATGCGGAGCGTGCCGCAGCGATGCGACCAGCGGCGGTCCCTGACGGTCGACCGCCGCCGCTGGGCCTTCGAGCAGGACGATGAAGGGGGCCGAGTCGCCGAAATGGCTCTGTACAAGGGTTTCACCGTTTGATGCAGAGGTTCCCGGTATCTCCAGCGACAGCGGCGACAGCTTCTCTTCGACCCCGAAACCGAGAATCCCGAGGCCGAGACAGGACAGCAGCACCGCGAGCAGCCCCGCAAGGGGCCGGCGGCGGCGCACCGACCAAGAATCCCTCCCCATTAGACAGAGAGTCTACGCCAGGGTTCCTGGGCGGGCGGTACGTTTACGTTCTCAGTCAGCGCTTATGGCAGGAGGTCTGCAGCGCGGGAGCAGCGCGATGCCGCTTGCCGTTCTTGCCGGCGAACGTCGTAGCCACTCGATGGGGCCGGGAACAGACGCCGCCGGAGTTGACCAGAAGCCCGTTCTTCCCGCCGCCCAGGGTCAGCACGACCTTGCTGAGCGGGACGTCGGGGAGCCCGCGAACGGACAGCCGCAGACGACCCCGGGTGGAGTCGACGCCGGCCACGAGGTCGATCGCCACCGCGCCGCGCAGAGATGCAACGAGGTCCGGAAGCTTGCCCGTACTCGAACGCAGGTAGACGGGGCCGACCAGCGGCTGGTCGAGAAGCGGGGTCCAGACCTTCGCCCGACCGCGCACCGAAGTGGCGGGGCAGTCGGAGGCAACGAAGCTCTCGTGGCTGCAGACCGACTCGATGCCGCGGCTGTCGAGCAGCTCGGTCGGCGGCAGGGTTGCCGTGACCCGGCCGAGGTTGGCATCGCCCGGCCGCGCCCTCACCACCGCGCGAAGGCCGGGGTGGCCGCTGCGATGGGTCGGGCCGAGCAGCCGAAGCGAGAGCCTCGGCCGGAACCTCAGAGCTCCGCAACCACCGACCTGGAAGCGGTTGGCGACCGGCGCGCGCTGGCCGGCCGAGGAAAGGGCCGACCCCTGGATCGTCGAAGCAGCGCAGCTGGTCGGATTGCGGACGAAGCCGGGTCGGTCGAGCGCGACCCGGATCGACCGGTAATCGATCGGGATGCCCTCGAGCAGCTGCGGCAAGCCGTCGAGGCGGATGCTGGCCTGGGCCGTGCGGCGGTCGACGAAGATCGGGGCGCGAAGCGTGACCGTCCCGAGGTCGAACGGGCCGGCCTGGGCGGGGACGACGACCGCGAGGCTGAACGGAGCGCCTTCGTAGGCTCCCGCCAGGTAGACCGCTCCCGGCGGCGAGCCGGCCGCGGGGATCCGCAGCGGAGCCGACCCGGTCCCGGCAACGACGTGAGCCGAGCCGACGCGCGAGCCTGGTGGGCATGCCCCGGCGGCGGCCCCCTGGGATGGGCAGAGCGGGATGGCGCCGAGGTTCGCGCTGACCCCAGGCGGCAAAGACAGCGAGAGGCCGGAGAGATTCTCTTCGGAGTCCGCCCGCGATAGACCGAGCTGGAACGAGGTGGCAGCTCCAGCCCGCGCAACGTCGCTGCCGGCCGCCAGCGTGGGACTGAAGCCGGGAGCGCCACAACCACCATCGAGGACGAAGCGGCTCTCCCCGCTCAGCGGCGCGGCGCCGGAGGAAGGCGTCAGCCGGTAACGGATCGCCCCCGCTCCGCATGCCGGCGGAGTGCGGAGTGGGCTCCTGGGCCCATCCCAAAGATGCAGCTCGAACCGCGAGATCGGCAGCTGAGGAATCTCCTCGATCGCAGCGGTCAGGCGGCCGGTGGCAGGATCGGCATCCACCTTCATCGCCAGTTTGGTCAGCACGCCGAGCTTCGGGTTCTCGAGGACGAGATAGAGGGCAAGCAGCGAGTCGAACGGGTTCTCCGCGCCGGGCGACAGGGTGGCGGGGTCGTCGGGCTGGGCGACGTAAACGGAGCCCGGTACCGGCTCTTCGAGCAGCGGAGTGGTGATAGCGGCGGTGCCGATCTTCGCCGCCTCCGGACAGCCGGCCCCCGGGGGTCCGCCGAGCGCCTCGCGACCGTACTCGGCACGACTGCAGGCATCCAGCCCCGCCGCCATCGCCGCGTTCACGGTCATCCCTTCGGGCAGGGTGATGGCGATCTCCTCGAGGTCGGCGCGGGCGATCCCGGCAGCCGAGGCGAGCCCTGGGTCAGGGGCGTCGAGGGTGAAGTCGAGGCCGCTCGTCGCCCTGGCGACGGCAATGGTCGGCTTCGCATCCACAGTCGGGTCGAACAGGAGCTGGTCGCAGCCGGAGAGACCCAGAGCGGGGTCCGCGCCGCCGGGAGTTTCCGCTACCGCAGGGGGAGCCGAGACGCCGGGCTGCTGCCAGGAATCGGCTTCGAAGATCGTCTTCAGCGGGCCGTCGCAGCGGCGAGGGAGGGTGAGTAGCGGCGTCTCCCCTGCGGCCCCTTCGATTCTCAATTCGGCGCCGAAGAAGGAGTCGACCTGGGAGACGTTGGAGATCGAGGCGACGAGATCAAAGGGGGGGTCCGGGCTGAGCGAGACCTTCACCCTTACCGGCACCTGCAGGGCTACGAACCCAAATTCCGCGGGCGAACCGATTTGCGGCACCAGATTGAAGAGGGGAGCTTCCTCCCCTTCTTCTGGCCTATCAGTGGTAACGGCAACCGTCCCAACCGCCGCCTCGGCTGGACACTCCTCCGCGCTGAAGTCGAGTTGCGAACAGCGCGGCAGCTGCGCCGGAGCCGCGACGAGGCCTCGGGGAAAACGAATCCGCAGGTTCTTCAGGCTTCCATCGGGAAGATTGTTTCCTCCGGGCCCGGGTTTCGTCTTCATAGCGAGGCTGACTTTCCAGGCGATTGGATGCGAACCCGCCTGCCCGGCATTCAATCCGCCTGCCTCGGAGAAACCGGCTTCGATGGTCTTGAATCCGAATTCAGCCTGCGCCGGCGACGCGAAGAGCAAGCAAACCGTGAGGGCAGCAAATGCGATGCCGAGCACTCCGCGATGCGAGCACTTCAGCGCCACTCTGGCGTATCGCCCAGGCCACGCGCGCAAGGCATTGGTCACAAAGATTCTCGTTTCCTCCCCCGCAGGAGGATAGCGAGCCGGTTTAGCCGATCTACTGCCCTTGCGCCGCAAATGAGACGGTGCCCAGCGCTTCTCCCGCCGCAAACACCCCGTCTCTGCCCTTTGGCTTGGCGAAGACCTCGTTGAAGGTCGCCGCGATAACCGGATCGAGCCCGAGTGAGGCGCCGGGAATCGTCACGGTCCGCGCCTGCGGGTTGGGCACCGCCGGAGAGGTCAGCGTCATGCTGGCAAACAGGGCGCTTTCGATCTTGCCGACATAAGGCGGCGAGGGCTGGACGTCGAGCGCCGCACTGGCGCTGTGGCTGGAAAGCCCCAGTGCAGCGTTCTGCCAGAAGACCTGACCGCCGCCGAGCTGGATGAATTCCAAGGTGCCTGACGACGCAACCGTGCCGAGCAAGCCGTCGGGGGAGATCGTTCCTCCGGATAGAGGCAGGGTGAACGCAGCGCCGCTGCGTTCCGCCGGGAAGATCGGGTTGACGGCGACGAAGAGCGACCGCAGCTTGGCTTCGAAGCCGGGGTCCAGCGTCAGCGCTGCCTTGCCCTCGCCGAGGACCGTGATCGTTTCCGGTCGCGCCTGCGTTTGGACGCTACCCAGCGCCTGGTCCGGCTCGAACAGGCCCTTCAGGTCCAGCTTCTTGCCGAGGCGGGTCGCCAGCTTTGCGCTCACCGCCAGCCTGGAGACGGTTATTCGAGCACCGAACCCAGCGCGACTGAAGGCAATGCTTCTGACGGTTCCGAGCTTCAGCTGGCTCCCCCCCACCTTGGCCGAGAGGGGGGCCCGGCGTTGGGTGGTTTTCAGCTGCAGGGCCTTGATCGGGATGCGGCGCGCTCCCGCCGTGAACACCACCGCCCCTTCATGCTCGACGGTGCCCCGCTCGGTGGCCGGGTCGAGCTTGCCGCCAGAGACGGGGAATTCAACCGCCCCCCGGCGGAGCTCGGCCGGCGCGGTGACGCTGATCCTCACCCCCGACCGCTTCAAAGCCGTCAGGAAGGATCTGTCAAAAGTGAGCTTGGTAGCGCCAGCGCTCAGCGGGTCGTAGTCGGCAGGTGCCAGCGGGGTCCGGAAAAGGAGGCAGGCTGCCAGCACCGCGGCTGCTACCGCGCCCTGTCTGCAGCGCAGGCTCATTCCTTCACCCCGCAGCTCTTGGTCACTTCGAGGGCGACGTGCCGGCCGCCCGAGAAGTCGAAGCCCGCGAGCGCAAGCGGAAAGGCGGTCACCTTGGTTCCGGCCGGCGCCGGGCAGCTGGCGTTGAAGTAGCTGAGCTGGCGACCGCGGAAACTGTATTTCCGCCGCAAGGTCAGCTTGATCCGATCGACGAACCCCCACGACCCAAGTGCCTGCGGCAGCGAGGCGGAGAGCTGGGTCCCGTATGGGCCCTCGTCGATGCGTTTGATCGCGAAGGTGATCACAAAAGACGTGTCGAACGGATTGCTGGTGTAGATGTGGGCGTAGAGCACGGGTCCCCCTGAGTTTTTGCCGTTGAAGACAAGGAGTCGACCCCGGGTCGGATAGGGCCGTTGATCCGGCAGGACGATCGTTGCCCAGAAGCGTCCGGAGCCGATCAGAGCATCCGCGCACTGGGCGAGGGCCCCGTCGGTCGAGGTCGCCTCCAGCTCGGCCAAACGACAGGTGGGGAGTCCGGTCGACTGAAGAAGACCATTGCGATTGACTTTGACGGTCATCCGTTTGAGCTGCGGCGGAACCGCTCCGGAGGGAGTGCCGATGTGGCCGGCGATGAAGACCGCGATCGGGTCCGTCCCGAGCCGCGGAAGCTTGTAGGGCAGGATCTGGGAGAGGACCGTGATGCGGAGCCCTTCCCGCTGAACTACCGCCGCGGTGGCCCCACCCAGAACCATCAGGCCGACGGCCAGCGCAAGGGCAAATGCAGGTGCGAGACGTTTCATTGACATCAACATTTGAGCCTGGGAGCGGGCCGCATGAATGCGGCCCGCTCTCCCAGGCAGGTGATCGGTACCTACTCGATCAATAACCCCCGATCAGGGTGCTCGAGCCGGTGTAGGTGCCGTCGGTGGCATCAGCCGTTTTGCAGCGCCCGACACCGCTGCCTTCCTGCTGGTGGTAATCGATGCCCTGCATGTTCAGTGCGACCCCGATCGAGGGGATCGCCGGTTCATTGGTGAACGTGAGCCCGCCGCTGTCGGTCGTCTGGGCCGGAATCGTCACCGTGCACTTCACCAACCCGGCAGCGATGGCGGTGACCACGATCGATTTGCCTTCCGGGCAGGAGATGTCGGCGTGACCCGGACGGGCCGAGCCGATCGGCGCCTGGTTGAGGATGTTGAACGTGTAGGTGCAGCCGTTCATGTTCACCGTGGCCGGGAAGGCGAACCCGGTGCAGCCGCTGTATTCAGCCTGAACTGCCAGCTGGGCGGTTGCTTCCGAAGCGGAGGTGCTCAGGTTCGCGGTGTTGCATTTGAGATTCCCAGCCTGGATGCTGAGAACGTGCTGAGTCCCCTGCTCGCCCGTGATTTTGACCGGGTAGTAGCTGGATGACAGTTTCGGCGGGGTCCCGATGATCCCGATCGAGGGGAAGCCGAGCCACATGCCGACCGACCCGGAACCGTTGGAGGCCTGAACCCTCCAGCTGCCTTCCCAGGTGCCGTTGGTGTAGGAGCCGACGGTGCAGTAGGTGCCACTGAGCTGCGAGTATTTGAGGCTCGAGGTGGAAACGTTGGTTCTGACCGCCCGTTCTTTCCCAGAGCCGACGTTTTCGAAGGTCGCTGCGAGCCCGGTTTGAGCGGGAACGGAGATCCGGCACCGCTGAGAGCTGGCGCTGGTGAATTCGATTGCCTGACCCGCCGGGCAGAGGATGTCGACCGTGCCTTTGAAGGTGGCGGCCCCGGTCTTTGCGCCCGGCTGATACCTGTACGTGCAGCCATTGGCTTTCAGTTCATTCCCAATGAAAGCGCTGGAGCATTTCGAGCTCTGGACGGAAGCCGTGATCGCGGGGCTGTGGTTGGACACGGTCCCCCCGAGGTTCTGGGCTTCGCAATAGTTGCTGGCGACGTTGAAGTTCCAGAACTGTTCTCCGTAAGCCCCGGTCGAGCTGACCGTGGCGGGCGAGCTTTCCAGCTCGTAGTAGGCGGCGGAAGCCCCGGTCGCGCCGAGCACTGCCGTCAGGGCCACGGTCATCATCACGACCAGACCCAAATTCTTGGTGCGTCTCATTCTTACCTCCCTTACGACGACTGAGCGCCGTAGTTGTATTAACCTGGAGATATAAGAACATCAACGGACCATCTCTGTCAAGTTAAAGTGCCATAGCGCTCAAAAAGCTCTCTAGACAGCAAATAAAGCCCTAATTTTCAGAACATCTACGTACCGATCCTCGCGAGACACCAAAAAAGAGGGGGCCGCTGCAACCCCGCAGCGGCCCCCTCGGGCGATATGCAGCTCGGCGCTATTTCTTCTTGCAGCGCGTCTTCATCACTGGCCGGAACACATGTCGCTTGCCGTTCTGACCCTTGAAGTCGGCCAGCGCCCGCTGCGCCTTGCTGCAGATGTTCACGGAGTTCTCCAAGAGCCCCTTCTTGCCGCCCTGCATGTTCAGGGTGAAGGTCTTCACCGGAGCGTCCGGGACCAGCTCGAAGGTGTTCCGGATACCCCCCTTCTTTCCCTGGTCGATACGGCCGACCAGGTTGACGTCGATCCGCCCCGAATGAAGGGCGGCGACGAGGTCAGGGAGGGTGTTGTTGGAGGAGCGCAGGAAGACTGGCCCCTGAACCGGTTCGTCGAGTAGCGGCGTGACCGCCTTCGCGTAGCCGTAGATCGATCCGGGCGGGCATTTCTGGCCCGGGAAAGAACCCTGCGCGAACTGGACGCGGGTGCACACCGTTTTGATGTGCGACTGATCGAGGAACGTGGTCCGCGGAAGCGTGACCTGGGCTCGGGCGATGTTGGCGTCGCCCGGGCGGGCACGCAGGACCGCCTTGAGGGCGGGGTTCTGCGAACGCTTCGTTCCTCCCCTGAGGAAGAGCTTCAGCTTCGGCTTGAAACCGAGACTGGCGCAATCAGCGGCCTGAAAGGGTGAGGTGACCGTGAACGGCTGGTCGTCCGCGGTCGAGGCAAAGTTCAGTCCCGACCCGAGCACCGTCGAGGCGGTGGAGGTGGGTTTGCAACTGGTCGGGTTCAACATGAACCCCGGGCGATCGACGTAAACGCGGATGTCGCGGGCGTGCACCGGGATTCCTTTGATGATGTGGGGGATGGGATCGGATCCGGTTGCGTCGATGAAGACTTCGGCGGTCTCGGGATTGACCCGCAGGGCCTCCCGCACCACCACGGTCCCGAGTTCGAAGGGACCAACCTTGACCGCGGTGATCGCGGCGACGCTCAAGGCGGAGCCGTTGTAGGGGCCGGCCAGGTAAAGCTTCCCGGGGGCGTATGCGAGGCTCGGGCCCACGCCAGCGCCGACAAGAGTGCTACCCACCTCGCTTGCCTTCGGGCAACTGGGGTTTGCCAGCTCGGCGTTCGCCGTCCTCGTCTTCGCGGCCGTGATCGCCGCGTCGGGGCAAAAAGGGATGCCGGAGAGCTTGCCGGTCAGCCCCGGCGGCAGCTTGATCGAGAAGTGGGTGAACTCCTGTTCGCCGTCGCTGCGAGTTAGTCGCAGGTTGAACGGGGAGTACCTGCCAGCGGCGTTGTTGAGCGTGCCGGCCGTCAGGCGCGGGTTGAAAAGAGGTATCCCTCCTGACGGGCAGGCCCCAGCTCCTGGGCCGGTGATGATCGAGAAGGCCGAGTCGGTGGTGACGGGGGCGTTGCCCGACCAGGGGTAGAGGGTCGCCGCGGCGCGGTAGGTGCCGCAGTCCGAGGGGCTCGCCAGCGGCGAACGGGTTCCCTCGCGGAACTTGAGGCGGAAGTGGCTGAAGGGGAGCTGCGGGATGTTGTCGGCGATGGTGGTCAACTGCCCGGTGGCAGGGTCCGGCCTTACCTCGATCGCCTGCTTGACGATTATCCCCAGGGTCGGGTTCTTGATCACCATCTGCAGCGCGACCAGCGTGTCGAAGGGATTCTCGGCTCCGGGCGTGGTGGTGATCGGATCGTCTTGGGGCGCCTGGTAGATCGCGCCGTTGACGTTTTCGTTGAGGAGCGGCGTCTCGACTTCGACGGTGCCGATCTTCGAGGCGTTGGGGCAGCCCGCGCCGGGAGCGCTGTTCACGGTCTCCCGCGCCAGCTGCTCCTTGGTGCAGACCTCGAGGCCCTCGGCGATCGAGGGATTGATGGTCATCCCCTCCGGCAGGGTGACGACCGCTTTTTTGACGTCGGAGTTGGCGCGGCCAACGGGGTTCTGCAGGCCTTTGTCGTCGACGTCGAGCGAGAAGTCGAGACCGGTCGGAGACTGAGCGGCCAGGGTGGTCGGCTTGGCGGTGATCCTCGGGCCGAAGGGCAGGCCGCCGCAATCGATCGTGGTCAGCGGGTAGGACGAGTGCCCGGTGAGCGGCGTGCCCAAGGGGTCCTCCCAGGAGGTGGCCGAGTAGCTGGTGAAGAGGTCGCCGGTGCAGGCGCGCGGCAGGGTGAGAAACGGCTTTTCCTCGAGGTCGACCGGACATTTCTCGGAGCCCAGGAAGGCGCAGGCGCCGCGCTCTTCGTCGTGCAGCGAGGAAGCCGGGTTTCCCCAGATCGTCAGAGTGGAGCCGCCGATCGGCTCGACGTTGGCGGTGTTCTGCAGGGTGGCGACCAGGTTGTGAGGGTAGACGGGGCTGACCCGGATGATCAGCGCGACCGGCACCTGCAGGACGACGAAGCCGATCTTCGCCGCGGCTCCCGGCGGCGGCTGGAGGTTGAAGGCGGGGCCGGGGTCGCCTTCGGTGTCTCCGGGCGCGGTCACTTCGAGGATCCCGACGGCGGTGTTGTCGGGGCATTGACTCTGGCCGAGAGGCGCGTTGAGGAAGTCGGCCGTTGAGCAGTAGGGCACGGCACCGCGATCGCCGACCAGGCCGGGGGGCAGTTCGACGGTCAGGTCCTTTATCGAGCCGTCGGGCAGGACTTGGCCGGGTTCGGAACCCGATTCGGTCGAGAACTCGATCCTCGTGGTCATCGCGTAGGGATGCGAGCCGGCCAGAGCGGTCGGCTGGCCTTCGTCGTCTTTGTAGGTGACGTCGAAGGCCGTCACGCTGAGGGCGGCGTGGGCCGAGCTTGCCAGCAGCAGCGCCGTCAGGCAGGCGAGTGCCGTCGCGAGCCCTATGTGCCTTCTCATCGTCCCTGCCTCCGGTTCTTGTTGTTCTGTTTGCCTGCTTGATTGCTCGACTTCTTCTTCTTCACGCAGCGCCCCTTGCGCCTGACCTTCCCTTTGGCGCAGCGGGGTTTCGGTTTCGCGGCCCGTTCGTTGACGTTTCCCGCCCCCTGGAAGCCGAGCGAGCCCGGCGTCGGGTGATCGGGGGGGGCGATCGGGCCCTGGCAGGCTTCGCCTTCGCAGGCCGCCGGCTGACTGGGGGCCTGTGGGAAGCCGCCGTTTACCCGGGCGACGTAAACGTCTACCTGGCCGGGGTCCTGGGGCAGCAAGCTCTCAGCCGTCCTGAGGAAGACGCTGGAGCCGTCGGGGGTGGCGTCGGCGATTTCGGTGTCGCTCGGGCTCTGACCGGTCGAGATCAGGCTGAGGCAGCCGCCGGAGCTGTGGACGTAGAGCTCGGCACCCACTGCGTTGCACTGGGCCTGGCTACCTGCCCGCTGCCACTGGTAGGCGTCGGCTTTGCCGTTGGTGTCGCGGGGCAGAAGTGCTTCGAAGCTTTCGAAGAATAGGTGGCTGCCGTCCTCGGCGAGGACCCGGGGGGAAAAGGTCTGGCTCTCGCCGGGAGGCATCATCGCGGAGACGTAGCGGATAGTGCTCTGGTTCTGCTCGAACCTGCGGCCCTGCGGACGCGCACCACTCGGGTTGCAGGAGACGCAGCGCAGCTCTTCGCTCACCGCGTCGTAGAGGTAGACCTGGATCGTCGGTTTGTCGGCCACCGCGTCGGCCTTGTCGTAACTGGTCAGACTGGCGTTCGAGACGAAAGCCAGATACCGACCGTCAGCGCTGACGCGGACGCCGTTTTCGACCGGGGCCGCGGTGCCAACGGCGGTACCAAGCAGGCGAAAGCCATCCAGGTCCCGCACGTCGAGCTTCGCCACCAGCCGGTAGCGCTCGGAACCGGCTTTGGCCGGTTCGTAGAGGTAGAGATTCGGCGTTCCCGCCTCGCCCTCGCCCTCGATCGTTTCTTCGGACACGAAGTAGATCCGCGAAGCCTCTGCATCGGAAGCTGCTACACCTTTGGTCGCAAGTTGTCTCTCTGGGAGCCCGCCGGCGATCCGCATGCGCGGCGCTTCTCCCGCCAAGGCCTTGTCGACGTCGTATTCGAACAGATCGTCGCCAACCGAGTACACCACTCGAGATCCATCGAGGGCTGCGGTCCAAAACTGCGTTGCTTCGGTCGAGATCTGCAGCGTGCAGCCTTTGTCGGGCTCAGTGCACTCACCTCCGCTGATAGCGCTCTGAGGCTGGTCGGCATTGATGCGGACGAGGAGCGGACCGTTAATGACCTCGCCCCCGTTCGTGAAGAAAACCCGGGTGCCGTCCTGGGAAACCCCGCGCGAAACCATGCCTTCCCGATATTCAGCAGGTCCTGCCGGACTTCCGACCGAGGAGTCATTCGTCAGCGCAGTGCCGTCCGGCGCGATGCTGACCAGCCGCAGCTGGCCGCAGGTTTCGCCGGAGGAATCGCGGACGTGCTCGTAGAGCTGGTACCCCACCTGACCAGAGGGCTGCGCGTCTTTGGTCAGTTTCGCGCTGGCCCGAAAGACGGAACGGGAACCGTCGGCAGAGAGGCCTTGCAGTTCGAGCCGGTAGTCGGGGACTTTGTCCAGATTGGACGGTTTACGGGGAACCAGTGCTTCGTAGGTGCCGGTGGCGTTGTCGCGTCGGTAGAGGTTGAGAAAGCCTTCCGGCGCGCATTCGTCGAGCGACGGACCGGTATCGGTGGAGAGCCAGGCCTCGCCTAGATCGTCCGAGAACATCCGGTACTGGACGTCGAGCGTGAGAATGGGATTGTCAGTGAATTTCGGCAGCTGGCGCGGTGGGTTGATCGCCTCGGTGCTCCAGCCGTCGGTGCCGCGTCGCGCCATGTACTGGGAGCTCCATGGAGCGCTCAAGGCGCCGGCGAAGGCGGTGACCGAGGAGTAGGTGAAGGCCTCGCCGGAGTCGGCGCTCTGGTCGAGCCGAGCCGGGAAGCTGATCGCCTGCCCCAACACCTTGATATCCCCCCCGTTTTTGTCCACCGGGCTGACCATCTCGTAGGCCCGGCAGCCGGGCAGCAGGGCCGAGGGGCCGGTGCGGAAGATGGCGTTGGGGCAGGCGTTAGTCGGCTGCGTGGGCAGCGGAAAGGTGGTGACGGTGCGCTCGGGTCCCGTTTCGCTCACGGAGGCGTTGGCGACCACGGTGCGGTAATGGTAGGTGGTGCCGGGAGTCAGACCGGAGAGCAGGACCGAGATCGCTTTCGGCTCATCGTCGGAGCCGAGGTCGATGCTCGGGGTCTGGGTCGCCTCAGCGAAGCCGTCTCCCCCGCCTCCTTTGTCCGCCTGGTAGGCAGCGTCGGCGACGTATTCGAAGCGGGCGGTGGCGGGGATCCCGAGCGGGTTGACGGTGGCGTTCAGGCGCACTGAGCTGGTGCCCGCCTCGGTCGCGTAGGTCTCCAGCAATTCGAAGGGCCGTTTGGTCGTGAACTGGCCTTCGGCGAAGTTGGAGCCGTCGGCGTTGGTGGCCACCAGGCGGTAGCGGTAGGCGGTGCCGGGGGTGAGGCACTCGGGCTGCGGGGGGTTCTGGGGGACCGCGCAGCCGATCTCGGCTTCTGCGGGGTGCAGCTCGAAGTCCGACCCGACCGGATCGCTCTCGGGGGTCTCGGAGGGCAGGTTGGGGCCGGTAAAGCTTTCGTCGTTGGCAACCCATTTGGCCTCGGTCAGGTACTCGAAGTGATAGATGGCTTCCTTGCCCTCGGGGTTGATCTGGCCCTCGAGGGTCGCTTTGGTGTTGCCGAGGTCGGTTCCCAGGCAGCAGGCGTAGGCACCGGGACCGGGCTGGTCGATGCGGATGGCAGGGCCATTTTCTTCGGTGCCGAAGAGGTAGTCCCCTACACCGGCGGCGAGACCTCGCACGTTCGCCTTGACCTCGTCGTAGCCGAAGCGCCTGACGACAGTGCCGCTCGGGTCGCGTTTGGTGATGATGCGACGAGGCTGAACGCCTCGAACATCATATTGTCCGAAGTAGAGGTTGTCCGCGGAGTCAACCGCCAGTGAAAAGGTGTCAATCCCCGGGTCAAAGGAATCGAGCAAGGTCGCGGTAGGTTCGCTCGTTTCGTACTTCTCGACAAGGATAGTACCGTCGGGGCGTTCGCGGCTCACGTAGACAACGCCGGTGGAGTCCACGGTGGCGTCATAGAACAAACCCGGGCCGATGGTCGACGATCCGATCAGCACTCCCGCCGTATCGAAGATCTTCACCTGGCGGTCGATGTCGAACCCGACGCCCGGTTCGGCGCTATCAATCACATAGAGGTCGCCGCCGGGGATGACCGCGATCTGCGGGTTGGACCAGTTGAGGATGCCGGCGCCGACCGTCGCCTCGAAGGCGCCGGTGGAGCTGTAGCGCTGTACCCGGGGAATTGCGTCAGTGACGTAGACATCGCCGAAGTTGGGACTGGTCGGGTCGTCGTCGACGGCGACCTGTTGCGGCACGGTGAGCTCGCCGGGCCCGGAGCCCAGGCTGCCAAAGGAAGAGATGAAGGTGCCAGCTTCATCGAAGACATTGACCCGGTTGTTATTACGGTCGGCGACGTAGACGCGGTTGAGGGTGTTGTCGACGGCTATGCCTTCCGGGTCATCGCACTGCCCCGGGCCGGAGCCGACCTCGCAGAAAGGGACCGCAACTGCGGTGGCAGCGGTGGACAGCAAAAGCGCCGCTGCTGCGAGGAACGCCAGGGAAACGAGGAGATGGATGCGAGAGCTTGGCATTTGGAGTCGTTTGAGCATTGGTCTAGGGAGCGGTAGGGGTCGGCGCGGTCACGGCCCAGGTGCCATAGATGCCCTGACCTCCGAAAACGTAGATTTTGGCCCCGGCGGTCGCCGCACCTACGACGAAACCTTCCTCGCTGGGGGAATAGATCCCCAATGCGGCAGTCCCACCTTCGTTTCCGGCGACGTAGACACAGAGGTGACCTTCCGCGGCTTGCGGGTCCGCAGCGCTCCCGGGACAGTTGGGGCTTGGGGCGATGTGGACGTTGCTTTCCGGCAACGGCTCAGAAAGCGGGATCGTGAAGGAGATCGGCAGCAGAGCTTCCAGTTCCGGCAGTTTCAGACCCGGATATTCCGTTGCGTTTATTTCCTGTCCCGCTTTAGGGGCGTTGTACGAGAAGGTCCCCGTCTCGGTCTCGCCGCTGGGCAGCGTGCCCCCGGCGGTCCAGGGCGATCCTTCTTCGCCTTCTTCGCCTTCTTCGCCAGCTTTGCCGGCTTTACCGCGTTCGCCTTGGGGGCCGGCTGGTCCGACGGGTCCCGAATCCCCTTTGGGACCCTGCGGGCCGGCGGGACCAGCGGGACCAGCGGGACCGGCGGGACCGGTTTTGCCACGAGGGCCCTTGGGCCCTTTCTTACCTTTGGCGCTGGCGCTGGTCTTCGTCTCACTGGAGTCGCTACTGGCGGCATATGCACCGCCACCGAGGGCGGCGACGAGCGCGACGATGGCGACGACGAGGCCGGCGGTGCCGATCTGGTCCCGTAGGCGAGTAAGCATTCAGTCTCCTCCTGGTGCTGCCCCATGGCTTCTGCCTTCGCCCCGTCCGTTCCCGGACTTCCCTGGCCGAAGGCTGTCGGCCGATTTATCTCTCCCCCTCGGATGGCGTCTCTGGGACTGCCCTTCCGAAGTTCACAAAATAAGAACAGACGCGGACCGAAATGTCAAGAGACCGCCGGCCACTACCCGTTGGACGAGGTGTACAGAATCGGAGAAAATGGCTCTACAATTGGGCATAGACGTGGCATCCAGGTCGCACTAGGATGGCTGGATCGAGCTTCCTCCGTACCACTTAGGTCTTTTTGGATGGTCGCGGTGAGCGCTACCGGAATGCCGGGATATGGTCCGCCGGCGATGGTGCACACGCCTTGGGGAGATGCAGCTCAGCTGCGGGAGAAAAAGCTCCCTCCCGGGCGCGGCACGCCTCGGGAGGAGGCGGAGAAAAACCAGCGCGAGCGGCTCTTCGCGGCGATGGTCGCGACCGTCGACGAGAAGGGCTACGAGGCGACCACGGTTGCCGACCTGGTCAAGCTCTCCGGCGTCTCGCGCAGCGCCTTCTACAAGCACTTCGAGGACAAGGAGGCCTGCTTCCTCGCCGCCGTGAAGGAGCTGGTCGGGCCGACCTTGGAGAAACTCGCGGGCGACGAGAGCGCGCCGCCCGGAGTCGAGCGCGCCCGACAGGCGTTCGAGGAGCTGATCCGGCTGATCGTCGCGCAGCCGGCAGCGGCGAAGATGTGCATCGTCGAGGTCTACGCGGCGGGCCCCGGGGGGGCGGCGCTGGTCGACCACTCGATGGACCAGGCGACGGACCTGGCCGTGCAGATGCTGGAGCAGGTGCCGGAGCGAGAGGGACTGCCGCGGGAGCTGATCCGGGCTGTCGTCGGCGGCATCCAGAAGGTGATCCACAAGCGCCTTTACCGCGGCCAGGTGGAGGAGCTGCCGGACCTGGCGCCGCAGTTGTGGGAGTGGCTCTTTTCCTACCCGGTGCCACCCGGGCCGCTGAAAGCAACCCGCCGCCGCACGGTCAAAGCGGTGCCGTTCGAGGAGCGCCAGGCACAGTCGAGCCCTCCGGAGCGGCTGCTGCGGGCGCTCGCCGCGGTCGTCGCCGAGAAGGGCTACCCCGACACCACTGTGGCCGAGATCGTCGAACGCGCCTCGACCTCTCAGCGCACCTTCTACGAACACTTCAAGAACAAGGAGGACGCGATCGTCGCCGCCCTCGACAGCGGCTCCGCCCACATGCTCGCCGCCGCCCTGCCGGCCTTTCGCCGCGCCCCCGACTGGCCTCACGCCGTCCACGACACCCAGGAAGCAATGTTCCGCTGGGGCGCCGAAGAGCCCGAGTACGCGCGAATGGGTGGGGTCGAGATGTACGCGGCGGGCAAACGAGCGCTCGACCAGCGGGAGATCGTCACTGAAGGGTTTGAGGGCCTCCTCGCCCCCGGCTACGAGCTCAAACCGGAGACGCCGCCGATCGCGGCGGAGGCGATCGGTGGCGCCCTTTACTCGCTCCTCTACGACCACGTCAACAAGAAAGGACCGGCGACGCTGCCTGACCTGGTGCCGACGCTGGTCTACGTAACTCTGGCGCCGTTCCTCGAGGCCGAGGAGGCCTACGAGGTGGCGGTGGGCTAAAGGCCCTGCAGCCCGGCTAGCGCGAGAAAGAGGGTCACGGTGATGCTTCCGATCGCGAAGAAGCCGCGCATCATCGTCCGGTGCATTGCATCGAACCGGGCGTCGATCGATTTGATGTCGCCACGAAGTTCACGGATATCGCCGTCGACCCGCTGGAACCCTTCGGTCGTGCGCTTGTCGAGACTGTCGATCTTCGCATCGACCCGCTGGAACCCTTCGGTCGTGCGCTTGTCGAGACTGTCGATCTTCGCATCGACCCGCTGGAACCCTTCGGTCATCCGTTTGTCGAGACCGTCGATCTCCCGGTGGACGCGCTGGAAGCCTTCGGACATCCGGGCATTGAGGTCGTCGATCCTCTTTTCCGTCGATCTGCTCTCCATCTCCATCGTCGGCATGATCCTAGCGTAACTCTTTGTCTGTAACGGAACCAGACGCGACTGGAGAAATTGTGAGCCGATTCTGCGACGGAACTAGGACTTACGAGCTCTTCGAGCTTTCAAAGTTCATGTCCCAGGTTTCGCAGGCGGGCCGCCGTCGGCGTGATGGCTGAGCTCGAAATAGTCGGCTAGAAGATCTGCAGCCCGGCGATCGTCAGGAAGCCGGTGACCATGATCCCCGACTGGGTGATGAACCCGTAGATCATGATCCGCTGCACCGACTCCACCTTTCCCCGCAGTTCCCGGATGTCGGCGTCCACTCGCTGGAAGCCGGCAACCATCTGGTCCCTCAGGTCATCGAGTCGCTCGTCGGTCCATGCCTTTCTCGCCATCGCCTCCATGATGACGAGTGTAATTCATTGTCTGCTACAAGATGCGCGCAGAAAGCAAAATATTCGTGTCAGGCGGTGGCCGCGAGCTGGCCGCAGGCGGCGTCGATGTCGCGGCCGCGGGTGAGGCGGACGGTTGCGGTGACGCGGTGCTCGGCGAGGATCGCGCGGAAGGCCTCGATCCGCTCCGGCGAGGAGCCGTCGTAGCTGCCGGTCGGGTTGTAGGGGATCAGGTTGACTTTGTAGATGCGGGGATCGAGCAGGCTGGCCAGTTCGCGGGCGTGCTCGGGATGGTCGTTGACGCCGTCGAGCATCACGTACTCGACGAAGATTTTGCGGCGGCGGGCGGCACGGTAGCGATCGCAGGCGGCCAGTACCTCACTGATCGGGTAGCGCTCGTTCACCGGCATGATCTGCGACCGCAGGGCGTCGTTGGGAGCGTGCAGCGAGAGCGCCAAGCTAACCGGCATCTCGCACTCGGCGAGGCGATCGATCCCCGGCACCCAGCCGACGGTGGAGATCGCGGTGCGGCGGTGAGTGACGCCGAGGTCGGGCAGCCGCTCGCAGGCGGCGAGGACGTTGTCGATGTTCATCGTCGGCTCCCCCATCCCCATGAAGACGACGTGGTCGATCGCTTCGGTGCGGCGGAAGTGGAGTGCCTGATCGAGGATCTCGTCGACCTCGAGGTTGCGGCCGAACTTCATCTGCCCGGTGGCGCAGAAGCTGCAGGTGAGCGGGCAGCCCGACTGCGAAGAGACGCAGACGGAGCGGCGGCCGTCGCGGTAGCGCATCAGCACCGCCTCGATCGGGCGGCCGTCGGCGGTGTGGAAGAGGGTCTTGACGGTGCCGTCGTCGGACTTCGCCTCGGCGGCAACGGTCAGCGTCGAGAGCGGCACCTCCGCCGCCAGCCGCTCGCGCAGTGCCGCCGGCAGGTTCGTCATCTCCTCATAGGAGCGCACCCCACGCGCCACCCACTCCCACACCTGACCGGCGCGGTAGGCAGGCTCGCCGGCCTCGTCAAGGGCCATCTGCAAGAGCTCGCGATCCATCTAGGCGAGTGTAAGGCGCGGCAGCTACAACCCGGCTGCGTCGGCGAGGAGGTCGACCTGCGCCGGGTCGCTGGAACTTGGGAAGAGGAAGAGCTCTTGGCAGCCTGCGTCGGCGAAGGCGGCGAGGTATTGCTGGACCGTGTCGGGGTCCTTGGCGGCGGAGTTGGCGATGAAGCTGGCGGTGTCCTCGCCGAGCCAGGCGTAGTAGTCGGTGAGGTAGCTCTGGGCCTCCTCCTCGGCGCGGCCGCCGAGGGAGAAGTAGGCGAGGGTGGCGTTTTGCGGCGCCTCCGCGCGCCCGGCCTCTGACCAGGCGCTCTCGAACTGCTGACGCCACTCGGCGAACTGGTCGGGCGGGGCGCCGGCGCCGATCCAGCCGTCGCCGAATTTTGCCGCCCGCTCGAACGACGCCGCGACCGAGCCGCCGACGAGGATCCGCGGCTGCGTGCCGGTGTGCGGCCCCATTTCGTCGCCCTCCCATACCTCCTTGATCCGCGCCAGCATCGCGTCGAGTTCCTTCCCCCGCCCCTCGGTATCGACGCCGGCGTGCTCATAGTCGTCCTCGCGGCCGCCGAGGCCGATCCCCAGCGTCATCCGCCCGCCGGAGAGCGCGTGCACGCTCGCGACCTGCTTCGCCACCGCCACCGGGTTCGGCCGCAGGGGTCCGAGCAGGACCGTCGTCGCCAGGCCGATCCGCTCGGTCACCGCCGCCGCGGCCGCCAGCGAGACCAGCGGCTCCAGGTTCGGGTAGACGATTCGGTCGATCGTCCCGAGACTGGAGAAGCCGCGCGCCTCCGCCCGCCGCGCCCACTCGGTGATCTGCTCGCCGGTGGTGCCCGGCACTGCGTTGGGAAGACCTATCGCGACGTCCATTTGAAGCTCCTACCCGTTTTCGCCGGGTAGCTCCGCCAGCAGCCGCTCGATCGCTGCCCGGGCGTAGTCGAAGACCCGCCGGTCGCCGCTGAGGCGATAGCGGGAGTTGGTCCCCATCACCAGCGCGTAGAGCTCGAAGGCGAAGCGCTCGGGGTCCTCGACGCCGGCGACCCGCGCCTGGCGCTCGAGCTCGCCCGTCCAGGCGTCGAGGGAAGCGGCGATCGCGTCGCGGACGGGGCCGGGGCGGTCGTCGTACTCGGCCGAGGTCGCCGCCCAGAAGCAGCCGCCCGAGTAGTCCTCGAGTTGATCGAGGTAGCGCTCGGCCATCGCCCGCAGCCGCGGCGCCCCGTCCGGGGTATCGCGAGCAGGGTCGATCACCCGCCCTTTGAAGCGCTCGGCGGCAGCACCGATCGTCGCCAACTGCAGCTCCTGCTTGGAGCCGAAGTGGGCGAAGAGGCCGCTCTTGCTCATGTGCAGCTCGGCGGCGAGGCGGCCGATCGTCAGCCCCTCCAACCCCTCGACCGAGGCGAGGTCGACGGCGCGGTCGAGGATCGAGTCGCGGGTCTGGGCCCCCTTCTGGGTGACGGGATTCACAGACACAGGGTATAAAAAAGAACGAACGTTCGGTTTAAAGCGGCCGGGTGGCCGAAGACAAGGAAGGCGAGGAGCAGATGAGCGAGTACACGGTGAAGAAGATCGACGAGATGGAGGCGATCTTCCTGGGCGGCTACAAACGGGCGCGGGCAGAGCTCGGGGCAAGCGCCTTCGGCCTGCAGGTGATCGACATGCCGCCGGACTATCCCGACTACCCCGACCACGACCACGCCGAGGAAGGCCAGGAGGAGGTCTTCATGGTGATCCGCGGCGGCGGCGAGATCGAGATCGCCGGCGAGCGCTTCCCGCTCGACCCCGACCACATGGCCCGGGTCGCCCCGGCGACGAAACGGAAGGTCTGGCCGGGGCCGGAGGGGATCCGGATGGTGGTCGTCGGCGGCGTCCCGGGCGCGGCCTACGAGGCTCCGGACCGCAGCAAGCTCGGCGAACCGGACCCGATGCGCAGCTAGCCCCCGGTTACCGAGTTAGGCTGGGAGTCGATGCGACGCATCTGGCTCCCGGCCGCCCTCATCGCGCTCTGCCTCTCGGCTCTATCCGGGACGGCTGCGGCGGCGCCCGCGAATGGGCACGAGAAAGACGCGATCGTCGTCATCTCCGGCGACGTCAACGTGCCGCGCTGGGAAACCGTCGAGGGCATCGTCGTCGCCAGCGGCGACGTCCGGGTGGAGGGCCGGGTCGACGGCGACGTCGTCCTCTTCGCCGGCGACGCGACCGTCAGCGGCAGGATCGACGGCGACCTCGTTACCTTCGGCGGCCGGGCGCGCCTGCTGCCAAGCGCCTTCGTCACCGGCGACCTCCAATACGCCGACGAGCGCCCGATCATCGCCCCCCAAGCGACCGTTCGCGGCGACGTCCTCGAGCAGGACTGGGACGACTCGCTCGAGCTGCTCCCCTTCATCGGCGCCTTCGTCCTCTGGCTCGGGGTGACGATCTCGATGGCGATCCTCGGCCTGCTGCTCCTGTTGATCGCCCCCCGCGCCGCGGACGCGATCTCCGCCCGCTCGCGCGAACGGGCCGGGATCGTGATCGCGATCGGAATCGCGGTGGCGATCTGCCTGCCGCTGGCGGCGGGGATCGCCGCCGTCACGCTCGTCGGCATCCCGCTGGCGGTGGTGCTCGGCCTGGCGCTGTTGCCGGCGGCGGCGCTTGCCTACGTCGCCGCTGCCTACGCGCTCGGGCGCCGGATCGTCTCGCCGCCGCAGAACCGCGTCTGGTCCTTCCTCGCCGGCCTCGCGATCCTGCGGGTCGCGGCGCTGGTTCCCTTCCTCGGCCTGCTCGTCGGCCTCGCCGCGGTGGTCATCGGGTTCGGCCTGATTGCCGCCGCTATCGGGGCCGCTCGGGAGCCGGAGGCTGAGGCGGCGCCGGCTCAAATCCCGGGCAGCTGAGCACCGGCAGCCGCGGGTAACGCGGGTAGGCCGGCTCCAGCCGCGAGCGCTCGCAGAGCGAGAAGACCGAACCGCGCGTGTTCGGCACCAGCCGCTGGTGCAGGCAGTGGTCGCAGAGGCCGGCCGGGGGTCGAGAGCTCGCCATCGCTGGAACTAGATCATCCATCTCCGCGGAAACTGCGGCCTCTCCTGAGCCGAGTCCCGCCTTGCGGGGGCCTAGCCTTTGTGCGTGACCCGAGCAGCGACCCTCTTCGACGCCGATGCGGCCTCCTACACCGGGACGGTCGAGGTAATCGGCGTCATCTACAAAGCCGAGGACGACGGCTATGCGGTGCTCGAGGTGCAGGAGACCGAGTCCGGCGAAGGCTTCGCTCTGGTCGGGCCGGTCGCCCACCTCGACGCCGGCGACCGGGCCGAAGTCAGCGGCGACTGGCAGACCCACAACCGCTACGGCCGCCAGCTGCGCGCCCAGGGGGCGCTGCCGCTCGACCCGGCCGACCGCGAGGGCCAGGTCGCCTACCTGACCTCGCTGCGCCACATCGGCCAGAAGCGGGCCGAGAAGCTCTGCGACGAGTACGGCGAGGAGGTCTTACAGAAGATCGCCGCCAACCCGGAGGGGGTGCTTGGCTCACTGCGCGGAGTCAGCGCCGACCAAGCCGCCGCGGCCACCCAGTCCTGGTACGCGAGCCGGGCGATTCGCGACCTCCACGTGCAGCTGGCACCGCACGGGCTCGCTCACCTGGCGGCGCCGATCCACGCCCGCTACGGCGAGCGCTCGATGGTGATCCTGCACGAGGACCCCTACCGCCTGACCGAGGTGCCCGGGGTGGGCTTCGCCCGCGCCGACAAGATCGCCCTCGCCGCCGACGTGCCGGCGGAGTCGAGCCGCCGCGCCCAAGCAGCGGCGCTCTTCGCCCTGATCGAAGCCGAGCAGCAGGGCAACAGCTACTTGCCGCTGGAGGAGCTGGGGCGGCGCACGGCGCGGCTAATCGGCCTCCCCCCCGACCCCGACGTGCTGGTCGAGGCGCCCGGACTGGTCGAGGACGAAGGGCGGATCTACCGCGAGTCCACCCACGCCTCAGAGCTGGCGGTGGCGGCGACGCTGGCCGCCCGCGCCGGTGCCCCTCCCCACCTCGACCACGACCCCGGCGAAGTGCCGCGCGACGGCCTCACCGACGAGCAGTGGGCGGCGGTGCGGGGGGCGTTCGACGCCCGGATCTCGGTCCTCACCGGCGGCCCCGGCGTCGGCAAGACCAAGTGCACGAAGGAGATCGTCGCCGAGGCCGAAGCGGCCAACGCGACGATCGCCCTCTGTGCCCCGACCGGCAGGGCGGCGCGGCGACTGGAGGAGGCGACCGGCCACGAGGCGATGACGATCCACCGCCTGCTCGAGTGGATGCCGGGACGCGAACCGGCCTTCCGGCCCGGCCGACCGCTGCCCGCCGACCTGGTGATCGTCGACGAGTCCTCGATGCTGAACTTGCGCCTCGCCGAGGTGCTGCTGGGAGGACTGGCGGAGACGACCCACGTCGTACTGGTCGGCGACGCCGACCAGCTGCCCCCGATCGGGGCGGGGAAGCCGTTCGAGGACCTGATCGCCTCCGGCGCCGCGCCGGTGGTGCGGCTGACCCAGATCTTCCGCCAGGCGGCGCAGTCGATGATCACCACCGCCGCCCACGAGATCAACCAGGGCCGCCCGCCCCACCTCGAGCCCGGCACCGAGCAGGACCACGACTTCTTCTTCATCGAGCGCGGCACCCCGGAGCGGGCCCTGGAGACGGTGGTCGAAGTGGTCGCCGAGCGGGCGCCGGCGAAATTCGCGGTCGACCCGATCCGCGACGTCCAAGTGCTGGCGCCGATGTACAAAGGGCCGGCCGGGATCGACGCCCTCAACGAGCGACTACAGGCCGAGCTGAACCCGGACGGCAAGCCGGCTCTGAGCGAACGGTTCCGGATCGGCGACCGCCTGATCCAGACCCGCAACTCGCACGAGCTGGGGCTGATGAACGGCTCGATCGTCTTCCTCCGCGCCGACGACCCCGATGAGGAGACGATCCGGGTCGACACCGACGACGGTGGCAGCCTCCTCATCCCCTACGGCGAGACCGGCACCCTTCGCCTCGCCTACGCGATCTCCGTCCACAAGGCACAGGGGTGCGAGGTACCGGTGGTCGTCGCCGTCTGCCACCGCTCGCACTCGCGGATGCTCAACCGCCCGCTCCTCTACACCGCAATCACCCGCGCCCGCAACAGCTGCGTCCTCGTCGGCGACCTCGCCTCGCTGACCTCCGCGGTACGGCGGGACGACAGCGGCGGGCGGCACTCCGGCCTGGCCGAGCGGCTCGGAGGCTGAGCGCTGAAGCTCAGCCGGCCGCGACGACGCGGAAGCGGAACCGGGCCGGCGTCGGGTCGACCAACCCGCCGGCCCCGCGCGCCTTGACCTTGAGCAGGTGCCGGCCCAGGGCATAACGGCGGACGAAGCGAGGGGAGCACGGCCGGTAGGGCGCGCGGTCGACCTTGCAGAGGAAGCCAGCCCCCGCCTGGTTCGAGCCAAAGCGGAAGACGAGGCGGACGGCGCGACCGCGGGTGCGCACCACCTTGGCGGGCGCCTTGAGGATGCTCGTGGTCGGCAGCGATGGGGTCGGCCGCGGCGGCGTTGCGGTCGGCGACGTCTCGGCCGGCGGCATCACCACCGGAAAGGGAGGACCGGTCGCGGGCGGCTCGAGCGGGGGCACCAGTTCGCTCGGACCGTCACCCCCTGCGATCGGCTCCGGCAGGCTTGCGATCGCTTCGAAGGCGTCGACCAGGCCGGCCCCCGCGGCCTCGGGTGGTAACACCCCGACGGGAGCGGCGGTTTCGGCGAGGGCTTCGCGGACCTGCTGCGGGCTGAAGGACGGCTTCGCCTGACGCACCAGGGCCGCGACCGCGGCGGCGTGCGGCGCGGCGGCCGAGGTGCCACAGAAGCGCCAGGTCGCTGCCGCGAGGAAGCCGAAGAAGGTGTTGGTGCTGCAGTCGGTGGCGGCGAGGTCGGGCTTGGCGAGGACCTCCGGCGCCCCCAGCGCCGGCGCCGACAAGAACCCTTCGACGGGGCCGAAGTAATGGGTGGCCGGCCCGCGGGAGGAGTAGGACTCGATCGAGTTGCGGTCGTTGAACGGCACGGCGGCGGTGGCGATAGCGCTGGCCGCGCCCGCGTGCCCGTAGATCACCGGGCCTACCACATCGCTGCCGCTTGACTCCGGGTACTCGGTGGCGATGACGCCGCTCTGCAGGAAGACGAACTTCAGCCGCGGGCTGCCGCCGGAGAAGCGGTCGATCGCCAGCCGCACGATGCTCGTAGAGGCCGAGGAGTTCTCCCACTGGATGACCTCAAACGGTCGCTGGGTGCCGGTGAGACCGGCGTTTTTTTCGACGGATGAGGCGACGACCGTGGTACCGGAGAGGAGGAAGGCGTTGAGGTCGGTAACGACCCCGTTCCACGGTTCCGCCCATTGCAGATCGATCGTCAGCGTTGCGCCGGGTTCGACGGCGATGCCGAAGGTCGCATCGGAACCGCCGCTGGGATCGAAGTCCATGCAGCTGTTCCCGCCGAAGCTCGGCAGCCCTTCGATCACCGCCGGACAGGAGCCGGAGTCGCGGAATTGCGGCGCCTCCCAGGAGGCGATCTCGTTGCCTTCGGGGTCGAAGAGGTTGTCGTTTCCCGCTGCCGTGAAGTAGCTGGCGCCCGCCGCGGTCACCCTGTTGATCGCGACCGCGATCGGACCGTCCTGGAAGAACGGCTCTTCGAACCAGGAGACGTCGTCGACGATCACCTCGGCGCCCCCACCGCCGTCGGCAACCGGTTCGGCCAGCCGTTCGATGTTGCGGGCGAAGGATTCTTCGCTCTCAAAAGCGGTGGCAAAGGCAAGCGAAGCGTGTGGCGCGAGGTCGTGGAGGATCTGCAGCATTGCCCGGCCCTCGTCGCTTTCGCCGCTTCCCCCCTCGTCGAGCACGTCGACGGGGAGCTGTTGGTCCGAGCAACCGTTGGCGGAACCGGGCAGGTCACCGCTGGCGATGTCGTCCTGTGCGTTCCTCGGCGGCGGTTCGGTGCCGGTCCTCGCAGTGTCATAGGAGTCGGAGAGGACGCCGATCGTGATCCCTTTGCCGCGCAGTTGGAAGGCTTCCCGCGCTTGGTCGACCCGCATCTGCCCGACTCCCTCGGAGAGCACCGAGCCGCCTTCGCAAGGGCCTTCGACGGCGCGGACGATCGGCTCGCGGACCTGCCAGACGGAGAGAACGCCGGGGACGGCGGCGAGCTCCCGCAGTCGCGCCGGGGCAATCGCGAGGGTTGCGCTGCCGATCTCGGGGCTGAAGCTGACGATCTCCGCGCCGGACCCGGAGAGCACCTCGGCAGGAGGCGGCACCCCGGGGTCGAGCCTGACGTTGACGAGCACCCTCCCGGCTTCGCGGATGAGGCTGCCGGGGCCCGATCGCGGTACCCCGAGCAGATCCGCCTGCACCGCCGGCACTCGGGCAGCCACGCTCGGTGAGGCGAGCTCTGCCAGCGGCGGGGAAAGCGGACTCGTGTCCCTGTCGGGGAGGATGAGGGCGACAGCTGCTGCCGGAGCCGAGCAGGCGATGGCGAGACAGAGCAGCAGTAAGCGCACCGCGAGCCGAACAGGTTGAGAGGGCAATCGCATCGTCTATTGATCTATCGGGCGGGGCCGGCCGATTTCTTAGCCTCGGTAGACGCGGCGATGGCGGTCGATCCTGCTACGGTCCTCTCCATTAGGGCCGGTGGATACCGGCGAAAGTTGTGCGTAGCGCTCGCAGTCGTTGCTTCATCGCATCCTCCGCGTTCGCAGCACATGAAGTGGAGGCAATGCATGCCGACTGGAACTGTTAAGTGGTTCAGCGACGACAAGGGCTACGGGTTCATCACGCCCGATGACGGCTCGAAGGACGTCTTCGTGCATCACAGCGCCATCATGGGCGAGGGCTTCAAGTCCTTGACCGAGGGCGCCAAAGTGAGCTACGAGTCCGAAGAAGGCCCCAAGGGCCCGGCCGCCGCGAGCGTTCAGCAGCAGTAATTCGCTAAACGCTTTCCGCAGTCCGAAGCCCGCCGCCTGGCGGGCTTCGTCTTGCTAGAGGCCCAAGCACCCGTTCCCCTACTCTCCCAACTCGCCAATGAGCATTGCACGAGAAGACCTGCGCAACATCGCGATCATCGCCCACGTCGACCACGGTAAGACGACCCTGGTCGACGCGATGCTGTGGCAGACCGGCACCTTCCGCAAAGGCCAGGACGTCGCCGAGCGGGTGATGGACTCGATGGACCTCGAGAAGGAGAAGGGGATCACGATCCTCGCCAAGAACACGGCGGTCAACCGCGGCGACGTCAAGTTCAACATCGTCGACACGCCGGGGCACGCCGACTTCGGTGGCGAGGTGGAGCGGGCGCTGACGATGGTCGACGGGGCGCTGCTTTTGGTCGACGCCTCCGAGGGGCCGCTGCCGCAGACCCGCTTCGTCCTCCGTAAGGCACTCGAGCGCAAGCTGCCGATCATCCTCGTCGTCAACAAGGTCGACCGGCCGGACGCGCGGATCGACGAGGTCGTTGACGAGGTCTACGAGCTCTTCATGGACCTCGACGCCGATTCCGAGCAGATCGACTTCCCGATCGTCTACACCAACGCCAAAGCCGGATGGGCGGCGCTGGAGCAGGGCGTCGAGGGGACCGACCTCGCCCCCCTGCTCGACCTGATGCAGGAGAGGATTCCAGCCCCCCAGTACGACGAGGGAGCGCCGCTGCAGGCGCATGTGACCAACCTAGACGCCTCGCCCTACGTCGGGCGGCTGGCGATCTGCCGCGTCCGCCAGGGCACGATCCGCAACGGCCAGCAGCTCGCTTGGTGCCGGGCCGACGGCAGCGTGCAACGGGCAGCGGTCTCCGAGCTCTACGTGACCGAGGGCCTGGAGCGGGTCATCGCGCCTGAAGCCGGGCCGGGAGAAATCATCGCCGTCGCCGGCCTCGAAGAGGTGACGATCGGCGAGACGCTGGCCGACCCCGAGGACCCCAAGCCGCTGCCGGTGATTACCGTCGACGAGCCCTCGCTCTCGGTCGTGGTCGGGATCAACACTTCGCCCCTCGCGGGCACCCAAGGTGGCAACAAACTGACCGCGCGTCAGATTCGCTCGCGCCTTGACGCCGAGCTCGTCGGCAACGTCTCGCTGCGGGTCAATGACACCGAGCGGCCTGACGCCTGGGAGGTCCAGGGCCGCGGCGAGCTGCAACTGGTCGTGTTGCTGGAGATCATGCGGCGCGAGGGCTACGAGCTGACCGCGGGCCAGCCGCAGGTGGTGACGCGAGAGGTCGAAGGCCAGATCCACGAGCCGGTCGAGCGCCTGGCGATCGACGTCCCCGAGGAGCACGTCGGCGACGTCACCCAGATGCTCGCCGGGCGCAAGGGCCGGATGGAGCAGATGGTCAATCACTCGACCGGGTGGGTGCGGATGGAGTACCTCGTCCCGGCCCGAGGCTTGATCGGCTTCCGCACCGAGTTCCTCACCGTGACCCGCGGCAGCGGATTGCTGCATCACGTCTTCGACCGCTGGGAGCCATGGGCGGGCGAACTGCGCACCCGCCAGACCGGCTCCTTGGTCGCGGATCGCCGCGGACAAACCGCCAGCTACTCGCTCCATGCCCTGCAGGAGCGCGGCACGCTCTTCGTCGGCTCCGGCGAGGAGGTCTACGAAGGGATGATCGTCGGCGAGAACTCGCGCTCCGACGACCTCGACGTCAATCCGACCAAGGCCAAGCAACAAACCAACGTGCGCGCCGCCAGCGCCGACATCCTGGTGCGCCTGGCGCCGCCGACCCGGCTCTCGCTCGAAGGCGCCCTCGAGTTCGTCCGCGAGGACGAGTGCGTGGAAATCACCCCCGACGCGGTGCGGCTGCGCAAGGTCGAGCTGGAGAAAGTCAAGCGCCTCAAGGCTGCCAAGCGTGGCGCCGCCGCCCCCACTCGCTGAGCAAGCGCGCCACCCGCTCGATCACCTCGTCCGGTTCTCGTTCCAGCCGCGGACCGGTGACCCTCGTCATCGTGATCCCGAGTAGCAGCAGGTCCTCCTGTCGCTTTCGGTCGCGCTCAAAGGCAGCGCGCGTGCCGTGGGTCTCGAACAGGTCGAGTTCGACCGCGAAGCGATATTCCGGCCAGTAGATGTCGAGCTCGAACCCATGCTCGACGAAGTTGGTTCGCGGCTGCGGCAACCCCCGCTCCATCGCCAGCCCCAAGAACCTCTTCTCCAGGCTCGAGCGGGTGAAGCTGGAGGGTTTATAGAGCGCGATCGCCTGCCGCAGCCGCCGATGACCGTGGTGGCCGACGGTCCGCGCCAGCAGGTCTTCAACCCGCCGCAAGTCGAAGAGCCCTTGTTCTTCAGAGCGCTCGACCAGGCGCTCCAGCTGCTCGAATCTGATCGCTGCCGCCATGTCGAGCAGCGTTCGCGACACCGCCGTCACCGGCACGCCCTCCACCGACGCGCGGTCCGCGACTTCCAAGCGCCGCGCGCGATGAATCCGCACCGGCAAACGCGACCGCCGCGCCACCGGCCCGGTGACATGGAAGGGCTGCGGGCTCCAGCGCGCCAAGCCGTGGAGCCATGCAGCCGAGTAATGGCTCAACACCGCCCCCGGCCCACAAGCGAAGACAGCGGCAAAGCACTTGCCATGCAACGACAGCCGCGTATGGCCAACCGCGTAGACACTGCGGTCAATGGAATGAAGCCATCCCACCCTAGCCGCCCACCGAACCTGGTCCTTCGAATAGCCAAGCCACATCAGCTGACCAACTGACACGACACCGTGCTGGCGATTCGCAAGGTCCGCCAAAGCCTGGTGCCGCCCCGCCCCCCCAGGGTGTGGTTGAGCTTTGGCGTGCATAACACGCCAAAGCTCAACCACACCCTGCTTCTCCCCCGCCCCGCCTCCAATTGCCGCTGCGAGCACGAAAAAAGCCGCCGGCCCGAGGGCCGACGGCTTTGGTGAAACGTTCTTCCTGCGGAGCTAGACCGTGGCGGCTGCCTGGTCGGACTGGCTCTGCTCGGAGGCCTGGGCCTTGGCGTCCGGTGCCGGGGAAGCGACTTCTTGGCGCGGCAGCAGCACTTCTTTGGCGATGACCAGGCGCTGGATCTGGCTGGTCCCCTCGTAGAGCTGCATGATCTTCGCGTCGCGCATCAGTTTCTCCACCGGGTACTCCTTGATGAAGCCGTAGCCGCCGTAGACCTGGACGGCGTCGGTGGTGACCTCCATTGCCGAGTCGGCGGCGAAGCGCTTCGCCATCGAGGAGATCTTGCTGTTGCGGACGCCCTGGTCGAGCAAGAACGCCGAGTTCCAGACCAGCAGACGACCGGCCTCGACCTTGGTCGCCATGTCGGCAATCATGAACTGGATCGCCTGGTGCATCGCGATCGGCACACCGAACTGGACCCTTTCTTTGGAGTAGTCGGTGGCGTACTCGAGGGCGGCGCGGGCGATGCCGACGGCCATCGCCGAAACGCCGGGACGGGTCCGGTCGAGGGTCATCATCGCCAGTTTGAAGCCCTTGTTTTCCTCGCCCAGCAGGTTCTCGGCCGGGATCTCGACTTCGTCGAAGGAGATGGTCGCGGTGTTGGACGCCCGCTGGCCCATCTTGTCCTCCTTCTTGTCGACGGTGACCCCGGGGAGGTCGGCGTCGACGACGAAGGCGCTGATGCCGCGGTGGCCGGCCTCCGGGTCGGTCTTGGCGTAGACCGTGAAGTAGTCGGCGTAGCTGCCGTTGGTGATGAAGCACTTCGAGCCGGAGATGACGTACTTGTCGCCCTTCTTCACCGCACGCGTTTTCATCCCCGAGACGTCGGAGCCGGCGTCCGGCTCGGTCAGGCAGAACGAGGCGAGCTTCGGCTCCTCGGCGAGCATCC
>Ga0190275_10000160_pt1 | contig 72800 bp, 72 predicted proteins | sample Popmic550T_FD_133745 | JGI IMG/M metagenome (GOLD analysis project Ga0190275, IMG submission 133745) | Populus adjacent soil microbial communities from riparian zone of Yellowstone River, Montana, USA - 550 T | ecosystem: Environmental > Terrestrial > Soil > Riparian zone > Trees stand | place...
AACGAAGCGAGGACCGTGAGCCCACTCGTCCCAATGGTCGTCGAACAGACCTCTCGCGGAGAGCGTGCGTTCGACATCTACTCCCGCCTGCTGAGCGAGCGGATCATCTTCCTCGGCACGCCGGTGGACGACCAGATCGCGAACCTCGTCGTGGCGCAGCTGCTGCACCTCGAGTCCGAGGATCCCGACAAGGACATCTCGCTCTACATCAACTCGCCGGGCGGCTCCGTCTACGCGGGCCTCGCGATCTACGACACGATGCAGTACATCAAGCCCGACGTGCAGACGATCTGCGTCGGCATCGCGATGTCGATGGGCGCGCTGCTGCTCTCCGGCGGCGCCGCGGGCAAGCGGATGAGCCTGCCGAACTCGAAGATCCTGATCCATCAGGTCTCGTCCAGCTTCCAGGGCCAGGCGTCGGACATCGAGATTCACGCCAAGGAGATCATCGACACGCGCAAGCGGCTCGACGAGATCCTCGCCGACCACACCGGGCAGCCGCTCGAGAAGGTCTCGCGCGACACCGAGCGCGACTACTTCATGACCGCCGAGGAGGCAAAGGAGTACAACCTCATAGACAAGGTGGTCGAGCCCGTCAAGTAACGGGCTCGCCCTTGGCTGAGGGAGGAGCGAGATGGCAAGGCCGACAGACTCCAACGAGCAGCTTCTCTGCAGCTTCTGCGGGAAGTCGCAGCGCCAGGTCAAGAAGCTGATCGCCGGTCCCGGCGTCTACATCTGCGACGAGTGCATCGATCTCTGCAACGAGATCATCGACGAGGAGCTGACCGGAGGCACGACCTTCGACCTCGAGAACCTGCCGAAGCCGATCGAGATCAACTCGGTCCTGCAGGAGTACGTCGTCGGCCAGGAGCCGGCCAAGCGCGCGCTCAGCGTGGCGGTCTACAACCACTACAAGCGCGTCCAGATGATGCAGGCCGAGGGCGACCAGGAGCTCGAGCTCGAGAAGTCGAACATCCTGCTGCTCGGCCCGACCGGCTGCGGCAAGACGCTGCTCGCCCAGACGCTGGCGCGGATCCTCAACGTCCCGTTCGCGATCGCCGACGCAACCGCTCTGACCGAGGCCGGCTACGTCGGCGAGGACGTCGAGAACATCCTGCTGAAGCTGATCCAGGCGGCCGACTTCGACGTCAAGAAGGCCGAGACCGGGATCATCTACATCGACGAGGTCGACAAGATCGCTCGCAAGGCGGACAACCCGTCGATCACCCGCGACGTGTCTGGCGAGGGCGTCCAGCAGGCGCTGCTGAAGATCCTCGAGGGAACGGTGGCATCGGTGCCGCCGCAGGGCGGGCGCAAGCACCCGCACCAGGAGTTCCTGACGATCGACACGACGAACATCCTCTTCATCTGCGGCGGCGCGTTCGCCAATCTCGACAAGGTGATCGAGCGGCGGATCGGCCAGAAGGGCATGGGCTTCGGCGCCGAGGTCAGCTCCAAGCACGACCGCGACGCCGGCGAGGCGTTCGAGCAGGTGCTGCCCGAGGATCTGGTCGAGTACGGCCTGATCCCGGAGTTCATCGGCCGGTTGCCGGTGATCTCGGTGATCCACCAGCTTTCGCGCGACGACCTGATCACGATCCTCACCGAGCCGCGCCACGCGCTCGTCAAGCAGTTCAAGCGCTTCTTCGAGTTCGACGGCATCGACCTCGTCTTCGCCGACGACTCGCTCGCCTCGATCGCCAACAAGGCGCTCGACCGCGAGACCGGTGCCCGCGGGTTGCGGTCGATCCTCGAGGAGACGCTGCTCGACGTCCAGTTCGAGTTGCCGTCGCGCCGCGACGTCAAGAAGTGCGTGGTGACGAAGGAGACGATCGAGAAGGGCCTCAGCCCGACGCTCGTCACCGAGGCGGCTGCCGACGACGAGCCGGAGCAGCCCGCCGCCGAGTCCGCCTAGCTGCCGCCCTACTCGCTGGGAGCGGTGCTGGTCTCCAGGCCGAGGTTGTCGTTGATCTGCTTGATCGTCGCGTCGAAGTCCTGAGAGAAGTCGGTCGAGGCCTTGCCGACCCTCTGGGCGGCCGCCGCCGCCTTCTGCGGGTTGCCCGAGGTCAGCGCGCCCTTCTGCTGCTGGATCACGGCGCCATAGGTGGTCAGTTGCTTGACCAGCTCGTCCTGCTCGGTTGTAACCGCATCCGGCGGGACGATGTCGTCGAGCTGCTTGCGCAGCGTGTCGATCAGGCCCTTGAGCTCGCCGAGCGAGTTGCCGAAGTCCTTCGCCGACGACGGATCCGCGAGGTTGAGCTTGGCGGCGTTGGTGGCGAACTTCGTCTGGGCCGCGTTGACCTGCTTCAGGTAGGCGTCCTTGCTCAGCGGCTCCTGTGCGCTCGTGCTCGAGCCGCTGGAGCCGCCGTTGTCGTCGTCGCCGGAGCCGCAGGCGCCGACGCTGGCTGAGATCGTGAGCGCGGCCAGGATCGCGACTGCGCGCTGGGTGCGTGTGGAGGGCATTGCGGAAGCCTAGGCAGGCGCACGGATGAAGGAGGTCGCGCCGGGCGCGTGGCAGACTGCCGTCCTGTGCCGACCGATCGACTGAAGGACCTCGAGGAGCGGACCCGCTACCAGCCGGGCGACGTCGAGCCGCGCGTGTTCGAACGCTGGGAGAGCGCGGGGATCTTCCACCCCGACGCCGACGGGTCCGCGGACGAGAGCTTCTCGATCGCCGTTCCGCCGCCGAACGTCACGGGCGTCCTGCACATGGGCCACGCGCTCAACGGCTCGATCCAGGACGCGCTGATCCGCCTCGCGCGGATGCGCGGCAAGCGGACCAAGTGGATCTTCGGCACCGACCACGCCGGCATCGCGACGCAGGTCAAGGTCGAGCAGGCGCTTGCGGAGGAGGGCAAGACCAAGGAGGACATCGGCCGCGAGCAGTTCATCGAGCGCGTATGGGAGTGGCGCAAGGACCACGGCTTTCAGATCACAGAGCAGTTCAAGCGCCTCGGCGCCTCGCTCGACTACTCCGACGAGCGCTTCACGATGGACGCCGCCTACGCCAAAGCCGTAGCCAAGGTCTTCGTAGCCCTCTACGAGAAGGGCCTGATCTATCGCGACAACTACATGGTCAACTGGGACCCGGGCACGCGCTCGGCGATCTCCGACCTCGAGGTCGAACAGCGTGAGATGCAGGACACGCTCTACATGATCGACTACCCGCTGGCCTCCGGTTCCGGGTCGGTCACCGTCGCCACCGTGCGGCCGGAGACGATGCTCGCGGACACCGCGATCGCCGTGAATCCGAACGACGAGCGCTACACGCGGCTGATCGGCGAGGACGCGATCCTGCCGCTCGTCGGCCGCCGCCTGCGGATCATCGGCGACGAGTACGTCAAGACCGACTTCGGCACCGGCGCGCTGAAGATCACGCCGGGCCACGACCCGAACGACTTCGAGATCGGTCGCAAGCACGGGCTCGAGGAGATCTCGGTGATCGGCGAGGACGGCCGCATGACCGAGGCGGCCGGCGAGCGCTTCGCGGGACTGACGGCCGACGACGCGCAGCGTGCCGTGGTCAAGGCCCTGCGCGAGGAGGGCCTGCTGTCGGGCACCCAGCCCTACGTCCACGACGTGCCGCACTCGCACCGCTCGGGCATGCGGATCGAGCCGTTGATCTCGCTCCAGTGGTTCTGCGACATGGAGAAGCTCGCCGGCCCGGCGATCGCCGCCGTCGAGGACGGCGAGCTGCGCTTCCATCCCCAGAATCCATGGACGGGCGTCTACCTCAACTGGCTGGAGAACATCAGGCCGTGGTGCGTCTCGCGGCAGCTCTGGTGGGGACACCAGCTTCCGGTCTGGTACCGCGAGGGGGAGACCCACGTCGGCGCCGAGCCGCCCGAGGGCGACGGTTGGACGCGCGACCCCGATGTGCTCGATACCTGGTTCTCGTCGGCGCTGTGGCCGTTCGCGACTTTGGGTTGGCCTGAGAAAACGCCGGATTTGCAGGCGTTCTACCCGACTGACGTGCTCTCGACGGCACGCGACATCATCTTCCTGTGGGTCGCCCGGATGGTCATGTTCGGCGTCGAGTTCACTGGCGAGCTGCCGTTCCGCGACGTCCCGATCCATTCGGTCATCCAGGCGCCCGACGGCCGCCGGATGTCGAAGTCGCTCGGTACCGGTATCGACCCGCTCGAGCTGATCGACGGCGGTCCGCGGCCGCCGGTCTACAAAGAGGGCGGCGAGTTTCCGGCATACGGCGCCGACGCTCTCCGCTTCGGCCTGCTCGCGTCGTCCTCCTCACAGGATGTGCGCTTCAACGAGGAGCGCGTCAGGCAGGGGCGCGATCTCGCCAACAAGCTCTGGAACGCGTCGCGGCTGATTTTGTTGGGCGTCCAGGAGGGCGTTGCGCCGTCCCCGGACCATGCGGCCACACCCGAGGACCGCTGGATCCTCTCGCGGCTGGAGCGGATCACGGGACGGACGACGAAGTCGCTCGACGCATTCGAGCTGTCGGCCGCGGCCTTCGAGCTGTACGACTTCTTCTGGTCCGAGCTCTGCGACTGGTATCTCGAGCTGGCCAAGCCGCGCCTCTACGACGAGCAGGCGGACCGCACCGCAGTCTCGGCGACGCTGCTGTTCTGCCTCGACCGCACGCTGCGGCTGCTGCATCCGCTGATGCCGCACGTCACCGAGGAGATCTGGTCGTTCCTGCCTTCGACCGACGGCGCCGAGCGCGGTCTGCTTGCGGTTGCCGACTGGCCGCAGGCGGACGCCTCGCGGATCGACGCCGAGGCCGAGGAGCTGGTCGGCCGCTGCGTCGCCGCCGTCACCGAGCTGCGCCGCTACCGCGACGAGGCCGGAGTCAAGCCGTCGGCCGTGCTGCCGGCCCGTTTCGTCGCCGACGGCTACGACGGCACGACCGCGCAGGTCGCGCGCCTCGCCCGCCTCGAGCTCAGCGACGCCGATGGTGCGGCGGCGGCAGAGGTTCAGGTGCCCGGCGGTGCCGTCCAGCTGCTGGCCTCCGACGACTTCGATCCCGGTGCCGTCGCGGCCCGCATCGCCGAGCGCCGCGACAAGCTCGAGCAGGAGATCGGGCGTCTCGAAGCCAAGCTCGCCAACGAGCGCTTCGTCGACCGCGCTCCCGCGGACGTCGTCCAGGGCGAGCGCGACAAGCTCGCCGGCTACCGCGACGAGCTCGCACGCCTCGGCTGAGCCGATGGCCCGCTGGACGGAGTACGACGCCGAGGAGCATCTGCTCGGCCTCGAGCTGTTCGGCATGCGCTTCGGGCTCGAGCGCATGCACCGCCTCACGACCGCGCTGGGCATGCCCCAGCGTCGGTTCGCCCAGGTCCACGTCGTCGGCAGCAACGGCAAGTCCTCGACCGTTCGCTTCGTCGCCGCGCTGCTCGAGCGTCATGGTCTGAGCACCGGCAGCTACACGTCACCGCACCTGACGCGCTTCCGCGAGCGGATCGAGGTGGGGGAGGCGCCGATCGCCGCCGACCGATTCGCGACCGCCGTCGAACGGGCCGCCGAGGCAGCGGCGCTCGTCGAGCGTGCCGCGCCCGCCAGCGACGACCGTGTCACGCAGTTCGAGGCGGTCACGGCGGCTGCCTTTCACGAGCTCGCCGCCAGACCCGTCGACGTTGCCGTCATCGAGGCGGGCCTCGGTGGCCGTTTCGACGCCACCAACGTCATCCCGTCGAAGGTCCAGGTCCTGACCGGCGTCGGCCTCGAGCACACCCGCTGGCTCGGCCCGACGATCGCCGACATCGCGACCGAGAAGCTCGCCATCGTCGGCGACCACGCGACGCTCGTCATCCCGGCCGACCTCCATCCAGATGCCCGTGCGGTGGCGGAGCAGGTGGTGGCTGAGCGGCACGCGCGATTGGTCGTGGCCCCGGCGGTGGTGGTTCGCGAGTCAGCGGCTCCGTCCTTCGACATGGCCGCACGCGGGGCGTTTCAGCGGCGGAACTTCGCCTTGGCCTGCGCGGCCGCGGAGGCGTTCTTGGAGCGCCCGCTCGAACGACAGGCCGTCGAGAGCGCCGCCGCTGAGACCCGCATCCCAGGTCGCCTGGAGATCGTCTCCGAGCGTCCACTGACGATCTACGACGGCGCCCACAACCCTGCCGGCGCCACGGCTCTCGCCGCGGCGCTCCCCGAGGTCATCGGTGACCGCCGCCCACTCGTCCTCGTGATCAGCGTCCTGGAGGACAAGGCCGCCGCCGACATGCTCCGCCCGCTGCTCCCGCTAGCCGACCACCTCGTCTTCACCCGCTGCGCCAACCCGCGCGCCCTCTCTCCAGCCACGCTCGAATCGCTCGCCCAGCAGCTCGACGGCCCCGACGCCGAGGTCGTTCCAGACCCACGCGCCGCCCTGGAGCGAGCCCGGGAACTGACCGGCGCCGCCGGCGCAGTCCTCGCCACGGGCTCCATCTACCTCATCGCCGACCTCGTTCGCGACCAAGGCGACACACACGCTTCTGCGCTTTGACCAAAGAACCGCGCGGCCTCATCCAGCGGGGGAAGACGGATGCCCGAGCAGCGATTCCCAGCGGAACGGGCATCCGTCTTCCCCCGCGTACCACCCACGCCCAGGCCCCGCGCCACCCACGCCCCATGGGACAATGACCACCATGGACCCCGGCGACGGCCCCAGCTTCATCGCGATGATCGCGCTCGTCGCCATCGTCGTGGCGACCGTGATCCTCGTCTTCTTCGGCGTCGGCTACGGAATCGGCCGGATGTTCCTCTAGGCTGCCCGCACCTATGGCTCTCTCCGCGATCTTCGGCATAACGAACGACGGGTTGAACCTCGCGGTCAACCTGCTGCTGCTGTTCCTCGTCGTCCTCTGGCTGGCGCTGATCTTCTGGACGCACGCCGACGCCAAGCGCCGGATCGCCGACCCGATGCTGGTCGGATGTGCGACGGTCGCGGCGATCTTCCCGTTCGTCGGAACGGTCGTCTACATGGTGGTTCGCCCACCGGAGTACCTCGAGGACGTCCACGAGCGCGAGCTCGAGATCGCGGCCGCCGAGGCCCGCCTCGCCGCGGCTCACGAGCACGCCTGCCCGTACTGCGAGTACCCGGTCGAGCGCTCCTTCCTGCGCTGCCCGAGCTGCCTGCGCCGGCTCAAGGAGCCCTGCGGGACCTGCGCCAAGCCGCTCGATCCGCGCTGGAAGATCTGCCCGTACTGCGAGGCGGAGGTTCCGGAGCGCGCCAAACCGCAGCAGCGTCGTCGCGCGAGCGGCGGGGGCGGTCGCGGACGTGCGGCGCCCGCCGATGGCGAGGCGCGCCCCAAGACCCAGAAACGTCCGGCCGCCAAGGCCGACCAGCGGCCGGCGACCAGCGCCGGCAGCCGCAGCAAGCCGGCCGAGCCGCGTCGCGAGCGTCAGCCCGCGCCCGCCGAGCCTCGGACCCAGGCTGAGCGCCCGCCCAGCGGCCGCGACTAATCCCTACCAACAGAAGGAGCACCATCGTGGACAGGACCCTGATCCTGGTCAAGCCGGACGCGTTCGAGCGCAACCTGACCGGAGAGGTGATCGCCCGCTTCGAGCGCAAGGGCCTGAAGATCGCCGCGCTGAAGCAGATGACCGTCCCGCGCGAGACCGCCGAGCAGCACTACGCCGAGCACAGCGAGCGGCCGTTCTTCGGCGAGCTCGTCGACTTCATCACGGGCGGCCCGCTGGTCGCCCTGGTGCTCGAGGGCCACGAGGCCGTCAAGGCCGCCCGCCAGCTGATCGGCGCGACGAACCCGATCGAGGCGGCACCGGGCTCGATCCGCGGCGACTTCGGCCTGGAGGTCCAGACGAACCTCGTCCACGGCTCCGACTCGCCCGAGTCCGCCGCGCGCGAGATCGGGATCTTCTTCCCGGAGCTGTAGAGCGCGGGCGTGCGGCTCACCCTGGCGTCGCGCTCGCCGCAGCGGCGGGCGATCCTCGAGCAGATCGGTGTCGACTTCGACGTCGTCGTGCCGGACGTCTAGGACCTGACGGAGGGTGAGCCGGGCGCCGTCGTGCTCGAGAACGCGCTGCGCAAGGCGCGTGCGGTGGGCGGCGAGCTGGTGCTCGGCTGCGACACCGAGGTCTTCCTCGACGGGCGCGTCTACGGCAAGCCGCGTGACGAGGCCGAGGCCGAGGGCTTCCTGCGCGAGCTGTCCGGTCGTGAGCATCAGGTCGTCTCCGGGCTGGCGCTGATCGAAGCGGGGGAGGAGCTCACCACCACGGCCTGGACCGGGGTCGCCTTCCGTCAGCTCGACGAGCCGACCCTGCGCTGGTATCTGGACAGCGGCGAGTGGCGCGAGCGGGCCGGCGGCTATGCCATCCAGGCGAAGGGGGCGGCCCTGGTCGCCGCTATCTACGGCGACTACCTCAACGTGGTCGGTCTGCCACTGGCTACCCTGCTTGAACTGAAGCCTTCCTTGCCGCTTTCACACCAGTAGTCGCACAGCCCGTATCCTGGGTTCTCCTCCGATGGGCATCTTCTCCAACCTCACAGGAATGGGCGGCCGCGACATGGCGGTCGACCTCGGCACCGCCAACACGCTCGTGTACGTGCGTGGGCGCGGGATCGTGCTCTCCGAGCCGTCCGTCGTCGCGATCGACTCGCGCACCGCCGAGGTGCACGCGGTGGGGATCGAGGCGAAGCGGATGCTCGGCCGTACGCCGGGGACGATCCAGGCGATCCGGCCGTTGAAGGACGGCGTGATCGCCGACTTCGACGTGACCGAGCAGATGCTGCGCCACTTCATCCAGAAGGTGCACCAGAACCGCTGGGCGCATCCGCGCGTCGTGGTCTGCGTGCCCTCGGGCGTCACCGGGGTGGAGAAGCGCGCGGTCGAGGAGGCCTGCCTGTCCGCGGGCGCGCGTCAGGCCTATCTGATCGAGGAGCCGATGGCCGCGGCCATCGGCGCGGGCCTGCCGGTCGGGGAGCCGACGGGCAACATGGTCGTCGACATCGGCGGCGGCACCAGCGAGGTTGCGGTGATCTCGCTCGGTGGCATCGTCGTGTCGCAGTCGATCCGCATCGGCGGCGACGAGCTCGACGAGGCGATCATCAACTACGTCAAGCGCGAGTACAAGCTGATGATCGGGCAGCAGACCTCGGAGGAGGTCAAGCTCGAGATCGGCTCGGCGTTCCCGCTGCGCGAGGAGATGCAGGCCGAGATTCGCGGCCGCGACCTCGTCTCAGGGCTGCCGAAGACCGTCGTGCTGACCAGCGAGGAGGTTCGCCTCGCGCTCGAGGAGCCGCTGCAGGCGATCATCGACGCGGTCAAGGAGACGCTCGACCGCACCCCGCCGGAGCTGGCCTCGGACATCATGGACCGCGGCATCATGCTCGCCGGCGGCGGCGCGCTGCTGCAGGGGCTCGACGAGCGCTTGCGCGACGAGACCCAGATGCCGGCCCATCTCGCCGAGTCCCCGCTCACCTGCGTGGCGGTCGGCTCAGGACGTAGCCTCGAGGAGTTCGAGGCCATTCACCGCGCGAACAAGCATTCCCGAAACGGTCGGCGCCGCTAACCACGGCGCCGGAGGAGTCCGGACGTGTTCGACAGCAAGGTGATTCGCCGTCGGAGGGCGGCGCTCGCGATATTCGTCGTGCTCTCGATCGGCATGCTGACGGTCTACTTCGGCGAGTCCGACGGCGGTGCCTTCCACAGCGTCCAACGTGGCGCCCAGGCGGTCTTCGCGCCGCTAGAGACCGGTGCCAGCCGCGCACTGAAGCCGGCGCGCGACCTCTTCGGCTGGTTCGGCGACACCTTCGACGCGAAGGGCGAGAACGAGGACCTGCGTGCCGAGGTCGAGCAGCTGCGACGCCAGCTCGGCGTCGCCGAGACGGCCCGCCACGACGTTCGCGAGCTGCGCGCGCTGGTCGGCCTGACCGAGAGCCAGGGATACCCGGAGGGCACCGACCCGGTCGGCGCTCGTGTGATCGTGCGGTCGCCGACCGTCTGGTACTCGACGCTGAAGATCGACAAGGGATCCGACGACGGCGTCCGCCGCAACCAGCCGGTCGTCGCCGCCGGCGGCCTCGTCGGCAAGATCACCGATGTGACCGGCGGCACCGCCGAGGTCACGCTGATCACCGACTCGTCGAGCGCCGTCTCGGCCCAGGTGATGCCCAACGGCGCGAGTGGGATCGTCCACCCGGTCGTCGGCGACCCCAACGACCTGCTGCTCGACTACATCACCAAGGGGCGTCGCGTCACCGAGGGGACGACCGTCGTGACGAGCGGGTTCGAGTCCGACGGGCTCGAATCGATCTTCCCGCGCGGGATCGCGATCGGACGCGTCACGAAGGTCGATCCGCGGGAGACCGAGCAGTTCCAGCGCGTGCACGTCAAGCCGCTCGCCGACATCCGCGGGATCGACTACGTTCAGGTCCTGACCGAGCGCGGCGTCAGCACCCAGGCCGGAGTCCCGCTCCAGTGAGGGCGACCCCGGGCGCATTCGCCCGTTGCGGCGCGATCGCGCTGGTCGCGGTGATCCTCCAGGTGTCCGGGCTCGGCAGCGGCCGCGTGTTCGGCGCCTACGTCGACCTCGTGCCGCTCGCCGTCGCGGCCGTGGCGATCTACGCGGGGGCGATCCCCGGGGCGGCGATGGGCTTCACGACCGGGCTGCTGCTCGACCTTCTGGTCGGAGGGACGATGGGCGCCTCGTCGCTGGTCCTGACCGCCGTCGGCTACGGCGCCGGCCGCTACCGCGAGGTTCGCGATCCCGCGCATGGCCTGATGCCGATCCCCGTCGGGGCGGTGGCCACCTTCACCTGGGTGCTCGCCTACGCCGTGGTCTCGTTCATGCTCGACGTCGGCGCCACCGTGAGCTGGCTGGTCGTCCGCGAGATCGTCGCGACGACGATCCTCGGCGCGATCCTCGCGTTGCCGGTGTTCGCGATCTGTCGCCGGGTGCTGCGCCCGGTGCTGCTCGTCGACCCGCTCGACCTGCGGCGTCGCCGCAAGGCGCCGCTCGAGTCCGGTCCGATCGGCCTGCGCGGCCTGGGGGCCTGAGATGTACCTCGACCCAGGCGACCGGCCGTCGCTGACTCCCCAGCTCGCGATGCGCGTGGCGGTCCTCGGCGGGATCGCGCTGCTCGCCTTCGCGTTCATCTTCTTCCGCCTCTGGTACCTGCAGGTGCTGTCGGGCGACACCTACCGCGCCGAGGCAAACGACAACCGCATCCGCCAGATCAAGGTCCAGGCGCCACGCGGCGAGATCGTCGACCGTGACGGGCAGGTGCTCGTCGAGAACCGCGTCGCGCTCGCGGTCAAGGTCTCGCCGAAGCTGCTGCCGGACAGCGAGGCCGACCGGCGGGTGATCTATCGACGGCTGGCAAAGGTGCTCGACATGCGCCCGGGGGGGATCGAGCGCCGCGTCGAGAAGCAGCTGCGCGACCTGCCCTACGCGATGGCGACCGTCAAGCAGGACGTCGACCAGGAGATCGTCGCCTACCTGCTCGAGCATCGGTCCGAGTTTCCCGGCGTCGAGCCCGAGCGCGTCTTCGTCCGCCAGTACCCGCAGGGCGAGACCGGAGCCCACCTGTTCGGCTACAGCCGTGAGGTCAGCCAGGAGGAGATCGACAGCGGCCGCTTCCCGGACGTCGCGATGGGCGACATCGTCGGCAAGCAGGGGATCGAGGCCCAGTACGACCGTTTCCTGCGGGGCCGCAACGGCGCGACGCGCGTCCAGGTCGACGCGCTCGGCCGCGTTCGAGGTGGGCAGCTCGGTGGACGCGCGCCCGAGCAGGGCCGCCAGCTGCGGCTCGCGATCGACCTCGGCGTCCAGGAGGCGGGCCAGGCGTCGCTGGCCGGCCGGCCGGGAGGGTTCGTGGCGATGGACATCGAGGACGGCGAGGTCCTCGGGCTCGGCAGCTCGCCGTCGTTCGACCCGAACTTCTTCTCGCGGCCGTTCACGACCGCCGAGTACAAGGCGCTGGAGTCCGAGGCGGCCGGCAAGCCGCTGTTCAACCGGGCGATTCAGAGCGGATACCCAGCCGGCTCCACCTTCAAGCTGGTCACGGCTGCCGCGGCATTGGAGGGCGGGCTGATCACCCCTGGTGACGTCATCAACGATGGCGGCTCGATACGGATCGGCGACATCGACTTCATCAACGCCGGCAGAACCGTCAACGGCCCCGTCGACCTGCGCCGCGCCCTGTCGGTGTCCAGCGACGTCTACTTCTACCTGCTCGGCCAGGAGGCGGACAACAGCGGCGACGGGCTGCTGATCCAGCGCTGGTCGCACAAGCTCGGCATCGGCCGCGAGACGGGAATCGACCTGCCCAACGAGCAGATCGGGCGGGTGCCGACCCCCGAGTGGCGCAACGACTGGTACAAGCGCGGTCTGACCAACCGAGAATGGACCGTCGGCGACAACGTCAACTTCTCGATCGGACAGGGCGATCTGCTCACCAATCCGCTCCAGATGGCGATCGCCTACGCGGCGATCGCCAATGGGGGCAAGGTCGTCAAGCCGCACCTGGGCCTGCGGATCGAGGATTCGACCGGCCGGGTCCTGCAGGAGCTCGCCTCGCCGCCGGCGCGCCGGGTCCAGGTCGCGCCGGAGCACCGGCAGGCGATCCTCGACGGCCTGCGCTCCGCGGCCAACGACCCGGGTGGAACCTCGACGCCGGTCTTCGAGACCTTCCCGGTCGAGATCGCGGGCAAGACCGGTACGGCAGAGACGCCTCAGGGCGACCAGTCGTGGTACGTCGCACTCGCCCCGTATCCGAACCCGCGCTATGTCGTCGCTGTGACGATCGAGGGCGGCGGCTTCGGCGCCGAGGCCGCCGCGCCGGCGGTCCGCCAGATCCTCACCCCGCTGCTCGACGTCGAGGACGACGGCGAGGTCCATAGCGGGCCGGCGGTCGACTAGCCCGTGAGTAGGGTGGACCACTGATGCAGGCGACTCCTCTCGGCGCCACCGTGCGCGAGTTCCGAGACCGCTCGGGACCAAGCTTCGTCCGAATCGACGTGCTGCTGCTGCTGGCCGTGCTCGGTCTGACCGCATGCTCGCTCTACACGATCGGCGAGGCGACTCGCGGCGAGGTCGCGGGCAGTCCACACCACTTCCTCTACCGCCAGATCGTCTTCGTGACGATCGGGATCTGCCTGATGCTGGGGATCTCGCGGCTCGACTACACCCGCCTGCGCGAGTGGAAGGCGCAGATCTACGGCGTGCTGATCGCCGGCATCATGCTCGTCTTCGCATTCAGCGCGGTCACCAACGGCTCGGGACGCTCGATCGAGCTGGGCTTCTTCGAGCTGCAGTTCTCCGAGCTCGGGAAGATCCTGCTGATCCTCGCGCTGTCCGGGGTCATCGTCGACCGCGTGCGGCAGATCGGCGACCGTCGCACGACCGCGGTCGTGATGCTGTTGGCGTTGATCCCGGCGCTGCTGGTGATCTCGCAAGATCTCGGCTCCGGGATGGTCTACATCTCGATCGCGCTCGTGATCCTCTTCGTCGCCGGCACGCCCTGGACCCATTTCGCGGCGCTCGGCGCACTCGCGGCAACCGCCGCGGCGATCGTCCTGATCGGCGCTCCGGCGGTCGGCGTCGAGGTGCTCCAGCCCTACCAGCAGGACCGTCTCACAGCCTTCCTCAGCCCTTCCGAGAACCCTGCCAACAAGGGCTACCAACAACTTCAATCACAGGTCGCGATCGGCGCCGGCGGCAAGACCGGCCGAGGCGATCAAGCGACCCAGACCAAGTTCGACTTCCTACCCGAGCACCACACCGACTTCATCTTCTCCGTAGTCGGCGAGGAGTTCGGCTTCATGGGGGCGGCACTGGTGCTGTCCCTGTTCGCACTGCTGATCTGGCGTACTCTGCGCATCCTCACGATGGCCAAGGATCTGTTCGGCACACTGATCGTGGCCGGCGTTCTTGCAATGCTTATGCATCAGATCTTCATAAACGTGGGCATGACCATCGGGATCATGCCGATCACCGGCATAACTCTGCCTCTCATGAGTTACGGCGGATCGTCGGTCATTGCCACCTTCATTGCTCTCGGATTTCTGCAGAGCGTCCACGCGCATGCGCGCGAGACGGCGTTCGCGAAGGGCCGGGACCTAGTCATATGAGAAGAGGACCCTTTGAAAAAGCAAGTACTTGTCACGGCCGACCGTGGCGAGACACGAGTCGCCATCCTCGAGGCGGAGGGCACGCTCTCCGCTGAGAGCGGGCGCCAAGAACCGCAACAGAAGAAGCAGGACGACTGGAAGGTCGCCGAGCTCTACGTCGAGCGGCGCGGATCGCGTTCGATCGTCGGCAACATCTACAAGGGTCGCGTCGACAACGTGCTGCCCGGCCTCGAGGCGGCGTTCGTCGACATCGGGCTGGACAAGAACGGCTTCCTGCACGCCGACGACATCGTCATGGAGGGCGTGGAGGTTGCGCGCCGTGGCCGTGGCGGCGGCAAGGGCCGTCAGATCGGCGACCTGCTCAAGCCGGGCCAGGAGATCGTCGTCCAGGCGATCAAGGATCCGCTGAAGTCGAAGGGCTCGCGCCTCTCGATGCAGCTGTCGATCGCCGGCCGGTACCTCGTATACACGCCGCAGGGCGAGGGCGTCGGCGTGTCGCGCCGGCTCGAGGACAAGGAGCGCGACCGCGTGCGACGCGAGGCCAAGGGCCTCGAGGTCGGCGAAGGAGGCGTCATCGTCCGCACAGCTGCGCAAGGCGCCAAGCGGGCCGACTTCGAGCACGAGATCAAGTACCTCCACAAGCTGCACGAGGTGCTCCAGGAGCGCGCCGAGAAGGCGAAGGCGCCCGCGATGATCTTCCAGGAGGCCGACCTGTCGGTCCGCGTCGTGCGCGACATCTTCTCGAAGCAGTTCGACCGCGCGATCGTCGACGACGAGCAGCAGCACCACCGCCTGCAGTCGTTCTTCAACCGGACGGCGCCCGAGCTGCTGGAGCGGCTCGAGCTCTACGAGGACAAGAAGACGCCGCTGTTCGAGAAGTACGAGATCGACAAGGAGATCCATTCGACGCTGCACCGGCGCGTCGACCTGCCCTCCGGCGGCTATCTGATCATCGACTACACCGAGGCGCTGACGGTCATCGACATCAACTCCGGCTCGTTCGTCGGGCGGGGCAAGGGCGCACGGCTCGAGGACACGATCACCAAGACGAACCTCGAGGCCGCCGAGGAGGCAGTCCGCCAGCTGCGGCTGCGCGACATCGGCGGGATCATCGTCATCGACTTCATCGACATGGCCCGTGCGCGCAACCGCGACGCCGTGCTCAAGACGCTGCGCAAGTCGCTCGACGAGGACCGCACCAAGACCTACGTCGTCGAGATCTCGCCGCTCGGCCTGGTCGAGATGACGCGTCAGAACGTCACCGAGGGCGTCCGCGAGATCCTCACCAAGACCTGCCCGACCTGCCAGGGCGAGGGCGTCGTGCTGTCCGAGGAGTCGGTCTCGATCGACGCCGAGCGCCGCCTGCGCGAGCTCGCCGCCGAGCGGCCCGAGCCCGAGGCCTATCTGATCCAGATCCACCCGCGGGTCGCCGCGCTGCTGGCCGGCGGCGTGGGCCGGCCGCTGCTGCAGATCGAGGAGGAGACCGGCAAGAGCTTCCACTTCGAGGGCTCCGAGGCGCTGCCGCTCGACCACTTCGCGGTCTCGATGGAGGGGTCGCGAGAGGATGTCGAGCAGCGCGCGCTGCCGTTCGCCGAGGGCGACGAGGTGCTCGTCACCATCGAGGAGCCGCACATGTACGACGAGGACGCCGCCGTCGCGAAGCTCGACGGCTACGTCATCTCGGTCGCCAAGGCAGGCCGGCTGATCGGCAAGAAGACGCTCGTGCGGATCGAGAAGGTGGCCCGCTCTGCCGCTTCCGCGACGCTCGTAGAGGGCGCTGAGATCAGCGATGCGGCGCCGTCCAACGGCACCGCGGCGCCCAAGGCGTCCGACCCCGACTCCAAGCAGCCACGGCGTCGCGGACGACGTGGCGGGCGCGGTCGGCGCAAGAAGGCCGAAGCGTCGGCCGACAAGGAGTGATGGAAAGCACGCGCATGGAGGACGACGACCACCCTGCGCGTGCATCCCGCTACACTGCCTGGCCGGCGCTCCCCGTGGGGCGCCCTTTTTGAGCCCATGTACGCAATCGTCAAAGTCGGAGGCAAGCAGTACCGCGTCGAGAAGGGGGACTCCCTGCTCGTCGATCGCATGCCCGATGACGAGGGAGCCAAGGTGGCTCTCCGACCATTGCTCTTCAAGGACGACTCCGACGACGCCGTCTTCGCCAGCTCGGACCTCGAGAAGGTCAAGGTCGAGGCCGTCGTCAAGAGCCATGAGCGCGGTCCGAAGATCCACGTCCTGAAGTTCAAGCCGAAGCGCGGCTACAAGCGACGCATGGGCCACCGCTCGGACCTCACCAGGCTCGAGATCGGCGACATCAAGCTGCTCGGCCGCAAGCCGGCCGCCGCGAAGACCGCCGACGAGCCGAAGGCCGAGGCCGCCCCGGCGCCGAAGAAGGCGCCCGCCAAGAAGCCGGCTGCCAAGGCCGAGGCCACGGAGGCCGCGCCGAAGAAGGCTCCGGCGAAGAAGCCGGCGGCCAAGAAGCCTGCCTCCGCGAAGGCGGCTGACGACAAGCCGGCCGCGGAGAAGAAGCCGGCAGCGAAGAAGCCCGCAGCCAAGAAGCCTGCGGCCAAGAAGCCGGCAGCGAAGAAGGAGGACGGCGATGGCGCATAAGAAGGGTCTTGGATCCAGCCGCAACGGCCGCGACTCGAACGCCCAGCGCCTCGGCGTCAAGGTCTTCTCCGGCCAGGCCGTCACCGGAGGCGAGATCATCGTCCGCCAGCGCGGCACCCGCTTCAAGCCAGGCGACGGCGTCGGCATCGGCAAGGACGACACGATCTTCGCCACCCGCCCGGGCACGGTCCAGTTCAAGACCAAGCACCGCGGCCGCTTCATCTCAGTCGAGCCTGTAGCTGAGTAGCTGAGTAGCTGACCGCGGCTCGGCCGCGGTCCCTCGTTACTGCTTGCAAGGTCTCCGGTCTCTCGGCCGTCGGTGCTCGGCCGGGATCGTGAGGGCTCGGCGTTGTTGGCCGCGGGTCCTGTCTCCGATTTTGGTTTCCGTGCTCGGCTTCGCGGCTTCGCTTGGGACTTTGCCCCGTGCCTGGCGCGGTTTGTTGGTGGTGGGCGCTCCGTGTGGTTCGACGGCAGGGGCTCCGCCCGACGCTGCGCTCGCTACGCGTGCGCGCGCAAACGCAAAATCGTCGCCACCCGCGGAAGCATCGTCGACAGCTCGGATACTTCTGAGAACCCCGCCTGCGGCCTGGCTCGCCCCACCGTTGTGGAGCTACCCACCGCATGGGTGGTCAGTGCCACAAGGGGCGACGGCGAGACCGGCTTTGAGGAGCTAGCCACCTATGCGGTGGTTGGCTCCTCGAACGCCGTGGGTTGAGTACTGATGAAAACCGGGCCGCTGGCGGGCCGGTCGGCTCTGCGGCCACCGCCAACCTTCACGCCGCCTTACCCAGCCGACGCCCGGAGGAGCGGCTTCGGCGACTCGACGAAGTCCCCGCAAACCCCCACAAGACGCTTCGACACTACGATCGCGGGATGTTCCATGACCGCGCCAGGATCTTCGTAGCTGCCGGCGCCGGCGGTTCGGGGTGCGTGTCTTTCCGTCGTGAGGCGCATGTGCCCAAGGGCGGGCCCGATGGTGGGGATGGGGGCGAGGGTGGAGATGTTGTCCTCGTCTGCGATCCGTCGCGCCGCGATCTCTCCGAGTTTCATCGCGGCGGGCACTACAAGGCGAAGCGTGGCGGGCATGGCGAGGGCGGGCAGCGGCATGGGGCGACGGCTGAGCCGTTGGAGCTGCTGGTGCCGCCCGGGACGGTTGCCGAGGATGAGGAGCGGGGGGCGCGCTGGGAGCTGACGGAGCCCGGGCAGCGGGCTGTGGTGGCGAAGGGCGGACGGAGTGGGCGGGGGAACAAGGCCTTCGCGGGGCCGACGCGGCAGACGCCGCGATTGGCGGAGCGCGGATTGGCCGGCGACGAGGGTTGGTTGGAGCTGCGGCTGCGGCTGCTGGCGGACGCGGGGCTGGTCGGGCTGCCGAATGCGGGGAAGAGCTCGCTGCTGGCGCGGCTGACGGCGGCGCGGCCGAAGGTGGCGGGCTATCCGTTCACGACGATCTCGCCGGTGCTGGGGACGATCGAGGCTGACGAGCGGCAGCTGGTGGTGGCGGACATCCCGGGGTTGATCGAGGGGGCGAGCGCGGGAGCTGGACTGGGACACGAGTTCCTGGCGCATGTGGAGCGCTGCCGGGTGCTGGTGCACGTGTTGGACCTGGCGCCGCTGGACGGCTCGGATCCCGTGGAGAACCATTCCGCTGTCGAGAACGAGCTGCGCGAGCACGGGCATGGACTGGCGGAGCTGCCGCGGATCCTGTGCCTGTCGAAGGCCGATCTGGTGGCGCCGGAGGACGTCGAGGCGGCGATTGCGGAGTGGCGCGGGCGGCTCGGGCTCGGCTCCGAGCCGGCTATCGACGCGACGGCTGAGGAGCTGGCGGTCGGCGCGGTCCAGCCGACGGGTGAGCGGGTGCTCGATGTGGTGGCCACGTCGTCAGCTGTGGGGACTGGGCTAGAGGAGCTTCGCGCGGCCATCGTGCGGGCGGTCCCCGAGGACGAGGCTCCGGTGGTGGCGCCGGCCGAGGTCGTGGCCGAGCACCGTGTGTACCGGCCCGGGGCCAACGACGCCTTCTACGTCGAGCGCACCGACTCCGGCGGCTACCGCGTCGCCGGGATGCGCGTCGAGCGTCTGCTTGCACGGCACGACCTCGAGAACGAGGAGGCGCAGCGCTACGTCGAGGACCGGCTGCGCCGGATGGGCGTGATCGCGATGCTGGAGTCCGCCGGCTTCGAGCCGGGCGATGACGTCGAGATTGCGGGCACGGTCTTCGAGCTGGACCCCGGATAGCCTGCGCGAATGGCTTCGCTGGTCGTGAAGATGGGGTCGAGCATCGTGGCCGACCCGACGGGGGAAGTGCGCGAGGAGGTGCTCGCGGGGATCTGCGACGCGGTGGCGGCGCGGCGCGCGGCCGGCGACGAGGTCGTGTTGGTGACGTCGGGCGCGATCGCGCGCGGGGTGCGGCTGATGGACCTGCCGGCACGGCCAACGGCGATGGAGGAGCTGCAGGCGGCCTCCGCCGTAGGACAGGGGAAGCTCTACAGGACCTACGACGAGCTGCTGGCCGCGCGCGACGTGCCAAGCGCGCAGGTGCTGCTGACGTTCTTCGACATGTCGGCGCGTACGCACTACCTCAACGCGCGGCACACGTTGCGCAAGCTGCTCGACTGGAGCGTCGTGCCGGTGATCAACGAGAACGACACGACCACGACCGACGAGATCTCGTTCGGCGACAACGACTTCCTCGCCGCCCAGGTGGCGATCCTGCTCGGGTTCGACCGATTGGTGCTGCTGACCAGCACCGACGGCCTCTACAGCGCCGATCCGACTCTCGACCCGGGCGCGGAGCCGGTCAAGGAGATATCGAGCATCGAGCAGCTCGAGCAGCTGGACATCGGGTTCTCGTCGTCGCCGCTCGGCTCGGGCGGGATGCGCTCGAAGGTCGTCGCCGCCGAGATGGCGACCGCGGCCGGCATCCCCGTCACGATCACGACCGGGCTCGACCCCGACACGGTCGGCCAGGCACTCGACGGCGCCAGGGTCGGAACGCTGTTCCACCCTCAGGACGGGCGCGTGTCGAGCTTCAAGCTGTGGCTCAAGTACGCCAAGCCGACGCACGGCTCGCTGGCCGTCGACGAGGGCGCCGAGCGGGCGCTGCGGGAGCGTGGGACGAGCCTCCTGCCCGTGGGGATCGTCGAGGTGCGCGGCGAGTTCGAGGCTGGTGACGCGGTCGAGATCCGGCGCACGTCGGGTCGAGGTCGCCCGATCGGCAAGGGGATCGTCAACTACTCGGCCTCCGAGCTGCGGCGGATCAAGGGGATGAAGTCCGACGCGGTGTCAGAGGCGATCCCGCGCGCCGCCGAGGAGGCCGTCCACCGCGACTACTTCGTCCTCGATTAGCGGGCGCCGCGCGTTACCCTGCCTGTATGGCAACCACCGCCCAGTCGGTAGCCGACGTCTGCATCGCCGCGCGCGCGGCGTCGCGCGCGCTCGCGACGGCCAGCGACGACGTCAAGGACGCCGCGCTCGAGGCGATGGCCAGCGCACTCGAGCAGCGGCTCGAAGAGGTCTTGGAGGCCAACGAGCGCGACATGGCGGCCGGTGCCGAGGCCGGCCTGTCGGCTGCGCTGCTCGACCGGTTGAAGCTCGACGAGACGCGCGTGCGCGGAATCGCGGCCGACGTGCGCAAGATCGCCGCCCTGCCAGACCCGGTCGGCGAGGTGCTGGAGGGCTGGCGGCTGGAGAACGGGCTGGAGATGCGCAAGCTGCGCGTGCCGCTCGGCGTCATCGCCGTCGTCTACGAGGCACGGCCCAACGTGACGATCGACTGCTCCGCGCTATGCCTGAAGTCCGGCAACGCGATCGTGCTGCGCGGATCCTCGATGGCCACGCACTCGAACGCGGTGCTGGCCGAGATCGCGGCCAGCGCGGTCGAGACGGCCGGTCTGCCGCGTGAGGTCATCTCCCTGGTCGCCGGAGGCGGGCGCGAGGAGCTCGCGGAGCTGTCCACCCAGGCCGGTGTCGTCGACCTGATCATCCCGCGTGGCGGCGAGGGGCTGAAGGCGGCGCTGCAGGAGGTCGCCACGGTCCCGGTCATCTACGCCGCCGCCGGCAACTGCCACGTCTACGTCGACGCCAGCGCCCACCTCGACGACGCGCTGAAGATCGTGCTGAACGCCAAGGTCCAGCGGCCCGGCGTCTGCAACTCGGCCGAGACCCTGCTGGTCCACGCCGACGCGGCGCCCGAGTTCCTGCCGAAGGTCCTCGGCGAGCTGCGCGAGGCCGGCGTGGAGTTGCGCACCGACGCGCGCACGCGCGCGCTGGCCGGCGATCTCGCCGATTCGCTCGCCGACGCCGACGAGGACGATTGGGGGACCGAGTACCTGGCGCTGATCCTGGCGGTCAAGGTCGTCGACTCGCTCGACGAGGCGATCGACCACGTCAACCGCTACAGCTCGGGCCACTCCGAGGCGATCGTCACGGACTCGACCGAGTCGGCCGAGCGCTTCACGCACTCCGTCGATGCCGCATGCGTCTACGTCAACGCCTCGACGCGCTTCACCGACGGCGGGGTGTTCGGCATGGGCGCCGAGATCGGAAACTCGACCCAGAAGCTTCACGTGCGCGGACCGATCGGCGTGCGCGAGCTGACGACCTACAAGTACGTGGCCGAGGGCACCGGCCAGATCCGCGAGTGAGCGCGGCCGGCGGCCAGCGCGAGCGGGTCGGGATTCTCGGTGGCGCGTTCAACCCGCCACATCTCGGTCACCTCTGGCTGGCGCAGGAGGCCCACGCCCGGCTCGGCCTCGACCGCGTGCTGCTGGTCCCGTTCGGCGAGGCGCCGCACCGCGAGCTCGACTCCGACCCCGGACCGCGCGAGCGGCTGCGACTCGCCCAGATCGCCGCTGGCGACGACGAGCGCCTGCTCGTGTCGCCGATCGAGACCAACCGGCCGGGTCCGTCCTACATGGCCGACACACTGACGTTGTTGAGAGAGATCGAGCCCGCCGCCGAACTGACGTTGATCCTGGGCGCCGACCAGGCGATGAAGCTGCGTAGCTGGCACGAGCCGGAGCAGGTCCTGGACATGGCGCGGCTCGCCGTCGCCGACCGTGGCGGCGTGGGGCGCGACGACGTCGCCGCGGCGCTCGAGGGACTGCCGGGCGCCGACGCCATCGAGGGCTTCCCGCTGCCGCGGATCGAGGTCAGCTCGACGCTCGTCCGCGAGCGCGTCGCCGCCGGCCTGCCGATTCGCTACCTCGTGCCGGATGCGATCGCCGACCGGATCGCCACGGCCGGCCTCTACCGCGCCCAGTCGCCCACGGAGGCGGCGCGATGAACGCCGAGCAGCGGTCGGCGACCGCCGCCGGCGCCGAGCTCGGCTCGGAGCAGCTGGCCAACCGGATCGCCGAGATCGCATCCGACCGCAAGGCGATCGACATTCGCGTCATCGACGTTCGCGGCCTGGTGAGCTACACCGACTATCTCGTCGTCTGCTCCGGCAACACCGAGCGGCAGACGAGCGCGATCCGCGACGCGATCCACAAGGAGCTCAAGGACGACAACGGCCTGATGCCGCGTCGCGCCGAGGGAGCGAGCGAGGCACGCTGGATACTGCTCGACTACCTCGACTGCGTCGTCCACGTGTTCACCCCCGACGCGCGCGACTTCTACCGGCTGGACAAGCTCTGGGGCGACGCCCCGCAGCGCACGGTCGAGTGACCGTCGCGGCCGCGCCTCGCTAGACTCGGCGCTGCTTCGAGGGGCTATAGCTCAGCTGGAAGAGCGCCGCCATGGCATGGCGGAGGTCGTCGGTTCGAGCCCGACTAGCTCCACTCTGAAAGGCTGCGGCCGTGATCAGGCACGCAGACCCCGAGATCGACAGCGGCGCATGCGCGACGATCTACGCGCCGTACGTGGCGGGAGCGGCGACCTCGTTCGAGGAGCTGGCGCCCGACGCCGACGACTTCGCGGAGCGGATCGAGCGGGTTTCAAGGACGCATCCGTGGCTCGTCGCGGAGCGTGACGGAGTGGTTGCGGGGTTTGCCTATGGGGCGCCACACCGTCCGCGGCCGGCGTACCGGTGGACGGCCGAGACGAGCGTCTATGTCGCGAACGGACATCAGGCGGCCGGCGTCGGCCGCGAGCTGTACGAAGCGCTGATCGGTCTGCTGCGACGCCAGGGGCTGCACACCGCGCTCGCCGGCATCACCTTGCCGAACGACGCCAGCGTCGGGTTGCACAGCGCGCTCGGCTTCGAGCAGGCTGGCCTCTACCGCCAGATCGGCTACAAGGCCGGCGCCTGGCGCGACGTCAGCTGGTGGCAGCTCAACTTGCGCCCCAAGGGCGACGGCCCGCCGGTCGAGCCAATTGGCCCTCAGCGCCTCGACCCGGCCTAGACTCTCGTAGATGGTCGCGTCCCCGTTGCAGCCGATCGTCAAGGCGGGACTGATCGCTCTGATGGCGCTGGGCAGCGTCATGCTCTGGATCGGGTCGCCGATCGGCTGGCTCTGGATCGCGTCGCAGATGCAGAAGGACACCCAGGCCGCCGGCTTTGGGCCCTACATGGTCGTCCTGTTCGGCATCGCGATCACAGCCGTGGTGCTCGCCAAGCTCCTGCAGCGGCTGAACCTGATCTACGGAGTCGTCGCCGGCGAGGACGAGCCGGTCCGGGTCGTGCTGCCCTGGCACCGCGGGTTGCGCGGCCAGAACGAGGGCCGGCCGCCGCGCACCGTGCTCGACGTCGTGATGGTGATCAGCGTCGCGATCGGCGTCGTCGTGCTGACGATCTGGTTCTTCTTCTTCGCCGGGTCGCCGCTGCCGACCTGACGGCCGCGGACTCTCAGGCGCTGATGTCGCGGCGGCGCATCAGGATCGCGCCGGCGACGGCGAACAGCACCGCATAGCCGAGCAGCAGCATCCCGCCCGCCAACTGGCTGATCTCGGCGCCGCCCTCGAACTGGGTGTCGCTGACGGCTGCGGTAGCGCCACCGATGCCGTAATCCTCGATCCAGCCGCCGACCTTCGGGACAACCGTCAGCAGCGGCTCGATCATGAAGTACCAGGCGAGTCCCCCGATCACGGCGCCAACCTGGTTGCGGATCACGGCGCCGACCCCCACGCCGATCGCCGCGAGCAGCGCGATGCAGACCACTCCGCCGACGACCTGCTCGGCCGCGTCGCCGAACGACAGCCCGGTGGAGATGTCGCGCAGCGGCAGGATGATCCACATCAGGATCGCCGCGAGCGCGTAGGCGACGACGCCGAGCACCAGGCCAGCGGTGACGTGCGCCGACAGCTTGGCGACCATCAGCCGCATCCGGTCCGGCGTCGCGAGCAGGGTGGGCGTGATCGTGCCGTGGCGGAACTCGGTAGTCACGGCAAGCAGTCCGAGCACCAGCGCGAACGGCTGGGCGAGGCCGGCCACGTCGAGTAGGTCGATGCCGGGTACCGAGCCGCTGTCGAACGAGTCGGCGGCGGCCTGCGCGCCGGCGATCAGCGCGACCAGCGCGAGCGTCGCGATGACGATCCCGAGGAAGGTGCGCGTCGTGCGCAGCTTGAGCAACTCGCTCTGGATCGCGTTGCTCACGTCGCCTTCCCGTCGCCCGCCGGGCGCTCGTCGGACGTCAGCTCGAAGAAGACCTCCTCGAGCGTCTGCCCGGCCGCGGCCAGCTCGGAGATATGGATGCCGTTGGCGGCAATCAGCGCGCCGACCTGCTCGCCGCTGCGGTCCACGACGACGATCGCGCCGTCATGACCGTCGCCGACCTCGGCGCCGTCGGCGCGCAGCAGCTCGGCGAGCCGGCTCGCATCGGGGCCGGCGACGCGCACGCCGCCGCCGCGTCCGGCGAGCAGCTCGCCGATCGGCGCCTGCTCGATCGAGCGGCCCCGGTGGATCACCACTACCTCGTCGACCGTCTGCGCCACCTCGGACAGGACGTGACTGGACACCAGGATCGCGCGGCCCTCGGCAGCCAGCGAGCGCAGGAAGTCGCGTAGCCAGCGGATGCCCTGTGGGTCGAGGCCGTTGGCGGGCTCGTCGAGCACCAGCACGCGCGGGTCCCCCAGCAGCGCCGCCGCCAGGCCGAGCCGCTGGCGCATGCCCAGCGAGTAGCCGCCGGCACGGCGCTTGCTCGCGTCGTCGAGGCTGACCAGCTCGAGCAGCTCGTCGACGCGCGTCTCGGCGACGCCGGCGGCCAGCGCGAGTGCGCGCAGATGGTTGCGGCCGCTGCGGCCGGGATGGAACATCCCGCCGTCGAGCACCGCGCCGACCGTCGCGGCCGGGTCGTCGAGCTCGACGTAGGGGACGCCCTCGATCGTCGCGGTGCCCGCGGTCGGCTGGATCAGGCCCAGCAGCGCGCGCAGCGTCGTCGTCTTGCCTGCGCCGTTGGGGCCGAGGAACCCGACGATCTTCCCCGCGTCGACCGAGAACGACAGGTCGTCGACGGCGAGCGTGGCTCCGAAGCGCTTGCTCAGGCCCTGAACCTCGATGGCGGGTGCGGTAGCGGTCACTGCCGCCGCATCCTTGCAGGCCGATCACTCGGATACCCCGCACCGATACGCTGCGCACCGCTATGGCAGCCGAAAGCTACGAACCGCGCGCGATCGAGCGCAGATGGCAGCAGCTCTGGGCCGACGAGCGCACCTGGGAGGTCTCCAACGAGGACGACGGCCGGCCGAAGTCCTACGTGCTCGAGATGCTGCCCTACCCGTCCGGCGAGCCGCACATCGGCCATCTCAAGGTCTATTCGGTCGGCGACGCGATCGCCCACTTCAAGCGCCGCACCGGCCACCGCGTGCTGCACCCGCTCGGCTACGACGCCTTCGGCCTGCCGGCCGAGAACCACGCGATCAAGACCGGCCAGCACCCGCGCGAGTCGACCGAGGCCTCGATCGCCGAGTTCCGCCGCCAGTTCAACGACTGGGGCGTCTCGATCGACTGGTCGCGCGAGCTCGGCACGCACGAGCCGTCCTACTACCGCTGGACGCAGTGGCTGTTCCTGCGCCTGTTCGAGCACGGGCTCGCCTACCGCAAGGACGCGGCGGTCAACTGGGACCCGGTCGAGGAGACGGTGCTCGCCAACGAGCAGGTGATCGACGGCCGCGGCGAGCGCTCCGGCGCGCTGGTCGAGAAGCGCCAGCTCGAGCAGTGGTTCTTCAAGATCACCGACTACGCCGACCGGCTGCTCGACGACCTCGACACGATCGACTGGCCACAGAACGTGGTCACCATGCAGCGCAACTGGATCGGCCGCTCCGAGGGCGCCCAGGTCGTCTTCCACTGTGACGCGCTCGACACCGACTACCCTGTCTTCACCACCCGGCCCGACACGCTGTTCGGCGCGACGTTCTTCGTGATGGCGCCCGAGCATCCCGACGTGCTGAAGCTCGACGACTCCCCGGAGGTGGCGGACTACGTGCGACGCGCGCTGACCGAGTCGGCCGAGGAGCGTGGGGCGGAGGACCGTGAGAAGACAGGTGTGGCGCTCGGCACGACCGTGACGAACCCGGTCAACGGCGAGCAGATCCCGATGTACGTCGCCGACTACGTGCTGATGGAGTACGGCACCGGCGCGATCATGGCCGTGCCGGCCCACGACGAGCGCGACTTCGAGTTCGCGACCAAGCACGGGATCGAGATCCGGCGCGTGATCGAGGCGCCGGACGGCGAGGACGGTGAGCTTCCTTATTCCGGCGACGGTCCGATGGTCGACAGCGGCCGCTTCGCCGGTCTGCACAACCGCGAGGCATTCGCCCAGATCGTCGAGTGGCTGGGCTCCGAGGGCAAGGGCGAGCTGGCGGTCAACTACCGCCTGCGCGACTGGCTGCTCTCGCGCCAGCGCTACTGGGGCTGCCCGATCCCGATCGTCCACTGCGAGCAGTGCGGAATGGTTCCGGTGCCCGACGACCAGCTGCCGGTCGTGCTGCCCGACATCGAGGACTACAAGCCCAAGGGCCGCTCGCCGCTCGCCGCGGCCGAGGATTGGGTCAACGTCGACTGTCCGAAGTGCGGCGCGCCGGCGAAGCGCGAGACCGACACGATGGACACCTTCGTCGACTCGTCCTGGTACTTCATGCGCTACTGCGACGCGCGCAACGACCAGGCGCCTTGGGACCGCGACGTGCTCGCGTCCTGGATGCCGGTCGACCAGTACATCGGCGGCGTCGAGCACGCGATCCTGCACCTGATGTACGCGCGTTTCTTCACCAAGGCGTTCGCGGACGTCGGACTGCTCGACGTACAGGAGCCGTTCGCACGGCTGTTCACCCAGGGGATGGTCACCCGCGACGGCGCGAAGATGTCGAAGTCGAAGGGCAACGTCGTCAGCCCGCGCGAGCTGGTCGACGAGTTCGGCGCCGACGCGGCGCGCAGCTACATCCTCTACGTCGGCCATCCCGCCGAGGGCGGCGATTGGAACGACAAGGGAATCGAGGGGATCCACCGTTTCCTGTCGCGGCTGTGGCGCGCCGCGGCCGACGCCGCCGCGAACACCGAAGCGTCCGACAGCCCGACCGGTGAGCCGACCGCCGTCCTGCGCAAGGCGCACTGGGCGATCGACAAGGTGACGACCGACCTCGGCGAGCGGTTCGCGACGCATACCGCGATCGCCGCCGTGATAGAGCTCGTCAACGAGCTGACCAAGCACCGCGACGAGCTGCTCGCGACGCCAGAGGGCGCGTCGCAGTACCGCTTCGCGGCCGCGACCGCAGGTTCGCTGATCTTCCCGTTCGCGCCACACCTCGGCAGCGAGGTCTACGAGCTCCTGACCGGTCGCCGCGTCTGGGAGGAGCCGTGGCCGGAGGCCGATCCGGCGCTGCTCGAGACCGACACGGTCACGATCGTCATCCAGCTCAACGGCAAGGTCGTCGACCGCTTCGACGTCGCCGCCGAGATCTCCGACGCGGAGCTCGAGCAGCTGGCACGCGACTCCGCGAAGGTCGGCGAGCGGCTCGACGGCCGCGAGATCGTCAAGGCGATCGTCGTGCCGGGCCGCCTGGTCAACCTCGTCGCCAAGTAGTCACCATCCGCTAGGACAACCGTCCAGGGCCGTCGAGGACAGGTGCCCCGTGGACCCCCGCCTGCCGATGGGCACAGTGTGGACCTCGCTATCGCCCGCCGGCTCGCGCTGGCGCTCACCGCTCTGCTGCTTGCCACGCTCGCGTTCGCGCTGCCGGCCGTCGTGCCGACGACCGCCGCCGCCCAGGAGCTCGAAGAGGAGCCCGGCGACGAGGAGTTCGAGGACGACGGGGACGACTTCGGCTTCGACGACGAGGAATTCGCCGAGGAGGAGGACGAGAATTACGTCAGCGAGGAGATCCTGGCGCTCCAGGAGGCGACCGGCGAGCTCGGCCGCGCCAAGCGCGCCGCCGCGAGCAAGGTGGCTCGCCTGAGCAGCAGCGCGTCCACTCTCCGTCCCTGCTTACGCGGCGGGCCCGGCTGGAAGCGGATCCGCGCGATCAAGCACGCTCCGCAGCGAGCGCTCTACACCGCCGCGGCACGCCGCCTGCTGGCGGACATGAAGCTGCTGCTCGACGGTCAGCAGCCGCGGATCGTCGTCTACGAGCCCGCGTTCCAGCGCTTCGTCGCACAAATCCGCTCCGCGCCGGTCTCCGATCCGACGCTGAGCGAGGCGGTTGCCGCGCAGGCGCGCCGCGTGGCGTCGTACCACGACATCCGCGGCATCAAGGCCAACTGCGCCGTCTTCAACAAGCTGACCAGGCGGGTGCGCGAGTTCCCGACCCGCACCGCAGCCCAGATCGTCCGCGCCGACTACCGCGCGACGCCGCTGGCGCGCAAGATCCAGCGCAACATCTCGGACCAGCTGACCAAGATCGATCGCCGTCACGGGATCACTTACCGCGACGCCGAGAACCTCGCCGAGGCAGCGGAGCTGATGGTCGAGCTCGGCGGCGAGCCGGGTTACGCCACCGGCTTCCAGTACGCCTTGTCGCTGCGCTGACGCTCTTTCGTCACGCCTGAGGCGTCTCCGGGCACAGCCGGGCGCCTAGCGTCGCGCGGATGGACGATCGCGGCTGGCAGGCGTTGGGATGGGCGATCGCCGCCGTCGTGGCGGTGTTGCTCGGAGCGCGGCTGCTGGACTCGGGACCGACCCCGCCACCGGTTCGGGTCGAGGGAGCGAGCAGCGGGGAGCGGCGCCGCGACGAAGCCGCGCCCGGCGGGCCGTACGTCCACGTAGCCGGAGCCGTTCGCAGGCCCGGGCTCTACCGGCTGCCGCAGGGTGCCCGGGTGGCGGTCGCGGTGCGTCGCGCCGGCGGGCCGTCCGCCCACGCAGACCTGAACCTGGTCAATCTCGCCGCGCGGCTCCAGGACGGCCAGCAGGTGGTGGTTCCGGCGAGCCAGGGCGCTGGCGGAGCCACCGCAGCGGGAGCGGACGCCCCGGTCAGCCTCGGCTCGGCGACGGCGGAGCAGCTCGACGAGCTCGACGGGATCGGGCCGACGCTCGCCGAGCGGATCGTCGAGTACCGCCAGGCCAAGGGCGGCTTCGGATCGCTGGACCAGCTTGCGGAGGTCGATGGGATCGGTGAGAAGCGGCTCGAGGCACTCAAGGCCGCCCTGACGCCGTGAGCTGGCAGCGGTTGGTGCCATTGGTCGTGGTGACGGCGATCACGGTCGCTGTCGGCACGGCGCGGCTCGACCGCATCGACGCGCCGGGTGAGCGCCTGCGCGACGGGCAGGCGCTCGTCGGCACCGCCCACCTCGCCGAGCGGCCACGCGCGGGACCGTTCGGCGCCTCCGCCGAGGTCGAGTTGACCAGCGGCGCCGAGCGCGGCACGCGGCTGCTCGCTCGCCTCCCGCGTGGCGAGGATCTCGAGGCGGAAGTCGCTCCGGGGACTGAGCTGCGGTTATCGGGCCGCTTCAAGCAGTCCGAGGCGGGGGAGGGGGACTTCGACTTCGCCGCCTACCTGGAGCGACGCGGGATCGCCGGTGAGCTGCAGCTGGACGAGGTGACGACGACCGGGCGCCGCCGCGGTGGGCTGCGCGGAGCGATCGACGGCATCCGCGAGCGGGCGCTGGCGGGGATTGCGTCCGGGCTGCCTCCAACCCTCGGCGCGCTCGGACAGGGCATGGTCTTGGGCGCCGACGAAGACGTGCCCGACACGGTCCGCGAGGACTTTCGCGACGCCGGGCTCAGCCACGTCCTGGCGGCTTCCGGAACGAACGTGATGCTGCTCGTCGCGCTGGCGATTCCGCTGCTCGCGGGCGCGGGCCTCTCCTACAGCGCCCGCATCCCCGTCCTGATCGGACTGATCGCCCTCTACGTCCCGCTGGCCGGCGGCGGACCCTCGATCCAGCGCGCCGGGGTGATGGGCGCGGCGGGACTGCTGGCGATCGCGCTCTCGCGCCCCGCATCGCGCTGGTACGCGCTCTTCCTGGCCGCCTGCGTGACGCTCGCGAACAACCCGCGTGTCTGGGCAGACCCCGGCTGGCAGCTGTCGTTCGCCGCCGTCGTCGGGATTCTCCTGTTGGCGCCAGGCATTGGACGCCGGCTCAGCGCACTGCCGAGCGCGCTCGCCGACGGCATCGCGCTGACCGTCGCAGCGACGGTCGCGACGGCGCCCCTGGTCGCCCACCATTTCGGGACCGTCTCACTCGCGAGCCTGCCGGCGAACGTGATTGCGCTGCCGCTGATCGCGCCGATCATGTGGCTAGGGATGCTGCGTGGCCTAGTGGGTCAGGGTGGCGGCCCGCTCGCGTCGGTCAACGACCTGCTCGGGATCCTGATCGCGCCCCTGCTGACCGGGATCGAGCGGCTGGCCGCGTCGTTCGCCGACGCTCCCGGCAGCACGCTGGCGGTGTCCTTCGACGGTCCACTCGACCTCGTCTTTGCCTACGCGATCCTCGGCCTGGCGGTTCTCGCCGTTCGGCGAGCGTCCAACAGTCTCGACACGCGCGCTTCGACGGTTGTCGCGCGACTACGCCGTCTGCCTCGTGGGCGCAAGCTCGCGTTCTCGGTCGCGGGCGTCTCGCTCGTTGTGCTCGCTCTAGCTCACGGGCTCACCCCGGCCCAACCCCCGGCAACTCTGACCGTCACGTTCCTCGACGTCGGCCAGGGCGACGCCACGCTCGTCCAACACCCCGACGGCAGCGCCGTCCTGTTCGACGGCGGACCGCCAGAAGGCGGCGTGGCACGTCTGCTGCGCCGCGCCGGCGTGCGGCGCCTGTCGGCCGTCGTGATGACGCACGCCTCACGCGACCACCACGGCGGTCTCGCCGAGGTGGTCGAGCGCTTCCCGGTCGACCTGCTGATCGACGGCGGCGACGGCACACGCGACCGCGACTTCAGGGCTGTCGTGACCGCGGCGCGCGCCCGAGGCGTCCGTCGCACGGTCGCGGTCGCCCCGCTGACCCTCCACGCCGGTTCGCTCCGTATCGACATCCTGTCGCCAACCCCCCGCCCACCCGGCCGGCCGCCCGAGGACCCCAACCCCCGCGCGGCGGTCGCCATCGTCAGCAGCGACGGCTTCGACCTGCTGCTCACCGGCGATGCCGAGAGCGAGGCACTGCTCCCGCTCGAGCTGCCCGACGTCGACGCAATGAAGCTGCCCCACCACGGCAGTGCCGATCCAGGGCTGTCCGATGTCCTCGAACGTGTCCGTCCCGAGATCGCCTCGATACCCGTCGGAGCGAACAGCTACGGCCATCCGGCGCCGTCCACCCTCGCGGCGTTGCGCGCCGCGGGCGTCCCAACCTGGCGCAACGATCGCCACGGCACCGTCCGCCTGTCGGTCGACCGCGGCCTCAAGACCGTGGATCCCGATCGCGGCGAAGCCGTCGAACTTCCACGCCGATAGCGCCACGGAATGACGAGTCCCCGAGAGCGATTCCCAAGCGGCCCGGGGGCTCGTCATTCCGGGCGCCCAGCCACGTCGCGGACCAGGCCCCGCCGACACGGCCCGTAGGATCGTCCCTGTGGCCGACCTCAAGCCCGTCTACCTGATCTGCGGCGACGACGACGCCAAGACCGACGCTTGGCGATCACGCGTCCGCAAGCGGGCCGAGGCCGAGAACGGACCCGGTGGCCTCGAGTCCTTCGACGCCAGCCGCGACGAGGCCGAGGCAGTGGTCGCGTCGCTCGCCGCGCTCACCTTCTCGACCGGCACGCGCTACGTCATGGTCGACGACGTCGGGGCCTGGAAGGCCGCCGCCGTGGCGCCGCTGACCGACGCCATCGCCGCCCTGCCACCCGACACCGTCCTCGTCCTAGTCGTCCGCGGCAAGCCGCTCAAGAGTCTCGTCACCGCCGTGGAGAAGGCAGGGGGAGAGGTCCGCGAGCACGCCGCCCCCAAGCCCTGGGAGATGCCCAAGTGGGTGGTCGGCCGCGCACGCGAGCTCGGCCTACGGCTCGACAACGAGGCCGCCAAGACCCTCGTGAACATCGTCGGCCCCGGCCAGCAAAGGCTCTCCCGTGAGATCGAGAAGCTCTCGATCGCCCTCTATCCCGAGCCGACCGCCACAGTCGACGACGTCGAACGCTTCGCCGCCGGCGAGACCAGCCCCAAGGTCTACGACCTCGCCGACGCCGTCGTCGGCGGCAACGTCGAGTCCGCCATCGAGCTCGCCGAGGAGCTGGCCGAGTGGGGCGAGCGTCCCAGCCGCTTCGTCTACCCGATCGTCGGCCGCCTTCGCGAGGTCCACCGAGCGGTAGAGCTGCTCGAGGGCGGCCTGACGGAGAAGGAGCTCTCAAGCGCCCTCAGGATGCCGCCTTGGCGCGCCAAGAAAGTAGTCGCACTAGCCCGGCGTGCAGACCGCGAGACCCTCCAACGCGCCATCTGCCGCTTCGCCGACCTCGAGATCAACCTCCGCGGCGGCGGCACCTTGGACGAGGAAACCGCCGTAACCCTCACTCTCGCCAGGGCTGCGTGACCTAAGCACCGTGCGGCGGTCCGCCGCCTCCGTACGGGTACCACCACTCCTTGGCCTCGATCTTCGTCTCCATGTGGACGTGCTTGGTCTCCTGGAAGGCCTCCAGGCCCTCCTGACCAAGCTCGCGGCCGAGGCCGGACTGCTTGAAGCCGCCGAACGGGCCGGCGTCGTTGTCGGTGAGCGGGTCGTTGATCCAGACGGTGCCGGCCTTGAGCTCGCGCATGCAGCGGACGGCGGTGGCGAGGTCGCGGGTGTAGACGTTGGCGCCGAGGCCGAACTGGGTGCCGTTGGCGAGCTCGATCGCCTCGTCGAGCGAGCGAACGGGGACGATCGGGGCGACTGGGCCGAAAGTCTCCTCGCGCAGCAGGTCGGTGTCGGCGGGGACGCCGACGACCACGGCGGGGGAGTAGTAGTGGCCGCGCTGGTGACCGGCTCCGTCGCCGCCGACGATCAGCTCGGCGCCGGCGGCCACGGCGGCGTCGACCTGGGCGGCTGCCTTGCCGCGCTGGGCGGCTGAGACCATCGGGCCGACGTCGGTCGCGGCGTCGAGCGGGTCGCCGACGATCAGCGAGCGGGTGTGGTCGGCGAAGGCGGCCACGTAGTCGTCGAACAGCGACTCGTGGACGTAGAAGCGCTCGGCGGAGGTGCAAACCTGGCCCGCGTTGAGGTAGGCAGCCCAGGCGCCCCCGCGCGCGGCGATCTCGACGTCGGCGGCGACGTCGGCGCAGACGATGAACGGGTCCTTGCCACCCATCTCGAGGTTGATCCGCGCGGTGCGCTCGGCGCAACGGGCGGCGATCCGCTTGCCCGTCGGGACGGAGCCGGTAAAGGCGACGCAGTCGACGCGCTCGTCGGAGACGATCTGCTCGCCGACGTCGCCGGCCCCCGCGAGTAGCCCGACCAGGCCGGGAGGGAGATGGTCGAGGCAGGGCGCGAGCATCAATGTCGAGATCGGCGTCAGCTCGGAGGGCTTGCAGACGACGGCATTGCCGGCCGCCAGCGCAGGCGCCAGCTTCCAGGCGAGCAGCAGCAGCGGGTAGTTCCAGGGGACGATCGCCCCGACGACGCCGAGCGGCTCCTTGAGCACCAGCGCTAGCTGGGTCGACTCGATCGGCGGGATGACCCTGCCGGCGAAGTTGCGACCCATCTCGGCGTAGTAGTCGAATGCGGCGGCGGTCCAGCCGACCTCGTCGGAGTTCTCGATCAGCGGCTTGCCGCCCTCGAGCGTCATCGCGTGCGCCAGCTCGTCGGTCCGGGCTCGCAGCCGGATCGCGACCTCGTGCAGCAGCTCGGCCCGCTCGGCAGCGGGCGTGGCCGCCCAGCCGGCGAACGCCTCTCGCGCGGCGGCGATCGCCGCGTCGACCTGCTCGGCGGAGGCGGTCCCGACCGCCGCGACCGTCTCCTCGGTCGCGGGGTTCTCGACGGCGAGCCGCTCGCCGTCGCCCTCGACCTGCTCGCCCGCGATCAGTAGCCGAGTCTCCACCGCTTGCCGACTATAGACCGACCACTGGTCCGAGCTAGGATCGCGTGAGTGCGACCGCTCCGGTACTCGATCAACGTCACATTGGACGGCTGTTGCGACCACCGGGCGGGCTCTCCGACCGAGGAGACCCACCGTCACGCGACGGAGACCATCGAGCAGGCCGACGCGATCATCCTCGGCCGAGTCACGTACGAGTTGATGGAGTCCGCCTGGCGGCCGTCGGAGCAGGCGCCGGAGATGCCGGACTGGATGAAGCCCTTCGGACAGACGATCGACGCGGCGAAGAAGTACGTCGTGTCGAGCACGCTCGATCAAGTCGATTGGAACGCCGAGCTCATCCGAGGGGATCCCGCAGATGCCGTCCAAGAGCTGAAGCAGCAGCCCGGCAACGCGCTGTACGTGGGCGGCGTGACGCTCCCCCTGGCGTTGGCGGAGCGGGGGCTGATCGACGAGTACGAGTTCGTCGTACACCCGCGGCTGGCCGGCCACGGGCCGACGCCGTTCGAAGGGCTGTCGAAGTACGTGGACCTGAAGCTCGTCGGCCGACACGAGTTCGCCTCGGGCGCGGTGGCGCTGCGGTACGAGCCACGCGTCGCCTGAGATTCGGGCTGCGGGCTCGCCTGGAGGCGCTGGAGGCCCTAGGGCCTAGGGCTTAGGAAGAAGCGCCGGCGCGAATGCGGGCGGCGCGGGACTTCTTGCGTGCACCGGTGTTCTTGTGCAGCGCTCCGCTGCGGACGGCGCGGTCGATCCGTTAGACGAGGGCGCGGAACTCACTCTCGACGTCCTCGGCCTTGCCGGACTCGGCGGCGGCCTCGAGGCGGCGGAAGTAGGTCTTGATCGCGGAGGTGTAGCGACGGTTCTCGTCGCGCTCACGCTCGGTGCGAAGAATGCGCTTCTTTTGGGATGCGATGTTGGCCATGATTTGGGTCCGGCGCGCCAGGTAACGGCGCGGCGGCGGCGTAGTGTAGCGCTGATGGCCGATTCAACGACCGCGGCACCCGCACCGCGGGAGGAAGACGCCAGCCAGAGAGGTGGGAGGCTGGCTCGCAGCACCGCGTTCTTCTCGGCTGCGACCGGGCTTTCGCGCATCCTGGGACTGGTTCGCGAGATCGTCGCGGCGAAGTACTTCGGCGTCAGCGCGGCGATGTCGGCGTTCACGATCGCCTTCCAGGTGCCGAACCTCGTCCGCGCCCTGTTCGCCGACGCGGCGCTCCAGGGAGCGTTCGTCCCGGTCTTCACCGAGCTGCTCGAGAAGGGCAAGAGACGCGAGGCGTTCCACGTCGCGTCGAGCCTGTTCTTCCTGATCTTCGTCGTGCTCGGCGTGACGACGGCGCTGTTCATCCTCTTCGCCGAGCCGATCATGTCGGTCTTCGCGCCCGGCTTCGACGACCAGCCGGCGCTGCGCGACCTGACCGTAGGCCTGTCGCAGCTGATGTTCCCGATCGTGCTGCTGCTCGCCCTGTCGGGCGTGATCGTCGGGATGCTGAACAGCTTCGAGCATTTCAGCGTCCCCGCGCTGGCGCCGATCGCCTGGAACCTGGTGATCATCGCGTCGCTGATCTTCCTGACGCCGCTGTTCGAGGGCCAGGATCGCGTCTATGCCTACGCGATCGGCGTGCTGGTCGGCACGATCGTCCAGTTCCTGCTGCCGATTCCGTGGCTGCGCGGTCGCGGTGGGCATTTCACGATCAGCTTCGACTGGCGCAACGAGCATGTCCGGCGCGTGCTGTGGCTGATGCTGCCGGTGACGCTGGCACTCGGGATGATCAACCTCAGCCTGCTGATCAACTCGCTGTTCGGCACGCTCGTCTCGGACTCGGCGCCGGCGGCGATCGACAAGGCCTTCCGGATCTACCAGCTGCCGCAGGGCCTGTTCTCGATCTCGATCGCGACGGTGCTGTTCCCGACGCTGTCGAAGCTGGCGGCGCGCGGCGCGAACGACGACCTGCGCGCGACGATGAGCAACGGCGTTCGCCAGATCTGCCTGCTGCTGATCCCGAGCGCGGTGTTGATGGCGGTGCTCGCCGAGCCGATCGTGCGGCTGCTCTACCAGCGCGGCGAGTTCGGGCCGGAGGCAACCGACCTGGTGACGACCGCCCTGATCTGGTGGTCGATCTCACTGCCGTTCCAGGGCGTCAGCCTGCTCTTCTCGCGCACCTTCTTCGGGCTCCAGCAGCCGTGGGCGACGACCGCGCTGGCGGTCGTGAACATGGTCGTCAACGCGGCGGTGGCATTTGCGCTCTACAAGCCGCTCGGCATTGCCGGGATCGTCATCGGCACCGTCGCCGGGACGCTCGTGATGACCGTCGCCCAGGGCTGGATCCTGCGCGGTGAGCTCGGGGGCATCGAGGGCCGCAGGCTGATCGGCGCCGTCCTGCGGATGCTCGCGGGCGCGGCCGTGCTGGGTGGCGTCGCCTACGGCGCCTGGTACGGCCTCGACGAGCTTCTGGGCCGCTCGCTGATCGCCCAGATCGTCACCGTCGGGGTGGGCGTCGCCGTCGGCGTCGCCGCCTACGCGGTCGCAGTGTGGGCGCTGCGCGTCCCCGAGGCGCATCAGGTCGTGCGCCTGATCCGCTCCCGTCGCGCCTAACGCGCGGCGACGTCGGCCTCGATCTCCGCGAGCGCGGTGGCATTCGCGGCCTCCGCGACCTTCCGAACGAGGTCGACGACCGCTGCCGGCGCCTTGTCGGGCGACCCCGCGTCGAACGGAGGCTCGGGGTCGTACTCGATGCCGAGCTGGATCGCCTGGGCGACCTCGGGCGAGGTCAGTCGCGCGGCGACCGTGAGGGCCATGTCGAGCCCGGCGGTGACGCCGGCGGCTGTGACGATCCGACCGCGCTCGACGACCCGCTCGTCGAGGACGTTGGCGCCGAGCTCGCCGAGCTGCTCGCGCTCGAGCCAGTTGGTGGTCGCGTCGACGCCGTCGAGCAGGCCGGCGGCCGCGAGCAGCAGCGAGCCGGTGCAGACCGACGTCGTCCAGCGCGAGGTCCGGTGCGCGCCACGGATCCAGTCGAGCATCCGCTCGTCGCGCAGCAGCGGGCGCGCGCCGATCCCGCCCGGGACGACTATGACCTCGGGCGACGGCACGTCCTCCCAGCGGCCGTCGGCGACGACGGTCAGCATCCGGTCGTCGGTGGTGACGGGTCCGGGCTCGGGCCCGGTGAAGCGGACCTCCGCGCCGGGGATCGCCCCGAGCACTTGATACGGGCCGATCGCGTCGAGGGCGGCGAAGCGGTCGAACAGCGGGATCGCGATCTGCATCGTGTTCTCCTTCGTCAGGCGGCGTGCACGCCGCGAAAACGGGCTCGGTACTCGCCGGGACTCACGCCCAGCCGACGACGGAAGGCGCGCCGAAAGGTCTCCGGCGTGCCGAAGCCGCAGGCGGTCGCGAGCTGCTCGCTGCCCGCGGCGGTCGTCTGGATCAGCTCGACGGCCCGCTCGATGCGGACCGCCTCGACGTAGGCTGCGGGCGTCACGCCGACCTCGCGGCGGAAGGCGCGCGCGAAGCCGCGCACGCTCATGTGGGCGTGCTCGGCGAGCGCCTCGACGGTCAGGTCGGTCTCCGGCCGCGCGCGAACGAGCTCCTGCGCGGCACGGATCGGCGGGCGCTCGGCGAGCTGCGCCGCGAGTGGGGCGGAGAACTGAGCCTGCCCGCCCGGCCGCTTGGCGAAGACGACCAGCCAGCGCGCGACCTGGAGCGCGATCTCGCGTCCGTGATCGTCCTCGACGAGCGCCAGCGCGAGGTCGATCCCGGCGGTGACGCCAGCCGAGGTCCAAACGTTGCCGTCACGGACGAAGATCGAGTCCGGGTCGACGTCGATCGTCGGATGCCGCTCGGCGAGCCGCTCGACGGCGGACCAGTGGGTCGCCGCGCGCCGCCCCTCGAGCAGTCCCGCCTCGGCGAGCAGGAAGGCGGCGGTGCAGACCGAGGCGACACGGCGCGACCGCGCGGCAGCTGCGCCGATCGCGGCGACGAGCGCCTCGTCTGCCGCCGCCTCGACGACCCCGCCGCCGCCGACGACCACGAGGGTGTCGATCCGGCCCGCGAAGTCGTCCAGCGCCCGCGCCGGGGAGATGGCCAGCCCGCTGGCCGTCGCGAACGGCGCGCCATCGACGGTCACGACGCTGTGGGCGTAGCTGCCGGGGGAGAGGCGCTCCGCGGTCTCGAAGACCTCCAGCGGCCCGCTGATGTCGAGCGACTGCGCTCCCTCGAACCCCACGATCGCGATCTGGCGGCATCCCATGAAGCGATGATCGCGGCTAGCTCGCCAGACCGCAATGACCGTCACCGGACGATTCCGGCCAGGCGCCGAACTTGGAGTAGCCGGCGGCCCACGTGGGTACCCGCGTCGCATGGCAGACGAGCGAATGGACGTTGACGAGCAGATCGACCGCCTGAACGCTGCCCTGCGACTGCAAGGTCGCTCCGCGCTTCAGTACACGCTGACGGGGGGCAGCATCGGCGGTCTCGAGCATCAGCTGCTGGCCGAGCGCTTCGGCGAGTTCGCGCGTGCCGAGATCGACGACGCGCGCCGGCTGGTGGAGAAGATCGTGGCGCTCGGTGGCGATCCGATCGACCAGATCGCGCCGCTGCGCTTCGACTCCGATCCCGAGCAGGCGCTGCGGCGGTTGATCGACTCCGAGACCGAGACGCTCACCGCGCTGCAGGACGCGATCGAGCCGACGGGGCGCGAGGCCGCTTCGGAGGCCGTCGAGCACCGGCTCGAGCACATGATCATGCGCAAGCAGGAGCAGGTCGACGTGCTGCTGCGCGCGCTGCGGCGCTGAGTCGCCCGGCGCCAGCCGGACGGCGGCTCGACGCGACCCCGCATAATCAGGGGCCGTGAGCGCCCCCGCCTCGAACATCCGCAACTTCTCGATCATCGCCCACATCGACCACGGCAAGTCGACGCTGGCCGACCGCATCCTCGAGGTGACCAAGACCGTCGAGGCGCGCGACCACCGGCCGCAGCTGCTCGACTCGATGGACCTCGAGCGCGAGCGCGGGATCACGATCAAGGCTCAGGCGGTGCGCGTCGAGTACACGGCCAAGGACGGCGAGACCTACCGCCTCCATCTGATCGACACGCCCGGCCACGTCGACTTCACCTACGAGGTCTCGCGCTCGCTCGCCGCGTGTGACGGCGCGCTGCTGGTCGTCGACGCATCCCAGGGCGTCGAGGCCCAGACGGTCGCCAACACCTATCTCGCGGTCGACGCCGGCCTCGAGCTGATCCCGGTGATGAACAAGATCGACCTTCCGGGCTCCGAGCCGGAGCGTGTCGCCGGAGAGATCTCAGAGCTGCTCGGAGAGCCGGCCGACGGCGTGATCTCGATGTCGGCGAAGACGGGGGAGGGCGTTACGGAGGTGCTCGAGGCGATCGTCGCCAAGGTCTCCTCGCCGGAGGGCGACGGCGACGCCCCGGCGCGCGCGCTGATCTTCGACTCGGAGTTCGACCAGTACCGCGGCGTCGTCGCCTACGTGCGAGTGGTCGACGGGGTGCTGCGCAAGAACGACGCGATCGTCGCGATGCAGACCGGGACCCAGGCCGAGATCGACGAGATCGGGTTCTTCGGTCCGCAGATGACGCCGGTGAACGAGCTGCGCGCCGGCGAGGTCGGCTACATCATCACCGGGATCAAGGATGTGTCGCTGCTGCGCGTCGGCGACACGCTGACCCCGAAGGGGCGGCCCGCGGCCGACCCGCTGCCGGGCTACCGCGAGGTCAAGCCGATGGTCTTCTGCGGCCTGTTCCCGGTCGAGACAGACCGCTTCGCCGACCTCCGCGACGCGCTCGAGAAGCTCTCGCTCAACGACGCGGCGCTCTCCTGGGAGCCCGAGACCAGCCAGGCGCTCGGCTTCGGCTTCCGCTGCGGCTTCCTCGGCCTGCTGCACATGGACATCGTCCGTGAGCGGCTGGAGCGCGAGTACGACCTGGAGCTGCTGGCGACGACGCCGAACGTCGAGTACGACTGCACGCTGACCAACGGCGACGTCGTCACCGTGCACTCGCCCAACGACATGCCCGATCCGGGCGTGATCGCCGAGGTTCGCGAGCCGTACCTGAAGGCAACGATCCTTTGTCCCAAGGACGCCGTCGGCGCGGTGATGGAGCTATGCCAGGACCGTCGCGGCACGCACGTCGGGATGAGCTTTCTCTCGGAGCAGCGCGTCCAGCTGCACTACGACCTGCCGCTCGCCGAGGTGGTGCTCGACTTCTTCGACCAGCTCAAGTCGCGCACAAAGGGATATGCCTCGCTCGACTACGAGCTGACCGGGATGCGCCCGTCGAACCTCGTCAAGCTCGACATCCTGCTCGCCGGCGACCAGGTCGACGCGCTGTCGATGGTCGTCCACAAGGACAAGGCCTACGACGCCGGTCGCGGGCTCGCCGAGCGCCTGCGCAAGCAGATCCCGCGCCAGCAGTTCGAGGTCGCGATCCAGGCGGCGATCGGCTCGCACATCGTCGCCCGCGAGTCGGTCAAGGCGGTTCGCAAGGACGTGATCGCCAAGTGCTACGGCGGCGACATCACGCGCAAGAAGAAGCTGCTGGAGAAGCAGAAGCAGGGCAAGAAGCGGATGAAGCAGGTCGGTCGCATCGAGGTGCCGCAGGAGGCTTTCCTGTCGGTGCTGACGCTCGGTGACGGCGACGACTGAGACAGCGCCGTTACAACTTGAGACAACCTTTGCGCGCCGCTTAGAAACGCTTAAGGGGTCAGGCGTAGCTTCTCCGCCATGGCCGCGCTACAGGCAGCACCCAACCCGACAGTCGACTCGCTCCAGCTCTTCCTGGACGGCATCGCGAAGACGCGCCTGCTGACCGCGGCGGAGGAGCTGGACCTCGCCAAGCGCATCGAGCGCGGCGATCTCGAGGCGAAGAACCGTATGACCGAGGCCAACCTGCGTCTCGTCGTATCGATCGCCAAGCGCTATCGCAACCAGGGGCTCGACTTCATGGAGCTGATCCAGGAGGGGTCGATCGGCCTGGTCCGCGCCGTCGAGAAGTTCGACTACCGCAAGGGGTTCAAGTTCTCGACCTACGCGACCTGGTGGATCCGCCAGGCGATCTCGCGGGCGCTGGCCGACAAGTCGCGCACGATCCGGATCCCGATCCACATCAACCAGCAGTTGCAGAAGCTCGACGGCGCCCAGCGCAAGCTCGAGGCCGCCCGCGACCGCGATCCGTCGTTCGAGGAGATCGCCGTCGCGTCCGGTCTCGACATCGACCCGGCGGAGGCGGAGCTGATCATGCGCGCCTCGCGCGCGCCGGTCTCGCTCGACAAGCCTGTCGGGGGCGCCGGCGACGACGATGCCGCCGAACTGGGGCACCTGATTCCAGATCAGGGGGCCGTCTCGCCCTTCGAGGCGGCTGCCGAGGCGCTCGACCGCTCACGACTGGCGCTGGCGCTGGAGAACCTCTCCTACCGCGAGCGGCGCGTGGTCGAACTGCGCTACGGCCTGTTCGGCGAGCAGCCGCGGACGCTCGACGACGTCGGCCGGATGTTCGGCCTGACCCGCGAGCGGGCGCGCCAGATCGAGGAACACGCCGTGCGCAAGCTCGCCTCGCTGGCCGAGGCGCAGGGCCTGCGCGAAGCGGCGTAGATCTTTGTGATCCAGGACACGGCGCGCCGCGTATAGCGAAGCGACCGGGATCTCAAGCCTGGGCGCGGAGCCCTCCCTCCATTTGGCTCCGCTGCCTGGGGCGGGCATCCAAAGGGCGGGCACGGCCGCTTCACACCGCGGCCGTGCCGCCCGCCCGCCCGCCAAGGTCGATTATTAGACTGGCGGCGTGCCAGTAGACGCAAGCGCGAAGGGCAAGCGGTTCCCACCCTTCGAATACGAGGTCGGCAAGGAGAAGATCCGCGAGTTCGCGCAGGCGGTCGGCGAGGACGAGGCGGTCTACTTCGACCGCGCTGCCGCCAAGGCCGCCGGGCTGCGCGACGTAGCAGCCCCGCCGATGTTCGCTGTCGTGTACTCGGCCGGCGCGGTGGGCCCCGCGCTCTTCGACCCAGAGGTCTCGATCGAGTTCGCGCTGATGGTCCATGGCGGTCAGGAGTTCGTCTGGGGCGAGCCGGTCTGCTCTGGCGACACGATCACCACCGTCGCCGAGTGCAAGGACATCTTCGAGAAGGACGGCAAGGGCTTCTACGTCTTCGAGACGGTCTCGACCAACCAGGACGGCGAGGAAGTCGTGCGCGCCACCTGGACGAACATCGTGAGGGGGGTCTGACATGGACGTCGGCGATTCGATCCCGGAGCTGCGCGTCACGCCCGACCGCTTCCTGCCGCACCGCTACGCGGGCGCGTCCGGTGACTTCAACCCGATCCACATCGACAGGGAGTTCGCGACTCAGGTCGGCCTGCCGGGGAACATCCTGCACGGCCTCTATGGCATGGCTCTCGTCGCCAGGGCCAACGCGGCCGCGGCCGGGGGCGACCCGCGCTCGCTGAGGCGGCTGTCGGTGCAGTTCCGTGGCATGGGCCTGCCGGAGCAGGAGATCGTCGTCAGCGGGACGGTCACGGCCGTCGACGGCGACCGCGTGACCATCGACACGGTCGCCGAGCAGTCCGGCAAGCAGATCATCAAGAACGCTCGAGCTGAGCTGCGGACCACCTGACGCCGTCAGTCACAATTCAAGGCGTGCAGGTAACGGCTCGCCAGCAGTTCCTCCTCCGCAAGGTGGTCGAGGGCTACGAGGATCTCAACAGTCCCGTCGGCTCGAAGTGGATCTCCGACCAGGTCGACGTCCCGTGGGGGCCCTCGACGGTCCGCTCGGAGCTGGCGCGCCTCGAGGACCTCGGTCTGCTCGAGCACCCACACACCTCGGCGGGGCGCGTGCCGACCAACAGCGGCTACCGCCGCTACGTCGACGAGATCCTCGAGCAGGGCGTGCTGCCGGCCCCGCGCAAGTCGGTCGAGCTGTCGGACATGCGCCGTGAGGTCGACGAGGCGATGCGCGCGACGACCGAGCAGCTTTCGCAGGTCACCGACCTGCTGGCGCTGGTCACCGCCCCGCCGATCGAGACGGCGACCATCCGCCGCGTCGAGGTGCTGGCGCTCCAGCCGAGCGTCGCGATGGTCGTCGTGATCACCTCGACGGGCGGTGTCACCAAGCGCGTGATCCCGTTCGACGGACCGCTCGACGGCGGTCTGATCGACTGGGCCGGCGCCTACCTCAACGAGGCGCTCGGCGGGCTCGACGTCGGCTCTCGCCTGCTCGCGGGCAGGCTCGCCGACCCCGAGTTGAGCCCCCGCGAGCGCGAGTTCCTCGCCGAGCTCGCCCCGGCCTTCACGGACCTCGAGGACAGCGCCGAGCACACGCTCTTCTACGACGGTGCGGCGCGCCTGGTCTCCGAGCAGCGCTTCCAGGAGCTGCCGCAGCTGTCCGACCTGATGGACGCGCTGCAACGCCGCCAGGCGCTGCTGTCGCTGATGCGCGCCTCGCTGTCGGAGCCGAACGTCTACCTGCGGATCGGACAGGAGAACCCGGCGCCCGAGCTGCGCTCGCTGAGCATGGTCGCCGCCAACTACGGCGTGGCGCGGCGCAACCTGGGCGCCGTCAGCGTGCTCGGACCGGTTCGGATGGACTACCCGGGGGCGATCATCGCCGTCCGCCAGGCCGCCGCCGAGCTGTCGCGCTTCGTCGCCGAGGTCTACGACGAGTAAATGGCCCGACGCGACGCCTACGAGGTGCTCGGGATCGAGCGCGGCGCCGACGAGCGCCAGATCAAGAAGCGCTTCCGCGTGGTCGCGCGCGAGCTGCATCCCGACGTCAACTCCGAGCCCGACGCCGAGGAGCGCTTCAAGGAGGCGGCGGAATGCTATGAGGTGCTCAGCGACGGCGAGCGGCGCCAGATCTACGACCGCTACGGCTGGGAGGGCCTGGACTCGCGTGGCAAGGCGCCGCACGCGCAGGGGTTCGGCTCGTTCTCGGACATCTTCGACGCCTTCTTCGGCGGCGACCCCTTCGGCGCCGGCCGCGGCGGCGGTCCCGGTCCCGTCCAGGGCGGAGACGTCGGCGTCGAGGTCGAGATCACGCTCGAGCAGGCCGCTCGGGGTGCGACCGTCACCGCCGCCTTCGACGCCGTCGAGACCTGCGACCACTGCCACGGCAACCGCGCCGAGCCCGGAACGCCGATCGAGACCTGCCCGCGCTGCGACGGCGCCGGCCAGCTCCGTGCGGTCTCGCAGACCGCGTTCGGCCAGATGGTCAGGGCGCAGGTCTGCGACCAGTGCGGCGGCGACGGCAAGGTCGCCACCAGTCCGTGCAAGGAGTGCCGTGGCCAGGGGCGCAAGGCGACGCGACGCTCGCTCGACATCGACGTCCCGGCGGGGATCGCCGACGGGCAGCGCGTCAGGCTGACCGGCAGCGGGCACGCCGGCGACCGCGGCGGGCCGCCCGGCGATCTCTACGTGATCGTCCAGGTCACCGAGGACGAGCGGTTCGTGCGCGACGGCGCGGATCTGGTCAGCGTCGTCGACGTGGCGGCGCCCGACGCGGCGCTCGGCGTGACGGTCGCGGTACCGACGCTCGACGGCGAGCAGGAGATCGACGTCGAGGCGGGCACCCAGCCGGGCACGATCGTCACGCTGCGCGGTCACGGCATGCCACAGATCGGCCGCGGTCGGCGCGGCGATCAGCGCGTCGTCCTGAACGTCGTGGTCCCGCGCAACCTCGACGAGCGGCAGCGCGAGCTGCTCTCCGAGCTGTCGAGCACGATCACCGAGGACAACCTGCACGAGCCACGGCGCGAGTCGATCGTCGACAAGGTCCGCCGGGCGCTGCGGTGATCCGGCTGGCGATTCGCGCGCCGGCGGCCGACGCCGAGCTGGTGCTGTCCGCGCTGCTCGAGCTGGCCCCCGCGGGCGTGGAGCAGGTCGACGGCGACGACAGCGTCGAGTTCGCCGTCTACGGCGCGCCGGGCGAGCTGCCGGAGCTCGACGAGGGCGAGGCCGAGGTCGGTGGGATCCGTGTGACGGTCTCCGGCGAGGAGGTCCCGGACGACTGGGCCGAGCGCTGGAAGCGCTTCCATTCCCCGATCCTGGTCGCCGACCGCCTCTATGTGCGCCCACCCTGGGAGGAGGCGCCGATCCGGCCGGGTGTGATCGACCTCAGGATCGACCCGGGCCGCGCCTTCGGCACCGGCGCGCACGCGACGACGCGACTCTGCCTCGAGCTGCTGGCCGACCTCGCCCGCGACAGCTCGCACGGCTCGTTCTGCGACCTCGGCTGCGGCTCCGGCGTGCTGGCGATCGCCGCCGCCAAGCTCGGCTATGGCCCGGTCGAGGCCGTCGACTCCGACCGTCTCGCCGTCGAGGCCACCAACCTCAACGCGCGCGACAACGGCGTCGCGCTCGACGTCGTGCGCCGGGCGAACCTGCGCGAGGAGGCGCCGCCGGCCGCCGACTTCGTCGCCGCCAACCTGATGCGCCCGCTGCTGCTGCAGGTCGCAAAGCTGATCGACCACGCGCCCAAGGCCTTGATCCTCTCCGGCCTGCTCGACCACGAGGCCGACGAGGTCGCCGCCGCCTTCGCGCCGCTCCAGGAGCAGCGCCGCCTGTCCGATCGTGGCTGGACCGCCCTGCTGCTGACCTAGGCGCGGGGTAGTGTCGCGGGCATGGACTACTCGATCAAGAACTTGCGGCAGGTTGAGGACTCGGCGCCGAAGCACGGCTTCTCGGAGATGGGCGAGGCGCGCTTCCCCGGCTCCGACCTGCGCGCGGAGAACACCGGGCTCGCCTACCACGTCCTGCGCCCCAACAAGCGGCAGGCGTTCGCCCACAAGCACGACGAAGCCGAGGAGATCTACGTCGTGCTGTCGGGCAGCGGGCGGATCAAGCGCGACGACGACATCGTCGAGCTGGACACGATGGACGCGGTCCGGATCGCACCGAGCACCGTCCGCGCGCTGGAGGCCGGCGACGACGGACTCGAGCTGCTGGCGTTCGGCCCGCGCCACGAGGCCGACGGCGAGATCATGCCGATCGATGGCTTCTGGAACTAAGGCGCGGAGCTCTGTAGCACCGCGCCGGCGACCTCCTGCCACCAGGCCTTCGCCTCGGGGCTGCGGGCGCGACCGACGCGGTCGCGGCAGAAACGGACCAGCTGGCGCGGGCTGCCGGTCGCGACGACTCCCTCGCCGGTGACCGCGAGACGGCCGTCCTCGAGCAGCACCAGCGCGCCGCGAGCCTCGCGGCGTGTTCGCAGCGTGCGGTTGACTAGAACGTCGGCGATCCGCTCCGGCGCGGCGGGATCCCCGTCGTCGTCGCGCCAGGGCCTGACGCTGAAGATCGGGCTGCGACCCTGCGGGGCCGAGATCCGGTCGGGCGCCGGGCGGGCGATCGGGCCGTCGCGCCAGCGCCCGAACAGCGCCTCGACGTCGTTGCGGGCGTTCTCGCGCACGACGATGTGCAGTCGGTCCCCCGCCGCGACCGCGGTCGATCCGCGCGGCAGCAGCGCCTCGTCGTCGCGGACGATCACGTTGACGAGCGCGTCGCGCGGCAGCCCGAGCTCGTTGACCAGGCGCCCGACGATCGCGTCGTCGTCGCCGACGGGGAACTCGAGCACCTCGGCGCCCAGCCGGCGGATCGTGCCGACCTCCATCACCGGCGGCGGCACCGCCTCGGCGCGGCTGGTCAGCTTCAGCCGCCGGGCGAGTGGATTGATCGTCGCGCCCTGGACGAGGGCGGAGGTGATGACGACGAAGAAGACGAGGTTGAAGAGCTCCTCGGCGTGCTTGACCCCCTCGATCACCGGGAAGGTCGCGAAGACCACCGGCAGCGCGCCGCGCAGCCCGGACCAGCTGACCAGTGCCATCTCCCGTGGCGAGTAGCCGGCGAGGCTGATCGACGCGAACGTCGCGATCGGCCGTGCGACGAGCGTCAGGACGAGTGCGAGCACGATGCCGTTGACCGCCACGCTGCCGAGCTCGCCCGGGAAGACGAGCAGGCCGAGCGTGAAGAAGAGCGCGATCTGGGCGACCCAGGCGAGCCCCGCGTGGAAGTCGTCGATAGTCCGTCGCGCGGGGATCCGGGCACCGCCGAGGCTGAGGCCCGCCATGTAGACGGCGAGGAAGCCGGAGCCGCCGAGCTGGTCGGCCGAGCCGAAGGCGATCGCGGCCGTCGCTATCGAAGCGACGGGATAGAGGCCGGTCGTCGCGAACGCCACCTTGCGGAACGCCATGACGGCGGCGGTGCCGACCGCGAAGCCCGCCAGGGCCCCGATCGAGAGCTGCTGGACCATCAGGACCGCCATGTCGGCGACGCCGTAGCCAGCGGGCCCCTGGATCCACTCGATGAAGCCGAGCACCAGCAGCACCGCGACCGGGTCGTTGAAGCCCGACTCGGCCTCCAACGTCCGGGCCAGCTTGCGCCGGATGTTCGAGCCGCGCAGCACCGAGAAGATCGCCGCGCTGTCGGTCGACGCGATCACCGAGCCGAGCAGCAGCCCCTCGAGGACCGTGAAGCCGAAGAGCACATGGGACAGAAGGCCCGTGATCGCGGCCGTGATCAGCGTTCCGAGGGTCGCCAGCGGGAGCGCACCGCGCAACACCGGCCGGATCTCGCCCCAGCCGGCGCCGAGCCCGCCCTCGAAGAGGATCAACGCGAGCGCGATGATCCCGATCGTCCGTGCCAGCTCGACGTCGCTCTCGGTCGAGCCGAACGTGATCAGCCCGAGCCCGTCCGACCCGATCGCCATTCCGAGCACCAGGAACAGCACCAGGCCGGGGACGCGCAGGCGCCCGGCGAGCAACGTCGCGCCGATCCCGAGCGCCAGCAGCGTGCCGGCGATCAGGATGAGCGTGCCGTCGTGCATTGGCCGGCAGCCTAGACTTATGGATAGATGGCGGTTGTCGACAAGGTCCAGGAGGACGCGCGCACGGCGCTCAAAGCGGGCGACCGCGAGCGTTGCAACGCGCTGCGGCTGATCGCCTCGGAGCTCCAGAAGGCGGTCAAGGACGGCGGCGACGAGGAGGTTGCGGTGCTGCAGCGCGAGCGCAAGCGGCGGCTCGAGTCGGCGCAGGCCTACCGCGACGGTGGTCGTGACGACCTCGCGACGGCCGAGGAGGCCGAGGCCGAGCTGATCGCCGGCTACATGCCGCAGCAGATCGGCGACGACGAGCTGGCCGAGATCGTCGCGGGAGCGGTAGCCGAGTCCGGCGCCAGCTCGCCGCGCGACATGGGCAACGTGATGAAGCTGGTGATGCCGCGGGTCGTGGGGCGTGCCGACGGCAAGCGCGTGAGCGCTGCCGTGAAGGAGAAGCTGACCGCCTAGTGCGCCGGCAGATCGAGCTCTCGAACGACGTCGCCGCGGAGCTGGCCGGGCCCGAGGACCTGATCATGCGCACGCTCGAGGGCCATCTCGACTGCGCGGTGTTCCTACGCGGCAACGTCCTCACGCTCGACGGCTCGGAGGACCAGGTCGAGATGGGCGAGACCGTCGTGCGCGAGCTGTCGGACCTGATCCGCCAGGGCCACGACGTGGCGCCGGGGACGATCGAGGCGATCGGCTCCGCGCTCGACGAGCACGAGAGCCCGAGCAAGATCCTCGAGGATGTCGTCTGGCGCCACCGCGGGCTGAAGGTCGCGCCCAAGACGGTCAACCAGAAGCGCTACGTCGACGCGATCCGCAAGAACACGATCAGCGTCGGAATCGGTCCCGCCGGCACCGGCAAGTCGTTCCTCGCGGTCGCGATGGCGGTCGCGGCGCTCCAGCGGCGCGAGGTCAACCGGATCGTGCTGACGCGGCCGGCGGTCGAGGCCGGCGAGCGGCTCGGCTTCCTGCCCGGCGACCTGATGGCGAAGGTCGACCCATATCTGCGGCCGCTGTTCGACGCGCTCTACGACATGCTCGAGGCCGAGAAGGTAAACCAGCACCTCGAGCGCAACGTGATCGAGGTCGCGCCGCTCGCGTTCATGCGCGGCCGCACGCTCAACGACTCGTTCATCATCGTCGACGAGGCGCAGAACACGACGCCAGAGCAGATGAAGATGGTCCTGACGCGGCTCGGCTTCGGGTCGAAGATGGTCGTCACCGGCGACGTGACCCAGGTCGACCTGCCGAAGGAGACGCACTCCGGCCTCGTCGTGATCGGCGACATCCTCGCCGACGTCGAGGGGATCGAGTTCGTCCGCTTCGGTGGCGAGGACGTCGTCCGTCACAAGCTCGTCCAGCGGATCGTCGCGGCCTACGGCGAGTACGCCGAGTCGCAGGCGCCGGAGCTGCGCAACTCGCAGTCACGCAGGAGAGCCTGATCGAGATCGAGATCATCGATGCGCCGGAGGCCCCGGCGGGCTTCGACGCGGCCGCCCGCGCCGCGCTGGTCGCGGCTGGGGTGGGCGGTGAGCTGCATCTCGCGATCGTCTTCGTCGGCGAAGCCGAGATCCACGAACTCAACCGCGAGCACCGCGAGCTCGACAAGCCGACCGACGTCCTGTCGTTCCCGATCGACGAGGCCGGACCGGCGGCCGGCCCACGCGAGCTCGGCGATGTCGTGATCTGCCCCGAGCAGACCGAGGACCTGGCCGAGGCCGTCGTGCATGGCGTGCTGCACCTCTGCGGCTACGACCACGAGACCGATGCCGGCGAGATGCTGGCACTTCAAGATCGCGTGATGGAGGGGCTGCGGTGACCGGGACCCGCGCGGGCTTCGTCGCGCTCGCCGGGCGGCCGAACGCCGGCAAGTCGACGCTCGTCAACCGGGTCGTCGGCGACAAGGTGGCGATCGTGTCCGACAAGCCGCAGACGACCCGCCGCGAGATCCGCGGCATCGCGACCGGCGACGACTGGCAGCTCGTGCTGGTCGACTTGCCCGGCGTGCAGCGGCCGCGCGACGCGATGACCGAGCGGATGCAGCACCGCGTCGAGCATGCGCTGCGCGACGCCGACGCGATCCTCTTCATGCTCAACGGCGCGCAGCGGATCGGGCCCGGCGACCGCTACATCGCCCGCGCGATCCGCTCGTCCGGCGTTCCGACCGTCACCGTCGTCAACAAGGTCGACAAGTTGCGCAGGGCCGAGACGGCGGCCGCATTGACGGCGGCCGTCGGACTCGACGTGCCCGGCGACATCTTCCCGATCAGCGCGAAGTCGGGCGACGGCGTCGATCCGCTCGTCGAGCACCTCGTCGGCCTGCTGCCCGAGGGTCCGTGGCTCTATCCGCCGGAGGACAGCTCCGACCAGCCCGAGCACGTCCAGATCGCCGAGCTGGTGCGCGAGCAGGTGCTGCGCCGCACGCGCGAGGAGCTGCCGCACGCCGTCGAGGTCGAGGTGACGAGCGTCGCCGAGCGCGACACCGGCGTGCTCTGGGTCGAGGCCAGCATCTGGGCGGAGAGCGAGTCCCAGAAGGGCATCCTGATCGGCGGCCGGGGCGGGATGGTCAAGGCCGTCGGGACGGCGGCCCGTGAGCAGATCGAGACCGTTCTCGACCGGCGAGTCCACCTCGAGCTGCGCGTCCGCGTCCGGCGCGACTGGCGTGCCGACGACGCTCTGCTCGACCGTCTCGGCATCGAGTGAGAACCGGGGGCTCGCGCCCCCGGACCCCCGTGGCGCCTGGCCGGGCGGGTTTGCGCCGGGCGTCTGGAAGAATCGATCAGATGGAGGAGATCCGCTTCGACGACGACGGGCTCGTGCCGTGCGTGATGCAGGACGCGCGCACGGGCGAGGTGCTGACGCTCGCCTACATGAACGAGGAGGCGCTGCGGCTGACCCGCGAGACCGGCGACATGCACTTCTGGAGCCGCTCGCGTCAGGAGCTGTGGCACAAGGGGGCGACCTCCGGCAACACGATGAAGGTGCGGGCGCTGCGCGCCGACTGCGACGCCGACGCGATCGTCGCGCTCGTCGACTCGGCCGGGCCGGCCTGTCACACGGGCGAGCGCAGCTGCTTCCACGCCGGCGACCTCGACCCGCAGCCCGGCGAGGCGCTCGCCGAGCTCGAGCGGACGATCGCGGCGCGCAAGGCCGCCGGCGACGGCGGGTCGAGCTACACCGCCCAGCTGCTCGCCGACCCCCCGTTCATCGGCGAGAAGGTCCGCGAGGAGGCCGAGGAGGTCACCCGCGCCGCGCGCGAGGAGTCCGACGAGCGCGTCCGCGAGGAGGCCGCCGACGTGCTCTACCACCTGGCCGTCCTGCTCGCCTCGCGCGACATGTCCTACGCCGACGCCTTCGAGGAGCTCAATGCCCGTCGCCGCTGAGGGCTTGGATGTCTCTCCTTCGTTGGAGGAGGTCCGGGAGCTGACGCGCGAGCACACGCTCGTGCCGCTGCGCCACACCTTCATCGACGACTGCGAGACGCCGGTCTCGGCCTACCTGAAGCTACGCGGTGACGGGCCGTCGTTCCTGCTCGAGTCCGCTGAGCAGGGCCAGCGCTTCGGCCGCTGGTCGTTCCTCGGCTTCCGCCCGCGCGGCGTGATCCGGCTCGACGACGGCAAGCTGACCGTCGACGGCGAGCAGCGTGAGCTCGACGACCCCTACGCGGCGGTCGCCGACGAGCTGAGCCGCTACCGGATCGCTCCGATCGAAGGCCTGCCGCCGTTCGTCGGCGGCGCGGTCGGGCTGTTCGGCTACGACCTCGTCCGCTACGCCGAGCCGTCCGTCGGTCCGGGCAACCCGGACGAGCTGGGCACCCCCGACATGGCGCTGATGGTCACCGACGTGCTCGTCGTCTTCGACCACCTCCGTCATGAGCTGTCGATTCTCGCCCACGTGTTCGCCGAGGACGACGTCGACGAGGCCTACGCCGAGGCACAGGCCACGATCGCCGAGGTGCGGGAGCGGCTGGCGGGACCCGTCCCGCGAGCGGAGGCCGGCATCCAGGAGTCGCCGTCCTACGAGTCGAACATCGGCTCGGAGGGGTACGCGGCCGCTGTCGAGCGCTGCAAGGAGTACATCCGCGCCGGCGACGCCTATCAGGTCGTCCCGAGCCAGCGCTGGAGCGCCGACTGCCCCGTCAGCGCGTTCTCGATCTACCGCGGCCTGCGCGCCGTCAACCCGAGCCCGTACATGTACTTCCTCGACTTCGGCGACTTCGAGATCGCCGGCGCGTCGCCGGAGTCGCTGGTCAAGGTCACCGGCCGCAGGGCCGAGCAGCGGCCGATCGCCGGCACCCGCCCGCGCGCGGCCACCGCCGCCGAGGATCTCGAGCGGGCGGAGGACCTGCTCGCGGACGAGAAGGAGCGTGCGGAGCACGTGATGCTCGTCGACCTCGCGCGCAACGACCTCGGCCGCGTCTGCGAGTACGGCAGCGTCAAGGTCGACGAGCTGATGATCGTCGAGACCTACTCGCACGTCCTGCACATCGTCTCGTCGGTCTCCGGGACGCTGCGCGACGACGTGACGCCGATGGACGCGCTCGCGGCCTCGCTGCCCGCCGGCACCCTCTCCGGAGCGCCGAAGATCCGCGCGATGCAGATCATCGACGAGCTCGAGCCGACCAAGCGCGGGCCCTACGGCGGCTCGGTCGGCTACCTCTCCTACAGCGGCGACCTCGACACCTGCATCTACATCCGTTCCGCCGTCGTCAAGGACGGTCGCGTCCATCTTCAGGCCGGCGGCGGAATCGTCGCCGATTCCGATGCTCAGTACGAGGTGCGCGAGACAGAGCACAAGGCCGGCGCTGTCTTCCAGGCGATCGAGCTGGCCTGCAGGCAGGCGGACTGGTCGTGACGCCGGTGGTGGTCCTGGACAACTACGACTCGTTCACCTACAACCTCGTTCAGTACCTCGGCGAGCTTGGGGCGGACCCCGTGGTCGTGCGAAACGACGCAGAGACCGTCGACGCGCTGGTGGAGCGCGCCCGCGGCGGCAAGCTGATCGTGTCGCCAGGCCCGTGCACGCCGAATGAGGCAGGCATCTCGGTCGACGCGATCCGGCGCTTCGGCGAGGAGCGGATACCCGTCTTGGGCGTCTGCCTCGGCCACCAGTCGATCGGCGCCGCGTTCGGCGGTCGCGTCGTCCGCGGCGAGCCGGTCCACGGCAAGACCGCGACGATCGAGCACGACGGCAAGACGATCTTCGCCGGGTTCGACGGCCCGCTCGAGGTCGGCCGCTATCACTCGCTGGTCATCGATCCCGACCTGCCGCCGGAGCTGGAGCGCTCGGCCTCCTTCGGCGACATCGTGATGGCCGTCCGCCACCGCGAGCTGCCGGTCGAGGGCGTGCAGTTCCACCCGGAGTCGGTGCTGACCGGCGACGGCATGGCCATACTTCGCAACTTCCTCGCGCTCTGACGCGGGGCGAGGGGGAGACCGAATGCCCAATCCGATCCTGACCGAGGCAATCGACCGGCTGTGCCGGGGCGAGGCGCTGAGCGCCGACGAGGCGACCGCCTGCCTGCACGAGGTCATGGAGGGGCGCGTCTCCGAGATCCAGACCGCCGGGCTGCTGATCGCCTTCCGCACGAAGGGCGAGACGGTCGAGGAGATCGCCGGGATGGCGCGGGCGATGCGCCAGCTGTCGACGCCGGTCGAGTCCTCACGGGAAGGCCTCGTCGACACCGCCGGCACCGGCGGCGGCCGCCCGACCTTCAACGTGTCGACCACGGCCGCGTTCGTAGCCGCCGGCGCAGGCTGTCCGATGGCGAAGCACGGCAACCGATCCGCGACCGGGCGCTCCGGCTCGGCCGACGTGCTGGAGGCGCTCGGCGCGCGCATCGACCTCGGTCCCGAGGCGGTCGCCGCCTGCATCGACGAGATCGGCTTCGGCTTCATGTTCGCGCCCGCGCACCATCCGGCGATGAAGCACGTCGGGCCGGTGCGCAAGGAGCTCGCCGTCAGGACGATCTTCAACTTCCTGGGACCGCTGACCAACCCGGCCGGCGCGCGCCGCCAGCTGATCGGCGTGTCCGACCGGCGCTTCCTCGACTTCGTAGCAGCCGCGCTCGGCGAGCTGGGCTGCGAGCATGCACTGGTAGTGGCAAGCGACGACGGCCTCGACGAGCTGAGCGTCTCCGGCCCGACCCATGTGGTCGAGCTGCGCGACGGCGCGATCTCCGCCTCCGTCGTGACGCCCGAGTCGGTCGGGCTCGCCGTCTCGCCGCAGGATGCCGTTGCCGCGGGGACGCCTGAGAAGAACGCGGGGATCGCCCGCCGCGTGCTTACCGGTGACAAGGGCGCGGAGCGCGACCTGACGGTGCTCAACGCCGGCGCCGCGATCTACGTCGGCGGGCGCAGCGACTCGATCGAGGCAGGCGTCCGGCTCGCCGAGCAGGCGATCGACTCCGGAGCCGCCGCCGAGGTCATGCAGCGGTTCGTCACCAAGACCCAGGAGCTGGCGCTATGAAGCCGACCGGCCAAATGTCGCGGGGGTCCGGGGGCGTGAGCCCCCGGTGGCGATCATGAGCGAGCGACTCGACGCCCTGGTGCAGGCGACCCGTGAGGCGGTCGACCGCCGCCGCGCCGCGCTGCCGCTCGCCGATCTCCAGCGTGCCGCGGCGCAGCGCGCCGACGACGGGCGTCCGTTCGCCGAGGCGTTGTCGCGCCCAGGGACTTCGCTGATCGCCGAGCACAAGCGGCGCTCGCCGTCGGCCGGTGACATCCGTCCCGGGTCGAGCTGCGAGGAGATCGTCGCCGCCTACGAGCGTGGCGGCGCGGCGGCGCTGTCCGTGCTCACCGAGGAGGCGCACTTCGGCGGCTCGCTCGACGACCTGCGCGCCGCGCGCGCGACGACCGGCCTGCCGATCCTGCGCAAGGACTTCACCGTCGACCCCTACATGCTCTACGAGGCGCGCGCCGCCGGCGCCGACGCCGTGCTGCTGGTCGTCGGCTCGGTCCCCGACGGAGAGTTGGCGGACCTGCTGGCCGGGGCGCGCGAGCTCGATCTCGACGCGATCGTCGAGGTCCACAAGCCGGACGAGCTCGAGGTGGCGCTAGCGATCGACGCTGACGTGATCGGGATCAACAACCGCGACCTTGTCGACTTCAGCGTCGACGTGGCACGGACATTCGATTTGCTGCCCGACGTCCCCGCCGGCAAGGTGGTCGTTTCGGAGTCAGGGATCGTCCGCCGCGAGCAGATCGAGGAGCTCGAGGGCGTGGGCGTCGACGCGGTTCTCGTGGGGGAGACGGTGATGCGCGCCGACGATCCTGAGGCCGCGGTTCGTGGTCTTTTAGGCGCGCTTAAGCAGCACAGCTGAAACTGCGTGTCATGAACGACACGACTCCGCCACAGAAGCGCTCTTCGATTCCAACCTTCCTGGCCGGGGCGCTTGGGGGCCTGCTCGTGCTCGTCCTCGGTGCCGCGCTGATCGCGACCGACGTGATCGACACCGGGGACGACACGACGACCGTCGAGCGCTCGGCGCTTCCCACGCGTGCGGTGTCGGACTCGGGTGGCGAGGGCCGCACCGTCGCCGACATCTACAAGCAGGAGGGCGCGGGGGTCGTGTTCGTGGTCGCGGAGCAGCAGGCCAGCTCCGAGACGTCGCCGTTCGGGACCCCCGACGGTGGCGGCGAGGCGACCGGCTCGGGCTTCGTCGTCGACAAGCAGGGGACGATCGTCACCAACGCCCACGTCGTCGGCGATGCCGACGACGTGCAGGTCCGGTTCGAGGAGGACGGCGATCTCGTCGACGCCGAGGTCGTGGGCAGCGATCCGTCGACCGACGTCGCGGTGCTCAAGGTCGATCCCAGCGATGCGGACCTTCAGCCGCTGCCGCTCGGCAGCAGCGGCGACACCCAGGTCGGCGACGCGGTCGTCGCGATCGGCAACCCGTTCGGCTACACGCGCTCGGTGACGACGGGGATCGTGTCGGCCAAGCAGCGGCAGATCACCGCTCCGAACGGCTTCTCGATCGAGAACGTGATCCAGACCGACGCGGCGATCAACCCCGGCAACTCGGGCGGTCCGCTGCTCGACGCCGAGGGTCGCGTGATCGGCATCAACTCGCAGATCGCGACCGGGGGCTCGCAAGGCTCGGTCGGGATCGGCTTCGCGGTGCCGATCGACACGGTCAAGGGCCTGCTGCCGACGCTGAAGCAGGGCGAGGAGGTGGAGCGCGCCTACATCGGCATCCAGATGATCGGCGTGAGCGAGGACATCGCACGCGACTTCAACCTCGCGGCCGACCAGGGCGCGCTGGTCCAGGAGGTCGTCGAGGACGGCCCCGCGGACAAGGCCGGTCTGAGGGCGGGTGGCACATCGACCGGCGACGGGATCCGCGCGGGTGGCGACCTGATCGTCGAGGTCGACGGCGAGGAGGTCAAGACCCCGGACGACGTGCCGGCGGCGATCGCCGACGCCAAGCCCGGCGACGAGGTCGAGGTCGTCTTCTACCGCGGCGACGAGCGCAAGACCGTCGAGGTCGAGCTCGGTAAGCGGCCCGCCTCGCTGCAGGGCAGCGAGCAGCAGGATCAGGGCGGCGACACGCTGCCGGACCTTCCCTAGAGCTTCCATAGCCGGCTCGATCGCTCCCACGGAGCCGGCTCGGAATACACGCGGGCCCGTCCCTCCGGGGCGGGCCTGCGACGATTGTCGTGTGACGCGATTCAAGTCCTGCGGCATCACCAACCTCGACGACGCCCAGCGCTGCGCCGACCTCGGCGCGTGGGCGGTCGGGCTGATCCTCTGGCCCGGCAGCCCGCGCGTCTGTCAGCCGGCCGCCGCCGAGCAGATCGGCGCCGCTCTGCACCGCCGCTGCGAGATCGCGGGAGTGTTCGTGAACGCGACACTCGACGATGTCGCCCTGGCGGCCGACCGCTACGGGCTGTCGCTGCTCCAGTTCCACGGCGACGAGGGTCCGATCTACTGTCGCGAGGCCGCCCGGCGCACGGGCTGCAAGACGATGAAGGCGGTGCGCGTCAAGGATGCCGCTTCGGTGCGCGGCATCGAGGCGTTCGGGACCGACTTCCACTTGCTCGACGCCTACGTGCCGGACGTGCGCGGCGGGACGGGGGCGACGTTCGAGTGGGACCTGTTGCGCCACCATCGCGGTAGCGTGCCCGTGGTGCTCTCAGGGGGCCTGACAGCGGACAACGTCGGCGAGGCGATCGCCGTCACGCAGCCGTTCGCGGTCGACAGCGCCAGCGGCACCGAGTCGAAGCCGGGGCGCAAGGATCCCGCAAAGCTGGAGGCGTTCGTGAGGGCCGTGGCCCTGGCCGACGAGCGCCAGGCGGTCCACGCGTGAGCGCGTCGGTGCCCGGCGGGAGGGAGCGTGAGTTCGGCCCATACGGCGGCCGTTTCGTGCCCGAGACCCTGATTCCCGCGCTCGACGAGCTCGAGCAGGCTTGGATCGAAGCGGCCGGCGACGCATCGTTCGAGGCCGAGCTCGGCAGCTTGCTGCGCGACTACGTCGGCCGTCCGACGCCGCTCTACCTGGCGAGCCGCCTGTCCGACGACGTCGGCGCGCGGGTCTACCTGAAGCGCGAGGACCTCAACCACACCGGCGCTCACAAGATCAACAACGCGCTCGGCCAGGCGCTGCTGGCGAAGCGGATGGGCAAGCGACGGATCATCGCGGAGACTGGCGCCGGCCAGCACGGCGTCGCGACCGCCACGGCCTGCGCGCTGCTCGATCTCGAGTGCGTCGTCTACATGGGCAGCGAGGACATGCGCCGCCAGAAGCCGAACGTCGAGCGGATGGGCCTGCTCGGCGCCCGCGTGGAGGCGGTCGAGGCCGGCGCGCGGACGCTCAAGGAGGCTGTCAGCGCGGCGATCCGCGACTGGGTCGCCAACGCCGCCACGACGCACTACATCATCGGCTCGGCGGTCGGGCCGGCGCCCTATCCGGCGATGGTGCGCGACCTCCAGCGCGTGATCGGGGACGAGCTGCGCGCCCAGATCCAGCAGATCGAGGGCCGGCTGCCCGACCGCGTGATCGCCTGTGTCGGGGGCGGCTCGAACTCGATCGGCGCCTTCGTCCCGTTCGTGCTCGACCAGGAGGTCGAGCTGATCGGCGTCGAGGCGGCTGGCGAGGGGATCGAGACCGGCCGCCACTCCGCGCCCCTGACCACCGGCGCGCGCGGCGTGCTGCACGGCGCTATGTCGGCCGTCCTCCAGGACGCCGACGGGCAGGTGCTGGAGGCGCACTCGGTCTCGGCGGGGCTCGACTATCCGGGCTCCGGGCCGGAGCACGCCTGGCTGCGCGACGAGGGACGTGTCCGCTACGCCGCGGTCACCGACGACGACGCCGTCGCCGCGTTCAAGCGACTCGCGCGGCTCGAGGGCATCATCCCGGCGCTCGAGCCCTCCCATGCGCTCGCCTGGCTGCTCGCCAACCCGAACGGCGGCGGCGTCGACGCGCTCGTGCTGTCGGGGCGTGGCGACAAGGATCTCGCCGAGGTGCTGTCGCGTTGAGCGCCGTGGGAGCGGTCGCTGGGGCGCGGCGGATCGAAGCGGCCTTCGCCGGTCACGGCAAGCGCGCCGCGCTGATGCCCTACCTGATGGGCGGCTATCCGTCGGTCGACGAGTCGCTCGCGGCCGGGTTGGCCGCGGTCGACGCCGGCGCCGACCTGATCGAGCTGGGGGTTCCCTTCTCCGACCCGCTTGCCGACGGGCCGGTCATCCACGCCGCCGGGACTGCGGCTCTGGAGGCCGGCGTCACGCCGAGCGACGTGCTCGGCGTCTGCAAGCGCCTCTCCGAGCGTGTCCCGGTCGTGCTGATGGTCTACTCGAACATCGTCCTCGCCGAGGGGACCGACAGGTTCGTGCGCGCGGCCGCGGCGGCTGGGGCCGCCGGGCTGATCGTGCCCGACATGCCGCAGGACGAGGCCGCGACCACGCGCGCCGCCTGCGACGCCGCCGACCTGGCGCTGGTTCCGCTGGTGGCCCCGTCGAGCACGCCTGAGCGAGTGGCCGAGATCGGTCGTCAGGCGCGCGGCTTCGTCTACGCGGTGTCGCTCGCCGGGACGACCGGCGAGCGCGACGAGCTGCCGCCCGAGCTGCCGCGGATGGTCGAGCGGATCCGCACGGCGACGAGCGTTCCGGTCGCGGTCGGCTTCGGCATCTCGACCGGTGCCCAGGCCGCGACCGTCGGCGACCTGGCCGACGGGGTGATCGTCGGCAGCCGCATCGTGCGGGCCGCCGGCGAGGGCGGAGCGGAGGCGGTGGGCGCGGTGGTCGCCGAGCTCGCCGGGGCGCTTCGGTGATCCGAGCGCTCCGGTAATCTGTCGCGCCCATGATGGTTCTAGTCGCACTCACCTTCGGCCTCGTCGTCTGGATCGTCGCCTGGGCCTTCGGCATCAAGGCCTTCGACGCGTTCCTGTTCACCGGGCTCGTCGTGCTCGTGGCCGCCGCTGTGCAGATCGCGATGCCCTTCGTGAAGCAGATCCTGACCGGCAAGACAGCGGCGCCGGGCGAGCAGTAGCCCCGCACTTCCTAGAATCGGCGGACTTGCGCCGCGTCGTCCCACTCCTGCTCGCCGTCCTGGCCGCGTCGCTTGTCGCCTGCGGCGACGACACGCCGGAGTCGACCCGCGTCCGCGGCGACACCCTCACCGTCTACGCGAGCCTGCCGGCGCATGGGGCCGAGGCCCGTGCCGGACGCGCGGCGGAGGTCGGGATGCGCCGGGCGCTCGCCAAGGCCGGCGGGAGCGCCGATGGCCGCAAGGTCGAGCTGGTCGCCCTTCCGTCGACGCGCCCCGGCGACGACACGTGGGACCCGGGGACGATCGAGTCGAACGCCGATCGCGCGGCCAAGGACCCGACGACGATCGCCTACATCGGCGAGCTCGACCGCGGCGCCTCGGCCGTGTCGCTGCCGGTGACCAACCGCGAGCAGATCCTCCAGGTGTCGCCGGCCGACACGCTGACCAGCCTCACGCGCCGGCCGCCGGGCCGCCCCCGCGCGGGCCCGGAGCGCTACTACCCCTCGCAGTTGCGGACGTTCGTCCGGCTCGTGCCCGAGGACCTCGGCGACGCGCGCCGCGTCGTCGCCGAGCTGCGCGCGCGGGACGTCCGGAGGCTGGCGATCGTGACCGGCGACGGCATCGCGGACCAGGAGTTCCAGGGGATGCTGCTGGGGCTGATCGGCACCGGCCGGCCGCACACCATCGACCGCTTCGACGCGCCGGACGCCGACACCGGTCCGGACAGCGTCGGCGACCTCGCCGACGATCTCGTCGACGCCGACCCGCAGGCGGTCGTCTACGTGGCGCCGGACAGCAGGGAGACCCGCGCGGTGAGCGCCGCGATCGGGACGCGCATGCCGGGCGCGATGCTGATCGCCGGCCCGGCGGCGGCGCGTCAGCACGGACTGTTGGCCAGATCGGCGCGTTGCGCCCGGCTGCTCGGCGGAGACGCGATGCGGCTGACGCTCGCCGCCATCGACAGCGCGGGGCCGGATCGGCGCGGCGTGGTCAAGGCGGCCAAGGCCGCGGCCAAGCCGGTCAGCGCTTGCCGGTAGCGAGCTCCAGCGCCCGCTCGAGGTCCGGCTCGCGGAACTCGTAGCCGAGCTCCAGCAGGCGCGACGGAACAGCGCGGGCGCCTGTCGTCACGATCTGGGCCATCTCGCCGTAGAGAGCCTTGACGGCGAGCGCCGGGACCGGCGCGAATGCGGGGCGGCGCAGAACCCGGCCGAGCGTCTTCGACAGCTCCGCGTTGGTCACGGGCTCCGGCGCGGCGAGGTTGAGCGGGCCCTCGGCGGCGGCGTTGTCGAGGCAGAAGATCAGCGCGCCCACGACGTCGTCGGTGTGGATCCACGGCATGTACTGTCGACCGCCGGCGACCGGGCCGCCGACGCCGAGCTTGAACGGCGGCAGCATCTTCTCCAGCGCGCCGCCGGAGTCCGCCAGCACGACACCGGTACGCGTCAGCGCGATCCGTGGCCCTAGATCGCTCGCCGCGCTCGCCTCGGCCTCCCACTCGACGCAGACCCGCGCGAGGAAGTCGTCGCCCGCCGGCTCGCTCTCGGTGACCGGCTCGTCGCCGCGCGGGCCGTAGAAGCCGCTGGCGGACTGCGATACGAGCACCTTGGGCCTGTCCCCGTCCGGCAACTCTCTCAGCGCGGCGACGAGGTTGCGCGTCGCCAGCACCCGCGAGTCGCGAATCTCGCGGCGCGCGTCGCCGGTCCAGCGCTGGGCGACCGGCTCGCCGAGCAGGTGGATGACACCGTCGCGGCCGCTGACGGAGTCGGGCGGCGGACGCTCGCCCTTCGGGTCGGACCACGTCGCGGCGATCGCACGGCCACCGAACAGGCGCTCCGCGCTGGCGGCCTCACGGGTCAGTACGGTCACCTCGTCGCCGCGGTCGAGCAACTCGTCGACCAGCGGGCGGCCGAGCATCCCGGTCGCGCCTGTGACGGTGACCCTCATCGTCAAGACCTTACGCGTGTCCGCGCCGACCGGATGAGCTAGGTGGGAAGGCTGAGCTCGGCGGTCTGGTCGTCGAGCCGGGCCGTGCCCTCGCGCTCCGCCTCTTCGGCGACCACGCGGGCGACCTCGCGGGCGACGTCGCGGTTGAACACCGAGGGGATGATGTAGTCCTCGGTGAGCTCCTCGTCGTCGATCGTCTCGGCGATTCCCTTCGCGGCGGCGATCTTCATCTCCTCCGTGATCTTGCGCGCGCGGACGTCGAGCGCGCCGCGGAAGATGCCGGGGAAGGCGAGCACGTTGTTGATCTGGTTCGGGTAGTCCGAGCGGCCTGTCGCCATCACACGCACGTAGGAGGCGGCGTCCTCCGGCTTGACCTCCGGGTTCGGGTTCGCCATCGCGAACACGAACGGATCGGGGTTCATCCGCTGCAGGTCCTTGGCGGTGATGATCCCCGGACCCGACAGTCCCACGAACAGGTCGGTGCCCTCGAGCACGGCGGCCGGGGAGCCGTCGCGGCGCTCCTCGTTGGTGTTCTCGGCCAGCCAGCGCTTCGGGGCGTTCATCGAGCCCGCCTCGTAGTCCTCGCGGCCGGTGTGGATCGCGCCGAAGCGGTCGCAGGCGACGAACTTCGAGATCCCGGCGCCCATCATGATCTTCGCGCAGGCCACGCCGGCGGCGCCGGCGCCGGCCATCGACACCGAGAGGTCCTCGATGTTGCGGCCGGTCAGGCGGCAGGCGTTCAGCAGCGCGGCGAGCACGACGATGGCGGTGCCGTGCTGGTCGTCGTGGAAGACCGGGATGTCGAGCTCTTCGATCAGCCGCTGCTCGATCTCGAAGCAGCGCGGCGACGAGATGTCCTCGAGGTTGATGCCGCCGAAGGTCGGGGCGATCAGCTTGACCGTCTCGACGATCTTGTCCGGGTCCTTGGTGTCGAGCGCGATCGGGAACGCGTCGACGTCGGCGAACTCCTTGAAGAGCATCGCCTTGCCCTCCATCACCGGCATCGCCGCCTCGGGACCGATGTCGCCGAGTCCGAGCACCGCGGTGCCGTCGGTGACGACCGCGACCGTGTTCGCCTTGATCGTGTACTTGAACGCCTTCTGACGGTTCTCGGCGATCGCGGTGCAGACCCGCGCCACGCCGGGCGTGTAGGCCATCGAGAGGTCGTCGCGCGTCTTCAGCGCGGAGGAGAGGCCGGTGTAGATCTTGCCGCGGCGGTGCAACTCGAAGGTGCGGTCCGTCGTCTCGACGAGCTTCGCCTCCTGGACGCTCTGGACGGCCTTGATGACGCGGCCGCGGTGGTCCTGGCTCTCGCAATCGATCGTGATCTCGCGGATCGTCCCGTCGCCGCCGGCCTCGACGGTGTCGACCGCGACGATCGCGCCGCCTACCTTCGAGATCGCCGCGGTGACCTTGCTCAACGTGCCGGACTCGTGCGGGAGCTCGACGCGCAACGTCAGTGAGAACTGTGCGCTTGGGATAGCCATGGGGGCGCCAAAGATATAGACCGGCCGACCTCGGCTCGGACCGCGCGGCTCAGTAGCCTGGGCGCGTGCCGCCGGAGTCGCCCAAGGAGCTGTTCCTGATCGACGGCAACAGCCTCGTCTACCGCGCCTTCTTCGCGCTGCCGGAGTCGATCGCGACGTCGAAGGGCCAGCCCACCAACGCGATCTTCGGCTTCGCCTCGATGCTCGTCAAGCTGTTGACCGAGTACGGCAGCAAGCCGACGATCGTCGTCTGGGACGCTGGCGCGTCGGGCCGCAAGGAGGTCTATCCGGAGTACAAGGGCGACCGGCCCTCGCGCCCCGACCTGCTGCGCGAGCAGTTCCCGCACTTCACGCCGCTGGTCGAGGCGTTCGGCTACATGAACGTCAGCTGCGAGGGCTACGAGGCCGACGACGTGATCGCCACGCTCGCCCGGCGCGCCCGCGAGCACGGGACCGAGGTGATGATCGTGACCGGCGACCGCGACAGCTTCCAGCTGATCGAGGACCGCGTGCGCGTGATGGCGACCGGGCGCGGGATCACCGACACGAAGATCTACGACGCCCAGGCGGTCGTCGACCGCTACGGAATCCCGCCGCGGTCGATTCCCGACTTCTACGGCCTGAAGGGCGACACGTCGGACAACATCCCCGGCGTCCCGGGCATCGGCGACAAGACCGCCGCGACGCTGCTGCAGGAGTTCGGCGATCTCGAGACGATCCTGGCCAGCGTCGACCAGATCTCCGGCGCCAAGCGCAAGGAGAACCTGACCAACCACGCCGAGGACGCGCGGATCTCGAAGCAGCTGGCGACCTCGATCCGCGACGTGCCGGTCGAAGAGGTCGATTTCGACGACCTGCTCGCCCGCGAGCCCGACCGCGCCCGGTTGCGCGAGGTCTTCCGCGAGTTCGAGTTGCGCGACCCGCTGCGGCGGCTCGAGGAGGCGCTCGGCGACGGTGAGGCGGCCGCGCCGATGCCGGCGGCAAGCTCGACCACTGCCGTGCGGGTGCGCAGGGCGGCGCCGGCCGAGCTGTCGGCTCTGACCGGCGACCATCTCGCGCTCTGGGCCGACCGCCCGGAGCCGCCCGAGGACCAGCTGCCCGGCTTCGGCGACGACGAGCCGCTGTCGTTTGCGGCCTATGGCGGCAACAGGGAGGCGCTAGCCGGCGAGGCGCAGACGCTCACCGAGGTCGTCGCGGCCTGGGGCGACCGGCCGCTGACGGCGCACGACTGGAAGACGCTGACGGTCTCCGAGCAGCCGGTCGCGTCGTGGGCGACCGCGGCCGGCACGGACGGCGCCGCGATCGCCGCGCCGCCGCTCGAGCACGACACGCTCGTCGCCGCCTACCTGATCGACCCGGCGCGGCGTACCTATCCGCTCGACGAGCTGGCCAGCGATCTCGGTCTCGGCGCCGAGATCCAGGGCGCCAAGGGCGAGGACCGCTCGAAGGAGGCGGCCGAGCAGGTCGTCCTGCTGCACGCGCTCGCCGCGAGCCAGCGCGAGACGCTCGAGGAGCTCGGGCTGACCCGGCTGCTGGAGGAGATCGAGCTGCCGCTGGTCGAGGTGCTCGTCGAGATGGAGCGCGCCGGCGTCCGGCTCGACGTCGCCCGCGTGCGCGAGATCGCGACGCGGATCGGCGACGAGGCGACCACGCTCGAGCGGCAGATCTGGGACGCGGCGGGGGAGGAGTTCACGATCGGCTCGCCCCAGCAACTTGCCGAGATCCTCTTCGTCAAGCTCGAGCTGTCGAAGAAGCGACGCGGCAAGACGGGCTTCTCGACCGACGCGCGGGTGCTCGCGGCGATTCGCCACGAGCACGAGATCGTCCCGATGATCGAGCAGTGGCGCGAGCTGACCAAGCTCAAGTCGACCTATCTCGACGCCTTCCCGGCGCTGCTCGGCGACGACAGGCGGCTGCGCACGACCTTCAGCCAGGTGACGGCCGCGACCGGGCGGCTCTCCAGCAGCAACCCGAACCTCCAGAACATCCCGGTTCGCACCGAGAGGGGGCGCGAGATCCGCGCCTGCTTCGTCGCCGAGGACGGCTGCCGGCTGATCTCCGCCGACTACTCGCAGGTCGAGCTGCGGCTGCTCGCCCACATCGCCGGCGAGGAGGTGCTGAAGGAGATCTTCCGCCGCGGCGAGGACGTCCACACCGCCACCGCCGCCTGGATCCTCGGCGCCGACGCGAGCGGCAAGGTCGACCCGGGCACGCGCTCGAAGGCCAAGATGGTCAACTACGGGATCGTCTACGGCCTGTCGGCCTTCGGCCTCGCCGACCGTCTCCAGATCCCGCAGGGCGAGGCGCAGGAGTTCATCGATCGTTACCTGGAGCGGTTCCCCGCGGTCAAGGCGTTCATCGACACGACGATCGAGCGCGCGACCGACGAGGGCTTCGTCGCGACGGAGTTCGGCCGCATCCGTCGCATCCCGGAGCTGCGCGCCCGCAACCGCCAGGTCCGCCAGCTCGGCGAGCGGCTCGCCGTCAACATGGTCATCCAGGGCACCGCCGCCGACATCATCAAGGTCGCGATGGTCAACTCCGTCCGTGCGCTGCGCGACGCCGGCCTGAGCACCCGTCTCGTCCTTCAGATCCACGACGAGCTGCTGTTCGAGGGGCCCGAGTCCGAGGTCGCCGCGGCGTCGGAGATCGTCCAGCGCGAGATGGCGGGAGCCTTCGAGATGGACCCGCCGCTGACCACCGACCTCGGCGTCGGGACGAACTGGCTCGAGGCGAAGTAGTGGACCGCTGGGTCGCGGTCCTCGCGATGGTCGCGGCTGGAGGGCTCGTCGCGATGCAGGCGCCGATCAACTCGACGCTCGGCAAGGCGGTCGGCACCTTCGCCGCCGCCTCGGTCTCGTTCGCGGTCGGTCTCGCCGTCCTCGTCTGCATCACCCTGCTGTTCACGAGCGGCTTCGGCGAGGTCGTCAACAGCGCCGACCTACGCTGGTACTACCTGACCGGTGGCCTGCTCGGAGCCGCCTACGTCACCACCGTCCTCGTCTCGGTCCGCACCCTCGGCGCCGGCGGCGTGACGGCCGCCACGATCGCCGGCCAGCTGACCCTCGCCGTCGTCATCGATCGCTACGGCTGGTTCGGCATCGACAAGCAGGGCCTGACACCCCAACGCGTCCTCGGCATCGCCCTCCTCGCCGTCGGCACCTTCCTGGTCGTCCGCGGCAAGTAACGGCGGTCGCCCTTGCGGCGTTACCCACCGCATAGGTGGGCAGTCCCACAAAGACGCCGTTGGTTAGGCGGCGGCTGAGGTAGGAATGGCGTTGCGGCGGGAGCGGGAGGGCGCGGCGGTGACGATGTCCGGGGTGGCGATGTTCCAGTAGTGGCTGAAGGACCACTCGAGGAAGCTGGAGCGATTGCCGGCCTCGATGATCCGCTGGGCCAGTCGGGGCTGGATGCGGGGGAGCAGCCTTTGGCCGCGGAGCAGCCAGGTGTACTTCCACTCGTGGGAGGCGCTGAAGGCGAAGTAGCTGCCGAGCGCCTGCTCGCGGGTCTTGTCGCCCTCGAGGACCGATCGCAGCTCGCGGCCGCAGGCGACGCCGAAGTAGAGGGCGGTGCGGATGCCCTCGGCGGTGAGGGGTAGGCAATGGCCGGCGGAGTCGCCGGCGAAGAAGATGCCGTCCTCGACCGCGTCGCGCAGCTTGTGGGGTATCCAGTTGCCCTGGAAGCCCACGGCGTCGGTGCCGAGGTCCTGGGCGAGCTTGACGGTGTTGTCCTTGACGTGGAACTTCGGATCGAACGATCCGACGCCGATCCGCAGCTCGTCGCCGGCGGGGAAGATCCAGCCGTAGCCCTCGGGGACGATCGAACGGTCGATCCAGACCTTTAAATCGGGGCTCTGGCCGGTCGGATGGACCTCGAGTCCGCGTGAGAGCGGGGCGTCCGGCGGCTGGTAGGCCGGGTCGTCGCCGGCGGCGAGCACGCGCCGCCAGCCGAGGCAGTCGACGATCAGCGGCGCGGTCAGGTCACCACGGTCGGTGTGGACCGTGTTGCCGGTGCGGCCGTCGACCTTGGCCGTCTCGAACTCGGCGTCGCCCTGAGCGGCGAGCAGCGAGCAGAGCTCGGGGTAGTCGAAGGTCGAGAAGGTCCACGGGATCGGCCAGCGGGTCGTTCCGTGAGGGGTGGCGATGACAAGCTCGGAGAACGTCTGGCGGTGCGCTCCCATCAGGTCGAGCGCCTCGAGCCAGCCGGTCGGGACGCCGCAGGCGGACGTCTGGCGCTCGCCGATCTCGTAGCGGTCGATCATCAGCACCCGCGCTGGCGTGCCGTCGGGGCGAGTGGTCCCGGCAAGCTCGCGGGCGATCGCGAGGCCGGCGAAGCTGGCGCCGCAGATCAGGACGTCGTAGTCCCCGGACAGCGGCGTGCGCTCCTCGCCGCGCTTGGTTGCTCTGACCGGCATCGGATGGGCAGGGTAGCCATCCCGCGCGAAGGAGCGCAGGATGCGGCTCGTGCGGTACGGCGCTAACCTACGCCGTCGCCAATGACCGATACCCAGACCCTAACTCCACCACGCCCCGTAGAGGGCTCCGACGGACTCCTACTGGAGATCGACGGACAAATCGTCCCCAACTACGACGCCACGCTCGTGCCGTTCGAGGAGGGCGACGTCGTAACCGGCAAGGTCGTCCGAATCGATCAGGACGAGGTGCTCGTCGACATCGGCTACAAGTCCGAGGGAGTCATCCCCTCGAACGAGTTGTCGATCCGCAAGTCGGTGGACCCCCACGACGAAGTGGAGCTGGGTGAGGAGGTCGACGCGCTCGTCCTCACCAAGGAGGACCAGGACGGCCGCCTGCTGCTTTCGAAGAAGCGCGCCCGCTTCGAGAAGGCGTGGCGCCGGATCGAGGCCGCCGCAGAGTCCGGCGAGCCCGTCGAGGGCAACGTCATCGAGGTCGTCAAGGGCGGCCTGATCATCGATCTCGGCGTGCGTGGCTTCCTGCCCGCGTCGCTGGTGGACATCCGCCGCGTCCAGGACCTGGACGAGTTCATGAGCCAGAAGATCGAGTGCAAGGTCATCGAGCTCAACCGCTCGCGCAACAACGTCGTGCTGTCGCGCCGCGCGGTGCTCGAGGAGGAGCGCAAGGAGGTCCGGCAGCAGATCCTGGACCGCCTGCAGCCCGGCCAGGTGGTCGAGGGCTCGATCTCGAACATCGTCGACTTCGGCGCGTTCGTCGACCTCGACGGCATCGACGGCCTTATCCACATCTCCGAGCTCTCCTGGAGCCACGTCAACCACCCGTCGGAGATCCTCTCGATCGGCGACACGGTTCCGGTCAAGGTGCTCGACATCGATCGCGACCGCCAGCGCATCTCGCTCGGCCTCAAGCAGACGCAAGAGGACCCGTGGCAGCGCGTCGTCGACACCTACAACATCGGCGACGAGCTCGAGGGCAAGGTCACCAAGGTCGTCACCTTCGGCGCGTTCGTCGAGATCATGGACGGCGTCGAGGGCCTCGTCCACATCTCCGAGCTCGCCCACCATCACGTCGAGAACCCGCGCGAGGTAGTCGAGCCGGGCGCCGAGGTGAAGGTCAAGGTGCTGGAGATCGACTCCGAGCGCCGCCGCCTGTCGCTGAGCATCAAGCGCGTCGCCGGCAACGAGCCGCCGCCGGATGCCGGAGGATCGACCGGGGGCAGCACGCTCGGTCGCGTCCCGGACCTCGGTCTGTCGGACGAGATGTTCGCCGGCCCGACCGTGACCGGTGCGGAGGACCTGCGCGCCGTGATGGTCGCCACGTCCGAGGCGACTCCGGAGGAGGGCGGCGCCGAGGCGCCGGCCGACGAGCCGGAGGCTGCTGCCGAGGATGCGGCGCCGGTCGACGAGGCTCCCGCTGAGGAGACGGCTTCGGCAGATGAGGCCTCCGTGGAGGAGGCTCCTGTCGAGGACGCCCCCGCTGAGGACGCTCCGGCTGAGGAGACCGCTTCGGCGGCCGAGGAGGAGGCGCCCGCCGAGGACGCCGCTCCGGCCGAGGAGGCTGCCGCCGACGACGAGAACGTCGCCGCGGCGGATGGCGAGGAGGCCCCCGAGGCCGCCGACGCCGACTCCGAGACCGACGAGGGCTAGGGACTGGACATGTCCGGCGCCGGGCAGGTCCCGTTCGTCGGACTGACCGGGGGCATCGGGTCGGGCAAGTCGACGGCGCTTGCCGCGCTGGCGGAGCTGGGCGCCGCGACGCTGTCGGCTGACGCGGTCGTGCACGAGCTGCTCGGCGGCGAGGAGCTGCGCGACGCGATCGTCGCGCGGCTCGGGCATGACGTCCTCGATTCGGAGGGGGTGGTCGACCGTTCGGCGGTTGCCGCTCGGGTCTTCGGGGAGGCCGAGGAGCGTGCCTGGCTGGAGGGCCTGCTGTGGCCGCGAGTAGGCGCCCGGATCGTCGAATGGCGGGCCGAGATCGACGCGAGCGAGCCGCGGCCGCCGGCGTCCGTCGTCGAGGTCCCGCTGCTGTTCGAGTCGGGGATGGACGCGGTGTTCGACACGACCGTCGCGGTCGTCGCCGACGAGCCGTTGCGCGCCGAGCGAGCCGGCGCCCGGGGCCATACGGCGGTTGCCGAGCGGGCGGGACGGCAGCTGACGCAGCAGGAGAAGGCCGATCGCGCGGGCTACGTCGTCCGCAACGACGGCACCCGAGAGGAGTTGAAGGCAGAGCTGTCCCACGTTCTTGCCACGATCAGGGACTAGACCTTGGCCTCCGCATCCGCCACCCGAACGCGATCACGCCGGCAAGAGTCCGCCCGGCGGTCGAAGCGAGCGCGAACGAAGAGATGGCGGCGGATCTCGGCGGTGCTCGTCGCGGCGGTGGTGGGCGCCAGCGTGGCGGCCGCGATCGGCGGTCTCGGACCGATCGGCGACGCGGTGCGCGAGATCACGCTGCCGCTCGAGCACGAGGACATCATCCGCCAGCAGTCGGCCGAGAAGGGCCTCGACCCGTCGCTGGTCGCCGCGGTCATCTACGAGGAGTCGCGCTTCCGCGACCAGACCTCCCACGCCGGAGCGCGCGGCCTGATGCAGATCACGCCCGACACGGCGGACTTCATCGCCCAGGACTCCGGCGGCACGGCGTTCACACAGGCGGATCTCGCGACGCCCCAGGTCAACATCTCCTACGGCGCCTACTACCTGCGCTACCTGCTGGGTCAGTACGACGGCGACGAGACGCTCGCGGTGGCCGCCTACAACGCCGGTGAGACGAACGTCAACCGCTGGATCGAGGAGGCCGGTGGAGTCGAGTCCTTCGACGCGTCCGAGGACATCCCGTTCCCCGAGACGCGCCACTACGTCCACAACGTCGAGGAGCGCAAGGGCGAGTACCGCGACCACTACGGCGACGAGCTCGGGCTCTGATCTAGGCCGAAGCGGCTGCTAGCTTCGATCGCCGTGCCGAAGTTCGAGCTCAACCCGATCTACACGCCGATCGCCAACCAGCCGGCGGCGCGCGACGCGCTCGCGGCGGGGATCGAGGCGGGCGATCAGTTTCAGACGCTGCTCGGCGTGACCGGGTCGGGCAAGACGGCGACGATGGCGTTCACGATCGAGAAGCTGCAGCGGCCCGCGCTCGTGATCGCGCACAACAAGACGCTCGCGGCGCAGCTCTGCAACGAGTTCCGCGAGCTGTTCCCGAACAACGCGGTCGAGTACTTCGTCTCGTACTACGACTACTACCAGCCCGAGGCCTACGTCCCGTCGTCGGACCTCTACATCGAGAAGGACTCCTCGATCAACCAGGAGATCGAGCGGTTGCGTCACTCGGCGACCGCATCGCTGCTCGCTCGCCGCGACACGATCGTCGTCGCGAGCGTCTCCTGCATCTTCGGCCTCGGCTCGCCGGAGAAGTACGACCGGATGATGCAGCTGTTCAAGCTCGGCGCGACGATCGACCGCGACGAGGTCCTGCGCAAGCTGGTCGACATCCGTTACACGCGCAACGACACGGCGCTCGCGCGCGGCAGCTTCCGGGTCCGCGGCGACGTGCTCGAGGTCTTCCCGGCCTACGCCGAGACCGCCTACCGCGTCGACCTGTTCGGCGACGAGGTCGAGGCGCTGCACGAGTTCGACCCCCTGACCGGAGAGCAGCTCGCCGAGCTTCAGCACGCGGCGGTCTGGCCCGCGACCCACTACGCGACCGACCAGAGCACGATCGAGCGCGCGGTCGGCGAGATCCGCGACGAGCTGGAGGGGCAGTGCAAGCTGCTCGAGGAGCAGGGCAAGCCGCTCGAGTCGCACCGGCTGCGCCAGCGGACCCAGTTCGACATGGAGATGCTGCGCGAGCTGGGCTTCTGCAACGGGATCGAGAACTACTCGCGGATCCTCGACGGCCGCGCGCCGGGCGACCGGCCCTACTGCCTGATCGACTTCTTCCCGGACGACTTCGTCTGCTTCATCGACGAGTCGCACCAGACGGTGCCGCAGATCGGCGGGATGTACGAGGGCGACCGCTCGCGCAAGCAGACCCTGGTCGACTACGGCTTCCGGCTGCCGAGCGCGCTCGACAACCGCCCGCAGAAGTTCGACGAGTTCCTGTCGATCACGCCGCAGATGGTGTTCGTCTCGGCGACGCCCGGCGACTTCGAGCGCACGCGCTCGGAGCGGCTGGTCGAGCAGATCGTGCGGCCGACCGGGATCGTCGACCCGGAGGTCGAGGTGCGCGAGACCAAGAACCAGATCGACGACCTGATGAACGAGATTCGCAAGCGCAGCGAGGCGGGGGAGCGGACGCTGGTCACCACGTTGACCAAGAAGATGTCCGAGGACCTGACCGACTACCTGATGGAGTACGGCGTCCGGGTTCGCTACCTGCACTCCGAGGTCGACACGCTCGACCGCATCCAGATCATCCGCGAGCTTCGGCTCGGTGAGTTCGACGTGCTGGTCGGCGTCAACCTGCTGCGTGAGGGCCTCGACCTGCCTGAGGTGTCGCTGGTCGCGATCCTCGACGCCGACAAGGAGGGGTTCCTGCGCGGCGAGACCTCGCTGATCCAGACGATCGGCCGAGCGGCGCGCAACGTCAACGGCAGGGTGATCATGTACGCCGACCGCGAGTCGGCGGCGATGCGCACCGCGCTCGGCGAGACCAACCGGCGCCGCGCGATCCAGGTCGCCTACAACGAGCAGCACGGGATCACGCCGGCGACGATCAGCAAGGGGATCTCCGACATCAGCGAGTTCCTGACCGGCGCCGAGTCGAAGGTGCCGCAGGGCCGGCGGCGCAAGCGCAAGGCCGACGAGGAGGGGATGTCGGCCGAGCAGATCGCGCGCACGCTGATCGAGCTCGAGGAGGAGATGCTGGCGGCTGCCGAGGACTTGCGCTTCGAGTACGCGGCCAAGCTGCGCGACGAGATCAAGGGCCTGCGGCGCGACCTGGACGCTCTGGAGGCCGGCGCGTAGCTCGCTTCCGCTGGCTACGATCAGCGACGTGAACGACGACCTGAAGCGGCTGGCGGAGAGCGCCACGCGCCTGGAGGATCAGGCGCGCGAGCTGCGCGAGGAGATCGAGCGCCTGATGGCGGCGCCGCTCGCCGAGGCGGTCGTCGAGGTCGAGGACCCCCTCGACGACTCCGAGGCGCGGATCGTCGCCTTCAGCATGGTGCTCGACGGCAAGCCGCGCGACGAGGTCGCCCAGCACCTCGCCGAGGACTTCGGGCTGACCGACAGCGGGGCCCTGCTCGACGATCTGTACGCGCGGGCCGCCCGCTAGGCGAACGTCTGTTCGCCCGGCTAGAATCGTTCGAGTGACGCCTCCGAAGACGGGCGGGGCAGCTGACGAGATCGTCGTCGCCGGCGCCCGCGAGCACAACCTCAAGGACATCGACATCACGCTGCCGCGCAACGCGCTGGTGGTGATCACCGGCCTGTCCGGATCCGGCAAGTCGAGCCTCGCCTTCGACACGATCTATGCGGAGGGCCAGCGTCGCTACGTCGAGTCGCTGTCCGCCTACGCGCGCCAGTTCCTCGGACAGATGGACAAGCCCGACGTCGACTCGATCGAGGGCCTGTCGCCGGCGATCTCGATCGACCAGAAGACGACCTCGCGCAACCCGCGCTCGACGGTCGGCACGGTCACCGAGATCTACGACTACCTGCGCCTGCTGTGGGCGC